>Ga0222653_1000745_pt1 | contig 18104 bp, 16 predicted proteins | sample AntAcemetagen419_FD_179856 | JGI IMG/M metagenome (GOLD analysis project Ga0222653, IMG submission 179856) | Saline water microbial communities from Ace Lake, Antarctica - #419 | ecosystem: Environmental > Aquatic > Non-marine Saline and Alkaline > Saline | place: Antarctica: Ace Lake...
TCCGCAAGGGAATGAAGCCCAAGACCCGCCGCTACATTTCCAAAGGTAAAGCGCCGACCGCCGAAGAGTTGGCCGCCCTAGAAAAGCGCGCGCCTAAACAGGCCGCTATGCTTAAATTTATCCGCCAACAAGTAAAGCCGCTGCCGCGTGTCGACATCCTAAAAGCCATGAAGATCAGCGCTTCCGCCTGCGATGGCCTGGTGGCCAAGGGCTTACTGCGCGAGACCGATACTGAAGAAGAGCGCGTCGCTTACGGGGATGAGCTAGGCTCGCAGGAAGTCGTCGCCGAGACGCGCCCGGTGCTGACCGATGAGCAAGACGCCGCCGTCAAGGCGATCCACCAAGCCATCGCCGCCGATGCCTTTAGCGTGCGTTTGCTACACGGCGTCACCGGATCGGGCAAAACCGAGGTTTATCTACGTGCCATCGAGAAGATCGTCGCTGAGGGTGGGGGCGTTATTTTTCTGGTGCCCGAGGTGGCGCTCGCACCGCAGACTGTCGGGCGGGTGCGTGCCCGGCTCGAAGCGCGCGGCGTCCACACCGTGGTCTGGCACAGCCACCTCTCCGAGGGGGAGCGCTACGATGCGTGGAAGGCGCTGGCCAGCGGTGAGGCGCACGTGGTGGTGGGCGCGCGCTCCGCCGTATTTGCGCCCGTGCAAAACCTGCGGCTGATGATCGTCGACGAGGAGCACGAGCCTTCCTATAAGCAAGAGGAGTCCCCCCGCTACAATGGGCGCGATGTCGCCGTCTATCGCGCGCTGATTAATAAGTCCGTCTGTGTGCTCGGCTCCGCCACGCCCTCGCTGGAGTCGCTCTACAATGTGGAGCGCGGCAAATACGCCGTCGACCGCATCTTAAACCGCGTCGATCACCGCCAGTTGCCCAAGATCCACCTCGTCGACATGCGCCGCGAAGCGCTGCAAGGCAAGGGCGCGTCGCCCATTTCGCGGACGCTGGCTGATAAGCTAGTCGACCGCTTCGAGAAAAAGGAGCAAAGCATCCTCTTTCTCAATCGGCGTGGTTTTTCGACCAGTATCCTGTGCCCCGACTGCGGCTATGTGGCCTCCTGCGAGCATTGCAGTATCCCGATGACTTTTCACCGCACCGATGGCAAGCTGCGCTGCCACCTGTGCGCCGAGCACCGCGAAGCCCCGCATAAATGCCCCGAGTGCAAGTCGGCCAACATCCGCAAAAAAGGGATCGGCACCCAAAAGATCGAAGATATCGTGCAAAAAATCCTTCCGCGCGCCAAGATCGTGCGGATGGATGCCGACTCGATGTCGAAGAAGAACCTTTATCGTAAAATCCTCAACGATTTCCGGATCGGTAAGATCGATATTCTCGTCGGCACTCAGATGATCGCCAAAGGCTTAGACTTTCCCAACGTTACCTTGGTCGGGCTCGTCGATGCCGACAAATCGCTGCATGTGGAAGACTTCCGCGCCGCCGAGCGCACCTTTCAGCTGATTGTGCAAGTGTCGGGGCGCTCCGGGCGCGGCGACCGTGCCGGCGAGGTTGTCATCCAAACCAGCACGCCCCACGCACCGCCGATCCAGTTTGCGCGCAAGTCCGACTTCGACGGCTTCCAGCTGGAAGAGTTGGAGCAGCGGCGCGAGTTTAACTACCCGCCCTTTCGCCATTTAATCCGCCACCTCTTCCGCGGGCGCAACCCCGATAAGGTGAATTTCTACATCGAGCAATGGCTCAAGTTGGTCGAGAAAGAAATGGAGGGGCAGCTAGAAATCCGCGGCCCTGCGCCCGCGCCCATCGAAAAGATCCGCGACGAATACCGCTTCCAACTCTGGTATTTCGCTCCTAGCGCCAGCCGCGTGATTCAGAAAATCGCTAAGTTACGCGAGAGCTTTAAAATGGACAAAGACGTGATCGACCTAATCGATGTCGATCCGATGAACATGAGTTGAGCTAAAATCCAACTCAGATGAATGAGCTTGCTTCCAAGGGGTAGAGTTGACGCACTACGGGCAGATGAATGAAGACGCCGATCCGACTGAAAAAACACTCCTAGACTGGGCGGCTCGCCTGTGCCCGGATTCGCCACGCAAGCGGATCAAGGATTGGATCGCGGTCGGGCGTTTCTGCTTAGACGGGCGTGTGGTGACAAAGGCTGGCATGCGCCTCGCCGATCCTGGGGACTCGTTGACGATGGGCAAACCAGAAAAGTCAGCCGCTGCTTTGGGGCATCGCAAGCGCATCCACCCCAAGCTCGTCTTGGTCTATTTGGATAGTGATTTGGCAATTGTGGATAAGGAAGCTGGTCTACTTTCGGTGCCGACGGAGAACCAGAACAAGATCTCGGCGCTCGAAGTGTTGTCTAACTACTTAAACGACTCCCGTGGTGAGGCGACGCGCCGCAGTTTCTTTGGTTCCGCCGATGCGGTGAAGCCCTTGCCCGTGCACCGACTGGATCAATACACCAGCGGTTTACTCTGCATCGCTCTTAATGATAACGCGCGGCAGCACCTTATCAAACAACTACGTAGCCACGATTTTTTGCGCGAATACATAGCCTATGGCGATGGGGACGCCGCGACGCCCTCCGGCACTTGGCGCAACTACCTGCAACTGGATGAGCGCGGCTACGATCAGCAACTGCTCGACGAACCCACTGCAGGCACGAGTGAGGCCGTCACCCACTATCAGGTCGAAGAAGTGTATGCGCGCCACCACGTAACCAAGCTGCGCATCCGCCTGGAAACGGGGCTCAAGCACCAGATTCGCATTCAGGCCGCCGCGCACGAAATGCCGCTGATCGGCGATCGTATCTACCACCCCGGCACCCAGAAAGCAGTGGCCAAAAAAGGCGCAAAGTTACCCTACAGTTTTAAGCGGCAGGCACTACACGCCGCGCTGATCGGTATCACCCACCCCACCAGCGGCGAGAAGGTCAAATTTCAGTCGCGTATCCCCGGAGATATGCAGCTACTGGAAGAGCGGCTGCGGTAGCCACTGCGGCATCGCTGAAACATCCGTCCTTTTCGCTTGAACTCGGGGGCAGGGTCGGCATCTTACCGTGTTTTTCTCATTATCAACGGCTTACACTATGAGCACTTTATTAATCAGTCTCCTAACACTCGTCCTTCTGCTGATCTCGGCATTTGTAGTTCTCATCGTGCTCATGCAGCGCACTAGCCAAAACGGCGGTATGGGCGCAGCGCTCGGTGGTGGTGCCGCTGAGTCGGCCTTTGGCTCCGAGACCAATACCATCCTGACCAAGGCCACGGTCTACGGCATCTTCGCCTTCTTCTTGGTCGCTCTGGTGCTCTACTTGCTCTACCAAGCGCAGGCGGCGAACACCATCGAAAATGTCGACATGGATGCGTTGATCTCCTCAAGAGTCGAAGCCCCGGTTGCGGAAACCGTCACGTCTGCGGTCGAATCGGTCAACATCGAGGGAACTTCCGAGTCCTTTGTGGAGTCTATAGAAGCTGGCGCTGTTGAAGCCGAAGCTCCTGTCGAATAGGCCGTCGAATCCATCGACGCCGCGGTGAGTGATCCGCTCCCCACGGCTAATTAAGCACTCATTAATGTTACTTCAAAAGACGTATTTTTTTTCACATCTTAAAAGGTCAGCTGTATTCGGTCTAACCGTAGCTGGCCTTTTTTGTGCCTCCCCGTCCTTAAGTGTGCCTTTAAATGCACAGGAGCGTGCGGGTGGCGAGCGTGGCTCTCGCTTCATGGATCGCATTGATCAAGAAGAGGGCGCTCAGCGCTTGGCCGCGTTTAGGCAGCAGCGCTTGGATGGAGATTATTGTTTTGAGTTTCAACTCCAGCACAAACCGAAAAAGTCTAGCCGCACCATTCGTTATCAAGGAGTGATGTGGGGTTCATGGAATGAGGCCGGGCCGGTCACTCGTTTCAAGATTTTACCGACGCCGACGCGTGGGGCTGTGTTGCCCGCCGAGTCGCCCCCAGTCGAATTGATTATCCAAAACGGAGCCTCGCCGCAGGTCTGGATGCGCCGCGGGGAAAGTGATGCATTCGTGCTGCTGGAAGGGCCGAGCTTATTCGAGCCGATCCTGCCGGGCTTACTCTATTCGCCATTCGATTTACAGATGCCCTTCGTGTATTGGGAGGACTTCACTTACATAGGGCCAACCTTGATCGGGGCGAGTCGCGTGGCTCAGCAGTTCTTGATGCAGCCGCCAGTTGGCTCTGCCAGCGCAGCGCGAGGGATCTCAGGCGTGAGCGTCGGCTTGGATGATACCTATAATGCGCTCTGGCGGATCGAGGTGATGGATGCCGCAGGTGAGGTCGCTTCGCGCTTTGCCGTGGAGAGCTTTAAGAAAGTCCAAGAGCAATACATAGTTAAGCGAATTACGCTAACAGACTACCCTTCTAAAGATCGCACCACCTTTGAAGTCGATACCGCATCGGTCGGTATATTTTTAGACCGTGACTTATTTTCCCCAGAATCTGCGCTTTCTGTGGATGTATTGGCTCCGCTGGATATGGAAAAAATATAAGTTTGAATGCGTTATTATGTATAGCGCCTTTGCTTAACTTTCCTTCAACCTTCCTTCAACTTTCGTCCAACCTTTGTCCAACTTTCGTCCAACCTTCGTCCAACTGTTGCTTAATAAAGTAGTTAGATTTATTGTTGACTTAGTATATTTCAAAATCAGTTTGTAGCTCGCCGTGAGGCATTGCATATGATCGGTAAGAAAACGACTCCACTGACTTTTGATCTTCAACAAGACCTTCTCGGCAAGTTGAAAGAACTCCAGCGTAAGACTGGCGCACGTTCCTTAAGCGAAGTTGTTCGCTATGCAGTTAGCCACTTGAAGGCTTCCGAACTGAATCTTGCCAACACTGAACATCGCCAAATTTCTGTCCGTTTGTCTGCCGAGCTACGTCAACGACTAGTCAAGCTGAGCAAGCAGAAGAAAGTCAGTGTCGGTGAGTTGTTGCGCTCCGCGCTAGACTCTCTACCAGACCAACTCCCGGGCTTTAGCCCTGAAACTAACATCGATTCCGAAAAAATTATGCCTAAGAAAAAAACAACAAACAAAAAAGTAGCTGCCAAGAAGAAGGTAGCCTCAACAAAGCCAGCCAAGAAAAAGGCTGTTAAGAAAAAGGTCGCTGCAACGGCAGTGAAGAAAGCCACTAAAAAAGCAGCCACTAAAAAGGCGGTGAAGAAAAAAGCCGCCAAAAAAGTCGCCACTAAAAAAGCGGTGAAAAAGAAGGCTGTTAAAAAGAAAGCCGCCAAAAAAACTGCGAAGAAAAAAGTAGTGAAAAAGAAAGCGGCTAAGAAAAAAGCAGTCAAAAAAGTCGTCACTAAAAAAGCAGCCAAAAAGAAGTCTGCTAAGAAGAAAACTGCTAAGAAGAAGGTAGCCCAAGAAGCACCTGCCCAAGAAGCACCTGCTCAAGAAACACCTGTCAAAAAAGCGGCTAAAAAAGCTACTAAGAAAAAGGCTAAGAAAAAGACAGCGAAGCGTAAGGCGAAGAAGGGTTAATCCCTGCTTTCTCTTAGATTCTCTTAGATTCTTAGGCTAGGCTTGCTTTTGCCGAACCAAAAGCTTTGATTCTGCGCTCCCGCAGCACTGTCCTATGACAGAGGCTGAGGGAGCGCTTTTTTTTCTTATTTTATTCATTTATGTCACAACAAACAAAACTCTCCACCTGGGCGCGCAACATCGCTCCATCCCCGACGCTTGCAGTCGATGCTAAGGCCAAAGAGCTCAAAGCTGCCGGCGAAGACGTCTGCGGTTTCGGCGCGGGTGAACCCGACTTCGATACACCCGAGTTCATCAAAGAGGCCTGCATCAAGGCTCTGTCCGAGGGCAAGACCAAGTATGCGCCGGCACCCGGCATCCCCGCACTACGCGAGGCGCTGGCCGAAAAATACCGCAATCAGGGCGTCGATGGCGTGACGGCCGCGCAGTGCGTCGTCAGCCCCGGTGGCAAATACTCCTGCTATTTGGCGATTCTCGCCGTGATCAGCCCTGGCGACGAAGTGGTGATCCCCGCTCCGTATTGGGTGAGCTACCCTGAAATGGTGAAACTGGCTGGCGGGGTGCCTAAAATGATTTTTGCCGGCATCGAAAGCGGCTTTAAAATCACACCCGAGCAACTGCGCGCAGCCATCACGCCCAAGACTCGGCTCGTGATCTTCAACAGCCCCTCGAATCCGACGGGCGCGGTTTATTCGGCGCAAGAGCTGGAGGCACTGACAGCGGTGGCGCTCGAAGCGGGCATCTACATTATGTCGGACGAAATTTACGAGTATTTGCTCTACGATGGTGTGAAGCACGTCAGCCCCGCGTCATTCTCGCAGGAGGCGGCCGATTCAGTGATCACCGTTGCGGGCTTCAGTAAGACATTTTCTATGACTGGCTGGCGCCTCGGCACCTTGATGGCACCCCCTGCCATCGCCAAAGCTGTGACCAATCTACAGAGCCAGACCACCTCGAATGCCACCACCTTTGCCCAATACGGCGCATTGGCAGCAATGGAGAACTGGGATCAGTCGATGGCCGCCGTCAGTGGTATGTTGCAAGTTTTTGATCGTCGCCGACTACACTTACTGGCAGGTCTGCAAGCAATCAATGGCATCGAGTGCACCCGTGCCCAAGGTGCCTTCTATCTCTTTCCCAATATCGAAAAGCTCGGCCTGACTGCGGCTGATTTCGCGGCGCGTATTTTGGAAGAAGAAAAAGTTGCGGTGGTGCCCGGTGAGGGCTTCGGCGCTCCTGGATACATTCGCTTGAGCTACGCTACCTCCGACGATGTGATCGAAAAGGGCTTAGCTCGCCTCCGAAGGTTCTGCGCGAGTCTTTAGCCAATCCTCAGAACGAAACATCTATTTCCTCAATGACCGACAAAGCAAAAATCATCTACACGATCACCGACGAGGCGCCGGCACTGGCCACGCACTCACTCCTGCCTATCATTGCGGCCTATACCGCAGCAGCGGGCGTCGCCGTAGAAACGCGCGATATTTCACTCGCTGGGCGCGTGCTCGCCAGCCTCTCCGATTTCTTGCCCGCCGATCAAAAGACGGTGGATCACCTCGCCGAGCTGGGTGATTTGGCCAAAGCGCCAGATGCCAACATCATTAAGCTGCCTAACATCTCAGCGTCGACGCCGCAGCTGATCGCTTGCATTAAAGAGCTACAGGCTAAAGGCTTTGCGCTGCCCGACTACCCCGACGATGCTAAAACCGACGAAGCCAGCGCCATCAAAGCCGCTTACGACCGCGTCAAAGGCAGTGCGGTCAACCCCGTCCTGCGCGAAGGCAACTCCGACCGCCGCGCCGCAGCCGCCGTTAAACAGTATGCCAAAAACAACCCGCACCGCATGGGCGAGTGGAGCGCCGACTCCAAGTCCATCGTGTCCAGCATGGCGGGTAAAGACTTCTTTGGTAATGAAAAGTCCGTCACCATCCCCGCTGCCACCACTGCCAAGATCGAACTGGTCGCCGCCGATGGCAGCACCACGACCTTAAAGCAAGACCTCGCGCTACAAGCGGGCGAAGTTTTGGATGCCACCTTTATGAGTGCTGCGGCACTACGCATTTTTTTAGTCGAGCAGATTGAAGCCTCCAAGGCTAGCGGCGTGCTCTTCTCGCTCCACATGAAGGCGACCATGATGAAGGTGTCCGACCCGATCATTTTTGGGCACGCAGTGGAAGTTTTCTATAAGAGCGTCTTTGAAAAACACGCCGCCACCATCGCCGAACTCGGCGTGGATGTAAAAAACGGCCTCGGCGATCTTTACGCCAAGATCGAATCTTTGCCCGCAGATCAAAAGGCCGCCATTGAGGCCGATCTCGATGCAGTGTACGCCAACAGCCCCGACATAGCGATGGTTGATTCGGATAAGGGCATCACCAATCTACACGTGCCCAGTGATATAATCATCGACGCCTCCATGCCAGCCGCCATCCGCAGCTCCGGCCAGATGTGGAACAAAGCAGGCAAACAACAAGACACTAATTTCGTGATTCCTGATCGCTGCTATGCTGGTGTGTATGCCGAGACCGTCGAGTTCTGCCTAAAGAATGGCGCTTTCGATCCGCGCACGATGGGGACGGTGCCGAATGTCGGGCTGATGGCGCAAAAGGCCGAAGAATACGGCTCGCACGATAAGACTTTTGAAATCGCTGCCGCCGGCACCGTCCGTGTAGTCGATGCCGATGGCAAGGTGCTGATCCAGCACGCAGTGGAGCAGGGCGACATCTGGCGCGCTTGCCAAGTGAAGGATGCGCCCGTTCGCGACTGGGTAAAGCTCGCCGTGAATCGTGCCCGCGCGACAGGCGTGCCCACGATTTTCTGGCTCGATGCCATGCGCGCACACGATGCGCAACTCATCGAGAAGGTAAACATCTACCTCAAAGATCACGATACCGAGGGTCTCGACATTCGCATCCTCGCCCCCGTGGAAGCGACTCGGCTGACACTCGAACGCACCAAGGCGGGCGAAGATACTATCTCCGTCACTGGCAACGTACTGCGCGATTACCTGACCGATCTGTTCCCGATCCTCGAGCTCGGCACCAGTGCCAAGATGCTCTCCATCGTGCCGCTGATGAATGGCGGCGGCCTCTTTGAGACCGGTGCCGGCGGCTCCGCGCCCAAGCACGTGCAACAATTTGAAAAGGAAAACCACTTGCGTTGGGATTCGCTCGGCGAGTTCCTCGCGCTCGGCGTTTCTTTGGAGCACCTCTCCGCAGTCTTTGGCAATGCCAAGGCGCAGGTGCTGGCCGATACGCTGGATACAGCAAATGCCAAGTTCCTCACCGAAAACAAATCACCTTCCCGCAAAGTGAAGGAGTTGGATAACCGCGGCAGTCACTTCTACCTCGCGCTCTACTGGGCGCAGGCGCTAGCCGCGCAGACAGGGGATGCCGAGTTGCAGGCACGATTCGCCCCGCTCGCGGCGGCTTTAGCGAGTAACGAGGCAAAGATAGTCGCCGAGCTAAACGCAGTGCAAGGGGTGGCGATGGATATCGGAGGCTACTACCGGCCCGAGCTAGAAAAGGCACAAGCCGCCATGCGCCCCAGTGCCACTTTCAACGCAGCCTTGGCCGCGCTGTAAAACGTAGGGGCGCGACTTGTCACGCCCGCGTAATGATTGGCTCACAGAGACTTGAGCCAGTTGCATAGTCAACCGTCGTGCCGGGATGCCTGTTTCGCACGCGGGCTGACTCCGACTGGGGCGTTCGCAAGCGAACAAGCCACGCTATTGTGGGCGACTACTTACGATGCGCCATTCGCCTTTGGCGTTTTGCCCGATCGTAAAGAGGCTTTCTAAGTGGTCTTCGGTATCGTAGCGCACACGCATGCGGTGACGCGGTTCTAAGGTGGCTACGTATTCAATGCCCTGGTGCTGATAGTGAATCGTCTCTTCCGGGGCGCCGGAAAGTGGCTCGAACTCTATGCGCTTGATCGGTAGCCCCAATTCGTAAAAAAGCGCGTTTTTTAGGAAGTTGATCGTAGGCTGCGTGCTACCCTCTAGCTCGTAGAGCGCGAGCATCGGCTCGATCTCGGTAGCTTGATTGGCTTTCCGAAAGTCGGCTGCGAAGTCTTGCAGCTCGGAGGAGTCCTGCGTGCCGCAGCCGCAGAGAGCGAGTAGAGCACAGACTGAAAGTAGGCGAAACAAACCAGTCAGGTATGGAATCGTATTCTTCATTTGAGCTATCGTGGCAATGAGGCATTTGCGGTGCCTAAGGCTCTTGGCCTTAGACCAGCTCAGACACGACTGAACATACTGAATAAAGGAGACTACTTTCGTCAAGTCAGCACCGCAAAGTTAATCCTTCTTCGGCTGATCGTGCTCGTTTTCGATCTCGAAGGCATCTTCTTCGTTATACGTTTCGTCGGTCTCTAGTACCGGCTGGGTTTCGGACTTGCTGGGGAGCTTTGATTCGATGCGGCCGCTCTTAAAACCAGTCGCTACGATGTTGATGCGCCCGAGTGATTCGATGCCCAAATTTTCGGTCAGGGCGCGGCGTAGGTGCGATTGTAGCGTTTGCTCGATCTGGCGCAGGCGCCCGCCGCTGAGCAGTTTGATACGCACCTCGAAGTGGGTGGTCTGCCCTTTGACTTTGATCTTAACCTGTGGCTTGGAAACATCTTGCAGCTGCTCGCATGAAGTTTGCACCAACTCCACGATGGCATGGCGGCTGACCATTACGCGGCCATTCTCCGTGGAGTAGGCGACGACGTTCTTAGGCTGTCGGCGCACTAACAAAATCAGCACGCACACCAGCAGCACCACAGTACCGGCCACGTAGAGAAATTCTGGTTGGGTGAGGTGTTGGAATGCTGCGGTTAAGTCGGTCATATAGCTACAGTGGTTGAATGCAAATTGACGCGCTAGCGGCTTAGTCTGTATGTGGCTCGTCCGCCCAGTCTTCTTTCTCGGCCTTCTCTTCATCGGTGCGCACGCCGTCGATGATGACGTTGACGCGCGCGACGTTCTTACTGGTCATCTTTTCGACCTGCCCGGCGATGCGCTGCTGCATCTCGCCTGCGACGGCGGCCAGTTCGACGCCAAAGCGTAGAATGACGCGGATCTCGATACGATAGTCGCCGACTTCGTCTTCTTCCACTCGGACGCCGCTTTCGCCGCCCTTTTTGGAGAAAATTTCTGCGATACCATCTACAAAGCCACCGCCGACGGCGGCGACCCCAGTGACTTCAAGTGCGGCGAGGCGCACGATGCTGGCGACCACACTGTGGTTGATGCGGATGTCGCCGAGTGTGTTTGAGTCTTCCGACACTGTGGGGATGACTGATTCGTTTTGGTTTTCCGATTCCTTGCTCATAATAGATGTTTTTTATACAGGAGAACGTTTATGTGTAAATATCCTTTGGCACGCGCTCTAAGAATTCTTCAATGTACTTGGTGGTGGCTTTGCCTTCGCGGAAGTGTGGGTCGCGGATGATGGCGCGGGAGAAGGGGATGTTGGTCTTGATACCGCGGATAATATACTCGCCGAGTGCGCGATCCATACGGTCGAGCGCTAGCTCGCGAGTACGGCCAAAAGTCATCACCTTAGCGATCATGCTATCGTAATAGGGCGGTATGGTATAGCCGCCGTAGCAGTGGGAGTCGATCCGCACGCCGTGGCCACCGGGCGAGTAGTAGAGTGTGATCTCACCAGGGCAGGGAGCAAAGTTGCGCGAAGGATCTTCGGCGCAGATACGGCACTCGATACAGTGCTTGGTGATCTTGATGTCCTTCTGCTGGTAGCTGAGCTTCTGGCCACTCGCAATGAGTATCTGCTCTTTGACTAAGTCCACGCCAGTGACTTCTTCGGTCACGCCGTGCTCCACCTGGATGCGGGTGTTCATTTCGATAAAGAAATAGTTGCCCTTGCCGTCGACTAGGAACTCGACGGTGCCAGCTCCTTCGTAGTTGACGGACTTTGCCAGCTTGATGGCGTCGCGACCCATTTTCTTACGAATGTCGTCTGAGATAAAAGGGGAGGGCGCTTCTTCGATCACTTTCTGGTGGCGGCGCTGCACGGAGCAATCGCGTTCGCCGAGGTGGATGATGTTGCCGAATTGGTCGCCCAGCAGCTGTATTTCGATGTGGCGGGGCGCTTCTAGAAAGCGCTCCAGATACACCGCACCATTGCCAAATGCCTTTTCGGCTTCGCTGCGCGCGTTGTTATACTCTTTGGCGAAAGTGACGGCATTGTGCGCAGTGCGCATGCCCTTACCACCACCACCGGCGACGGCTTTAATAATCACGGGGTAGCCGATCTTCTTGGCCACCGCTAGCGCTTCTTTTTCGCTATCGACGGTGCCATCGCTACCGGGGATGACGGGCACTTTAGCTTTAATGGCCATGTCGCGGGCTTTGGCCTTATCGCCGAAGTTGACGATGGCTTCCTTGCCCGGACCGATGAATTTGATATTACACTGGGCGCACTGCTCAGCGAACTCAGCATTTTCCGCAAGAAAGCCGTAGCCGGGGTGGATCGCGTCGACATTCGCTATTTCAGCGGCGGCGATGATGCGGTCTGCCTTCAGGTAGCTGAGATTACTGGCGGCCGGCCCGATGCAGATCGCCTCGTCGGCCAGTTGCACGTGTAGCGACTGCTCGTCGGCCTCAGAATAGACGGCCAGCGTCTTAATCCCTAGTTCGTTACAGGCGCGGACGATGCGAAGTGCAATTTCGCCGCGGTTTGCGATGAGTACCTTTTTAAACATCCAGTAGGATCCAATAGGATTAGGTAGTTTTAATTTTGAAGAGAGGCTGCCCGTATTCGACCGCTTCTCCATTTTCGATGAGCACCTCGGTGATGACGCCACTCATTTCCGCTTGAATCTCGTTCATCACCTTCATTGCTTCAATGATGCAGACCGCGCTGTCGGCGCCTACCTTGGTGCCAACATCTGCAAACGCAGGGCTCTCGGGCGAGACTGCGCGATAGAAAGTGCCAACCATCGGCGACTTAATCGTAGCGATGCCTTTTTCCTCGGCGGGGGGGGTGGCGGTTTCGACGGCGGGCGCAGCGGCGGGGAAGGGTGCCGCTGTCTGGGCGACCGGTGCGGCTTGGTGAATGATTTGAGGCGCGTTGGCACTCTTACTGCTCAGGCGCAGCTTGAAGCCATCTTCTTCAAATTCGAATTCGGAGATATCCGAGCGTTTCATGAGGTCGACGACTTGTTTGATGAGTTTAATGTCCAAGGTGTATCCTTTCTTGCAGCGTTGATGATTTGTGTGAGTGGGTGTGCCCGCCGTGTCTCGGCGAAGGGTCAATTCAAAGTTAGGGTATGTAAGGCTAGCTTTTCGCGATGTGCAACGACTTTGTTACTCTAGAGAAATCTATGAGTAAGCCGGTCCTTTTACATTTTTTAGCACGACTAGAGGGGCGGCTGCCTCCGCCTGAATAGTGCGCGGCCTTGCACGACGCTTCCGCCCCGAGGCGCGTTGCCACGTATCCATGTGCGCCGCCACAAATGAGCGCGAGCCCAAGACCGCCCCTTCGGTGAAGTAACGTATCCGGCAGCGCAACAGGGTCGCCTGCGGCAAGTGGCCGTGCTCTTGTGTAAGCACCCGAACGGCCGCTGCGCGGTCGAGCCCCGCTACACCCGCTGCACCCGTTACTGGCGCACTGCCCTTACCAAAAAGCATCATGCGGTAGGTCTTCAGCGCTTCCGCCGCAGATACCTCATAAAGCCCCGCCGTCACAAAGCTCAGCCCTCGCACTGCACCACTCAGCCCCGCCACTGCTTCAGCGTAGCCGCAAAAGCGGTAGTCCTTTGGGTCTTGGACAATGCCAGCCCTGACCGGATTCAGATCAATGTAAGCCGCCATTGTTTGTAGCGCGTAGCCCTTGCCCTCGACCAAAACGCTCTTGAAACGGTCCGCCCAAAGGGGGCCAAAGCGGTCGTGGGTCTTATTAAACCAAGTAGAGAAGCGTTGCTTCAGGGTCTTCATGAAGGCAGAGACATCTCCCATTCTCGCGAGCAGGCGTGCGCGAATCGCCTCGGCTTCGCTCCCATCGGCGTGCAACTCCTTGGCCATCATCCCGATCGAGGCGGTCTGATAGCGAGTAGGCTTCGGGTAGAGCACACGGTAGCGGCGAAGAAGTTCCTCATCGCTGACGCCCTCTGCCGGAGGCACCCGCACCAGCAGATGAAAATGATTATTCATCAAGCAAAAGGTCAGCACCTCCACCCCCGAAAAGTCCGCGATTTGGTGAAGCATCTTACGGAAAACCTCCTTCTCCCGCGTCTCAAAGAACGCCGCACCATTCACCGTTCTCGACATGCAGTGGTAGATGCCTAACCCATCGGCCAAAATTCGTTTAGTATGCATCCTGCCATAATTTGATAGAAAAACTAAAACGCAAGCCCTTAATAATAGGACAGGTCAATTTTATTCGAGATATTGAGTCTTTTGAAGGGTGAAATTTGGCTTCCACTTCTATCTTTCTCGACGCATGTTTCTCCAATATGCCTAAGTGCCGTTTTAAAGATGTTAAGATCGCCGGGATCGTGACCTGCGTGCCCCCACTTGAGAAATGTATCGACGAGGAACTCGCGCTCTTCGGGGGGAACCTGAAGCAACTCGAACGTCTGAAGAAAACCATCGGTCTCTCTAAGCGCCGGGTGGTCGACGATCAGACGACGGCCGCCGATCTATGCGAGCAAGCGGCTCTACATCTGATTGCTGAGTCGGGCCTGCCTCTGGAGCAGGTCGATGCTGTTATTTGCGTGACCCAGACTCCCGATTACTCGCAGCCTTGTAATGCGGCGGTGCTCCACGGGCGGCTCGGGCTCTCGAAAAACTGCGCCGCGCTGGATATAAATCTCGGCTGCTCCGGCTACGTTTACGGGCTGTGGCTGGCGCATACCATGATCGCCAGCGGCGGCTGTAAGCGAGTTTTGCTACTGGCGGGTGACACCATCAGCCGCCTAGTGAATGCTAAAGACCGCTCAGTCGCGCCGCTCTTCGGCGATGGCGGGAGTGCGACTTTGATTGAGCGCTCGCCGGGGGCACCCGTTGCCTTTTTCAGCCTCCAGACCGACGGCTCTGGCTACGACAAACTGATCGTGCCCGCTGGCGGCGCGCGCTGCCCACGCTCAGCCGAGACTGCCCTTGCGGTTGAGGATGAGGCGGGCAACTTTCGCTCGCTGGAAAATCTCTTCATGGAGGGCGCAGAGATTTTCAACTTCTCGATCACCGAGGAGCCTCGCGCGGTCAAAGAGTTGCTGGAATACGCGGAGGTCGAGGCCGATGCGGTCGATTACTTCGTCTTCCATCAAGCCAATCGTTATATTCTCGGTAACATAGCCAAGCGCCTAAAGCTCGATCTAGCCAAAGTGCCCATGCAAACCGTAGAGCGCTATGGCAACCAAAGCTCCGCTTCGATCGCTTGCGCGATTTGCGGCGAGCTGGCAACTGCACTCTCGGATCGCGCTTCGACTCAAGCGCTGCTTTCTGGCTTCGGCGTCGGTCTTTCGTGGGCGAGCGCGCTGGTCGAGCTCAGCGATTTATTGATTTGCGAATTAATTGACTACCCCGCCTAAGCGCACTGTGCTCATCCCCTACATTATGGATTTAGAAACATTCATCATAAACTTTGAAGAAGCGGTCGAAGATGTCGAAAGCGGTACGCTCGCAGGCGATACGGCCTTTCGCGACCTGAAGAGTTGGGACTCTTTAGCAGTCTTAACGGTCACCGATATGATAGATTACGAGTATGGTGTTTCGATCAATAAAAATGACTTTCAAGGAGTTCATACGATTCGAGATGTATATGACTGCATAAGATCGAAGGGGCAGCTTAAGTGAGCATGAAAAACTTGTACATTGTTGGGGCTGGGGGCTTTGGGCGCGAAGTGTATTCATGGCTGTTAGATGAGGGGGAGTTGCTTAAAGAGCACAATTTTTCGGGCTTTTTAGATGATAATCCTTCTGCTCTGGACGCTTATGGCTTGGAAGCCCGAGTCGCTGGCTCGATTTCGAACTTTAGCGACTTTACGAACGCAGTATTTATCTGCGGAATTGGTTCAGTTGAGCCTAAAAAGCGATTGTGTGCCCCGATGCTGGCAAAAGGTGCGCAGTTTTTACAACTGATTCATCCCAGTGTGATTATGGGGAATAACGTTTGTCTTGGACTAGGAGTCGTGTTGTGTCCACGGGTGACCCTGACTTGTGACATAGAGGTCGGAGAGATGGCGATGATCAATTGCCATAGTAGTGCGGGACACGATGCGAAGATCGGCGCATGGGCGACCGTCAGTGCTCACTGTGATTTGACAGGATCGACCGAAGTCGGAGAGGGCGCATTTCTTGGTTCCGGAGTCAGCATTATTCCCACAAAGAAGGTCGGTAAAAGGGTAACTGTTGGCGCGGGCTCTGTAGTTATTCGGAATATTCCTGACGGTGCTCGGGTCTTTGGTAATCCAGCTCGTGAATTCTGAGATGTGTTTAATCCGATCCTTATCTTAACTTTCGTCGCTTGGCTTTGATAGGCCAATCTCGCTGAGGCTATCGAGGATCGCTTCGAAACCTTCAACTTCTTTGAGTTCGTCAATTGTCCTGTTACTCGATAAGCGGATGAAAAATTGCTCTTGCCTTAGTTTGAGTCCGTAAGTTTTTATATCGAGAAGTGCCCCGAAAATATTAGGGGTACCTTTTTGGTCGTAACTGAAAGCTTCCCCGCCCACGAGATGCCAGAAGTATACTTTCTGAGCATTGCCATCTTTTTCGTAAATGCCGAACTCTGCGGGCTGAAACTTCGTATCTACATTATAAAAAGGGATGCTGTATTCGCGGTCTGTGCACGTCCAACCATTGAGCACCCAACAGGTATCGGGCGTATGCGCGCCTGCCCAACGGTAGGAGGCTTTACCGGGTGTCCAGTAGGCGATGTAGAGTCCGACAAAGGTATCGCCCTTTTGGAAAACGCGAAAGAGGGCGTCGTCGAAATTTAGGAATTCGCTGATTCGTGCGCTGGACTCGGGTGACTCGGCCATGTCTAGGTCGCGGATCTCCCAGCCGCTCAGCTCTGCGGGCACGATCTCGGAGAGCAGCCCCTCCAGCGTGGGCTCGGGTGGTGGCACGAAGGCGAAGTAAGCGCGCAGCGTAAGGCTGGCGAAGAGTGCGGTGGCGGCGAAGATGAGGAGTAGTTTTTTCATGCGTGGACTGAATGTAGACTTCTTTATGTAAGCTTAGTTCGTGCTTGGGTTCAAGTCTTTGCGTGCTTTCGGGCATTTCTGGCTGAAATATGGAGTTTACCTTGTGGGTTTCACTCTATTGCCTGCTGGATTATTTCTCCTCCCACGAACTAGATATCGCACACGCATGGCCACAATTGTTGATAAATATGGTAACATCCCCTTTTTCGGCCGTCTGAGCTGGGGTAATTTTGTGGACTGGTTGGTCACGCTTTGCTTGGGGGTGATTATCATGCTGACGACGGTTTCCTTGGGAGGTGTGCGCCCAGATACGCACCTGACACTGCTGCCGTTTTACATCATTTTACTGGTTTTGCACGGCATCTGGATGGCAGTCGATGGGGAGTCGCCTAAGCGGCTGAGCCATGTCCCGCTTTTTTTCGTGCCGGGGCTGCTCTGGATGTTGTGCAGCCTACTTTGGCTGTCCCCGGTGGCGTGGCGTGGCTGGTATGAGCTGATCCATGCGCTCCAGATCTTTATCGTGCTGTGGGTGCTCTCAAATAATGTTCGCTCGCGGGCGCATTTGTGGCTGCTGATCATCATGAGTTTGGCGCCTTCGATCGTGGCGATTTTTAATGGCTTCTATCAGTTCTTCCAAGAGCCGGAGCGGATGGTGGGCGCGATGACGGACTACGGCATAGAATTGAGCCCCGAGTTTCTCGGTCGCGCGACGGGGGTGTTTGCCGATCCTAATAGTTTTGCCGCTTTTTTGTTGATTCTTTTGCCGTCCTTATTGATCGCTGCGGCAGTCATGCGCTTGCCGAAGATTTTGCGGCTGCTTTCTTTCTACATCGCGCTGATGTTTTTTGGAGGCATCGTGTTTACGCAGTCCTATTGGGCAGCGGCTCTGGTGGTGGTGCTGGTGGCGGTGGTGCCTTGTTTTTGTTTCCGCACGCTCAAAAAGCGCTTTTTGTTTTCATCTTTGGGTGTGCTCGCGGCCACCTTGGCCTTCGTGGCGATGGCGATCTTTCACCCTTTATTTAAAAAGAGCCTGCAACTTGCACTTTCGCAGGACGGAGAGGGCGTGCGGCTGGTGCTATGGCAAGAGGCGCTGGCGATGACTGCGGAGAATCCGATCACGGGTGTGGGCGCGGGTGCCTACGGCGCAGCCTTCGAGCAGAGCCCGCGCGTGGCGCTCGCGGATGCGCCGGTGACGCCACATAATGACTATTTGCTCGTGCTGAGCCAACTCGGGCTGCTGGGCGTGTTCCTCTTTGGAGCGCCGTGCCTCTACGTAATTTTTAAAGCCTTGCTGCGTTGGCGTAAGGAGCCCTTTGCGGTTAAACTGCGCGATTCTGGTGGTAGCATCATGCCGCCGCAGCGCTTTTTTCTTTCGTTGGGCTTGGCGGGATCGTTGGCCTTTGCGATGTGCATGGGCGCGACTTTCGTCTTCTACGTGCCAGCCTTGATGCTCTACGGCGTGCTGGCCTTTACGATCTT
>Ga0222653_1000752_pt1 | contig 18006 bp, 14 predicted proteins | sample AntAcemetagen419_FD_179856 | JGI IMG/M metagenome (GOLD analysis project Ga0222653, IMG submission 179856) | Saline water microbial communities from Ace Lake, Antarctica - #419 | ecosystem: Environmental > Aquatic > Non-marine Saline and Alkaline > Saline | place: Antarctica: Ace Lake...
GTGCACCAACTGTGCACCAGGAGGTTTATTATGTCGCGCAAAAAACAACGCTAAGTCATTGAAATCAACAACTTAGCGCGTTTGGTCAGTTTGATAAGCGGAGAGAGGGGGATTCGAACCCCCGGTACCTTGCGGTACACCGGTTTTCGAAACCGGCACAATCGGCCACTCTGCCACCTCTCCGAGTGACTCAGTTCGTCTATGATGATTCCTCTTTTATATAGTCATCACAGCGCGGCGTCAAATTCTAACGCGGTTTGAATTGTTCTTCTTCTGGTCTTATTCCCCGCAGTGTCTACTCCTGACGGTAAGGTGAGTACATACCAATTTTCAACTTTGAAATGCCGTAATCAACTCAGTATCAGCTCCGTTTGTTTTCGTTACAGAATAGAATGTCTCTGTACGAACTGGCTGAACGGCTGGAAATATCAACGATTCATAGCATCTTTCTTGCAGAGACCTCCCCATCGAGATATGCTGGTATTTATAGATATTTTCTGTAAAGAATGGTTCTCTCTCATCTTTGGAAAAATCACCTCTCACAGAAAATACCAATCTGACAGCGAACATTTAGTAAAAGAAGTAGGTATAATGAGTGCCGAGGTAGTTCCCTTTCTGTGTGACTTCTTTTAATCACGTGATTTCGTAGGTATAACCCCTTTCTTTTACGGCCTTGGTTCATTCGTTCATTAGCGATGGAATTTATAATATGCGTCTATTCCATTTTGTTTCGATAGTGAGTCTGTTCACAATTCTGACTTTCGTCTCTCCTACCTATGCAGAAGAGCAGTATCTTGAGTTTCTGCAGGGCTTACGTGACAAAAACTATCACGATACCGCTTTGCAATATCTCAATCAGATTGAGGCGGACAAAGAAACACCGAAAGAAATACGTGAATTGATTCCTTTTGAACGTGCCATCACTTTGATGGTGTTTTCTCGGACTCAAAAGCTTCCTCAAGACCAGGAAGATACGCTGAATCAGGCATTGGCTCAACTCACACTGTTTACGAAACAGAGCCCTAATCACCCCAAAGCGGGAACGGCAAATACCGAGGGAGGAAAAATTATTCTCCAAAAAGCCGAAGTTGAAGTGCGCAGAGCACAGTCGCCTGCCGAGGGAAATAAAAAAGAATATCAGGCAGCAGCCCGCAAGCTCGTAGCCCAGGCGCGTGCTATTTTTCAAAAGGCTTATGACCTGCACGAAAAAACCTGGAAATCGTTTCCTGCCACTTTCATTGATAAGCAAAAAGAGCCTGAAAAGTATAAAGCCCGGGCTAAGGCAGAAATTCAATTCATGAGTGCCCAACTGGATTTGGCACAATGTACTTATGAAGAAGCGCAGACTTATGATCCCGGCAGTGCCGATTATAATCGCCTGCTGAAAAAAGCTTCTGAAGAATACGCCAAAATTCACGAACGTTATCGAAGTCAGGTTGGCGGACTTTATGCGCGGATGTGGCAAGGCAAGTGTTTTGAGGAGCAGGGAGAGTTAGGCCGCGCTTTGGGGATTTACAATGAGTTGCTCGGTCATCCGGGGAAGTCAAAGCCAATTAAGCAGTTGAAAGATAACATCCTGCAGTTTCGGTTAATCTGTCTGAATGATGAGAAGAAAAAAGATTATCAACTGGTGATCAACGAAGCAGAGCAGTGGTTGAAAGAAAACCGCTCACGGAATCGGACTTCCATCGGCCAGGGGATTACCTGGGAACTGGCGCGTGCGCAAGAAGCTCTGGCAAATATCGAGGGAACAAAAAAAGGCGATCAGGAACGCATTTTACGGCAGGCTTTAACGAGTGCCCGGTTTGTGAACGCATTCCGGGGTAAGTACCGTGATGCGTCCCGCCTGATGGTTGGTCGTATTAATGCCAGACTCCAGGGGAATTCTGGAGGAGACCCAAAAGAATTCGAGAGTGCCTATGGTCTGGGACAAGACCGTATCAAACAGACTAAGAATTTAAAAGACAAAGTCGCTGCGGCTAAATCGGCTGCGGATAAAAAGAAGACACAGATCGAACTCGATCAATTCATGGAGGAAACGGTCCGGATCCTGAAAATCGCGTTGAGTCTGACAGATGCCAAAACCGACCCGAAGGAATTGGATCACGCACGATTTCTACTGTGTTATACCTATTATAATTTGAGACGCAGTTACGAGTGCGCCATTCTGGGTGAATACATCGCGAATAACCACCACAAAGACAGCGCGCAAATTGCCTTGGATGCAGCGTATCTGGCGCTGGCAGGCTACCTGCAGGCTTATAACGACTCTCCCAAGGAGCAGCGTTACGTTGATAATCAGCACATGGAGAGCATTTGTAATCTGATTGCTACCAAATGGCCTGAGAGCGACCGTGCCAACGATGCACGAATTCAACTGGGGAATATTTACAGTCAGACAGATCGTCCGGCCGAAGCGGCGAAGTGGTATTCGCAGGTGCCCCCTGCGGCACCGCAATATATAGACGCCCAGATCAGAGCAGGGCAGGCCTACTGGAACAGCTATCTGACCACGATGTCTCGTCGAGACGCGAGTAAACCAGAGAACGTACATCAATGGGCGCAGCTTGCTGAAAAGCACCTTCGTACCGGGATTACTGCGACTTTGAAGTCACTCCCGCCGACAGCCGCCACGCCAGAGAATTTGACCGCTGCGAAAACTTCACTCGCGCAGATTGTCATGAACAGTGGCGACTATCAGAAAGCCATTGATATTCTGAGTAAAGAGCCGCATTCCGTGTTGAAAGCGATTCATCTCGCGAAAGGAAAAAAACGACCTGCCAGGGGAGTTCAAAGCAGTGAATTCGCAAACCTGGTCTATCAACTTCAACTGCGTGCTTATATTGGTCTGCAACAGATCGATCTGGCTCGGAAAGCCATGACGCAGTTAGAAGAATCTGCGTCGGGAACGGGCGGTGAATCAATTACTGAAATGTATCGCCAATTGGGTGAAAAAATTACGGAAGAGATAGAGCGTCTGAAGGCTGCCGGCGATACCAAACGCATCGACGATGTTCGTAAGTCGCTGGAAACATTCCTGGCAGATATCTTCAAGCGAAAAGACCAGACATATGGTTCACTGGTCTGGATCGGGGAAACTTATTATGGCATGGGACAGGGAGCCAGTGAGAACCCGGCGATCGCCCGAAAATACTTTGACAAAGCGGCGGCTGCCTTTGAAGCGATTCAGCAGCGACAGGATGCCAGCGGCGATTTTATTCCCGGGAATTTTCAAGTGGGAATTACCCTGCGACTGGTGAATTGCAAGCGTCAACAGGGAGAGTATGAAGCGGCATTGAAACTGATTGCACCGGTTCTCAAAGAAAAAGACAAGTCACCTGAAGTTCAATTTGAAGCGGCTTCTATTTTGCAAGATTGGGCTGCCAGCGGTCAGGGTGATTCTCAGAAGAAATACCTGGATGCCATCAATGGCATGACTCTCGAAGAGGGCGCTCTCATTCGTGGTTGGAGCTATCTTTCCCGCCTGTTACAAAATTCGGTGAATTCTCCAGGTCGTGATGACTTGAAAAAAATGTATTATGATGCGCAATTCAATAACATCGAATGTCGGCGCAGTTATGGGATCGCCACTAATAATACGGATGAGCTGAAACGTGCTGAATATGAAACCAACGTGTTTGGACAGATCAGTGTTGATCTGCCCGAAGCTGTCTGGGAACGCTTCAATCAGCTCTATCGACAGATTCAGACCGACCTGGGGGAAGACCCGCAAAATCTGGAACGCCGCGTGTCTACTTCAGAAACAGTAGCTGCGAATGGAGCAGGGCAGTTAGAGACAGAAACTCCGGCAAATACGCAGCAGAAAGTGGCACAGCAACCAGCAGCCGCTGCCAAGGCAGAGGGCGGTTCGAATACCATGTTATTACTGGTAGTGATTTTATTGGGAATCGGAGGTGCCGCCGCGTTTTATTTCTTTGGGTTGAAGCCCGGGAAGAAATCGCCTTCGTCTTATCAGCTTGCGTCGAATGTGACGATTCCTTCTGAAATCTCTTTACCACCATCGGCTCCCAAACCAAGTCGCTCGGCGCCTGCCAAGTCTGCCATGCCAGAGATTGTTACTGGGAAGCCACAGGTAAAAACGGAACCTGAGAAAGCCAAAACGAAACAGAGGTCGGAGCCGGAGCAGGCGGATAGGCAGAAACGAAAACTAACTCCGGAACAAATTGCGGCCCGCAAAGCCAAGTTAGCCAAGATGTCACCAGAAGAAATCGCGGCTCGTAAAGCGGCGATTGCCAAGAAAAAAGCCGCGCAGGCCAAACAACAAAAACAGTCACGACCTCGTCCGGAAAGTGAATCCAAGGATGTCTGAATTTCCCGATTTCTTTCGGGATCATCAAGCAAAAGATCAACCCGTGATGAGACATAAATTATCGTTGAGGAGCAAAAAACTCATGAAGTACCCGATCTGGTTAAGTTTGATTTTGCTGGCAAGTCTACAGGTTCTGTCAGTCACAAAACTAGAAGCTGCAGATACGATCTATCAATACAATAGCAGCAGCCCGCTGTTAGGTGATGTCACTGGATATACCAAAACAGAGGTGACTTTAAAGCGGGGATCGAAAAGCGTCCAAATCCCAGCGAATGAAATTCAGCGTGTGCGTTGGGATGGAGAACCACCACAACTGAATATCGCCCGTAATCAGGAAGCAAACGGGAACTATGCTGCTGCGTTGGCAGAGTATAAAAAGTCAGAAGCGAGTGCGAGTGCCAATCTCAAGAAAGACTTGCAGTTCATGACTGCCAGGGCAACTGCCCAAAGTGCAAAATCGAATGCTGCCAATTTGGATAATGCCATTAAACTGCTGAATGATTTTGTCAAATCCAATGGCGACCATTATCAATATTACCCGGCCATGAAGTTGCTGGGAGAGGCATATCTGGTAAAAAAAGATTATCCAGCAGCAAACACGGCTTTCGGAGCTGTGGAACGCTCTCCCTGGAAAGACTATCAGATGGACGCCAAAAATCTGAAGGCCCGCGTATTACTCGCACAAGGGAACACGAAAGGCGCCTTGGCAGCGTTCACTGCTGTAATGAAAATGGATGCCAAGTCAGAACCGGAACAGGCCAGTAAACGGGCAGCCCAGTTAGGCAGTGCATTGTGTCTGGAAAAAGAAGGCAAACAAAAAGAAGCCATCAGCATTCTTAATGAAATAATCAAAACTACCAGTTCCCAGCAAAGTCCGCTGCTGGCAGAAGCCTATTTACGAATGGGAGACTGCTATCGGGAATTAGGGGAGCCAAAAGAGGCTTTGATTGCTTATCTGCATATTGATGTTTTGTTTCCAACAGAACCCGCGGTTCATGCCGAGGCGTTGTATCACCTTTCGACATTATGGGGAAAAGTTCAGAAACCGGAACGGGGCGTCGAAGCCCGCACGATCCTGCAACAGCAATATCCTGATAGCGAATGGACGCAAAAAGCCACAGGAAGCTGATATTATGAAGCGAATGTCAGATTCTGGTAAGATTCGGTGAGTCTTCCCTTTACAATGTATTTTTGACCTATGAATAATAATAAAACTTGAGAAAAGACTACTAAGTCCAATCACAAGCTATCCACGATTAACACTCCTTTCAGTAGACCGGAGACCACAACAATGATGATGGGGAATTCCTTGGAACGGAATCAGATTTCACTGGCATATCGTAGCCTGAGCATATTACTTCTTTGCGCAGTCGTCTTTACGCCGCTCGGTCTGAACACAAATAGCTGGGCGTATCAGGATGAAGCAGCTGGCAAAGCTCCCGCAGCCGGTGAGGCACCTGCAGCCGGAGAAGCACCCGCAGCCGGAGAAGCACCCGCAGCCGGTGAAGCACCTGCAACAGACGAACCCGCGGCAGGTGAAGCTCCTGCTGCTGGCGGTGCGGGGGCTGGAAACGGAGCTGCCCCGGCCGCTGCGTCAGAAAGCTTCCTAGCCTGGATGATTCGTGCGTCTGGTTTCTTCGGTTTAATCCTGCTTTTACTTTCATTTTTAATGGTCGCTTTGATCATGGCAAATGTATTGTCAATTCGGCGGGATAATCTCATGCCACCGGATTTGATTGCTGCCTTCGAAGAAAAAATTAATACAAAAGATTACCAGGGAGCTTACGAGTTAGCCAAAAGTGATGACTCGTTCGTCGCCCGTGTCCTGGCAGCTGGTCTGAGTAAACTGAACCAGGGGTATTCAGAAGCCGTCGAAGGGATGCAGGAAGTTGGCGAAGATGAAAATATGGCAATGGAACATAAACTGAGTTATCTGGCGTTGATTGGTGTGATCTCGCCGATGATCGGACTGATGGGAACCGTTTACGGTATGATTTTGAGTTTCCAGACGATCGCCGCTTCTGCTACTTCTCCGAAACCTTCAGAACTGGCAGATGGTATTTCCACCGCGTTGTTTACAACTCTGGAAGGATTGACAGTCGCGATCCCAGCTATGATTTTCTACAGTCTGCTGCGAAATCGTGTCGCTCGTTTTTCACTGGAAGTGGGAATGATCAGCGAAAGCCTGATGAACCGTTTCTCTTCAAATACTAAATAGAAACTGGAACGATCAAGCAGTTTCATTCCACACGTGAGTTGGAAAATAACCCTGTTTGAGTAGAGAGTTTTTCAATGAAAATCAAATCCAATAAGTCGGCTGTCGTTGATGTTGATATGACGCCTATGATTGATATCGTCTTTCAATTAATTGCGTTTTTTATGGTGATTACCAACTTTGAGCAGATCCAGGCGGATGAACGTGTGAAACTGCCTTCGGATTCGCTGGCGAAACCTCCCGAGGTCAAAGCGGCTGACGAATTGGTTTTGAATATCGGTTTTGAACGGAACGCTTCGGGGGAAATAACTGACCCCGAGGCCTATATCTTTTATAATGGTGAAAAAATTCCGGTACTGAAGTTTGGTCCGAATTTCGCGCAGGAAGCGCGTATCTACAAACAGAAAAATCAGGATCCGAAAGAGGTTCCCGTGATATTAAGAACGGATGCTCTGGTCAAAACGGGCCTGGTGCAGGATCTGATCAAGATTGCGCAGGAAAACGGTTTTACCAAGTTTGCCTTCAAGGCAACACAAAAGACTCAATAGCTATTTTTTGAAACGCTCTGTAAACGTTACAGAACTCATTATTGCAGGATCATGTTCCTATGAGATTACGCAATTCAGGTCGGGAAGCAGAAAAGATCGAGCCTCAGATGGCGCCGATGATCGATGTCGTTTTTCAGCTTTTGATCTTCTTCATGCTGACGTTGAATATTGTTGAACCGGAAGGTGACTTTAATGTCAACATGCCAATTACAGATAGTTCAGCACCCTCCGATGATATGCCCAAATTTCCTGATATCAAAGTGCGGCTGGTTGCCAATGAAGATGGTTCACTGAATACCATTCGGCTGGGACAGGTCAATCTGGGAAATGGTCCGAATGTTTTTGCCGGTTTGAATCACGAGATTCTGAAGATCATCGGAAAGCCTGGTAACCCGATTACTAAAGACATGGAAGTTGAACTCGAAGCCGACTACAACCTGCATTACGAGTACACCTTGAAAGCAATCAGTGCCTGTACGGGACGGCTCGATTCGTCGGGTAAACACATTATCCGCTACATTGAAAAAATTAAATTTGCGCCCCCCGTTGGTGGGAGCAAAGTCGGCAGTTAATGTCGTAGCTCAAAGTCATACCAAAGTGCTCACAGGTCTATCAGGCTGTGAGCACTTTTTTTAGGCAGATTCTGTTTTACTGCTTCAGTGCGACCGGCAGTGACACTGACTGTAACAGGCGTATCCTGTTCGCAGTCTGCCAAACAGGAATTCTTTTCGCAGGAACCTTTCATCACGTTCCCGCATCGAAGGTGCAAGATCTGAGTCTCTAAGATGTGTAAGCCTATGTTTAGATATTGCAGGTTTGTGTTGGGAATACTGTTTGCTGCTGAAAGAAATCAGGTGGTTGTACAGTCTGATTGTTCTCAGCAGAAGCACTTATTGTTTGAGTAGGGTTCCATTTTAAGTTCCAGAATCATTCGATACTGATTCCTTTTCAGTGGCGTGAGAAAATTCGTTCGGCTATAGTGTACGATTATCCTTTTTCTCAAATCGAGAATAAGGTTCGAAATAGCAGCTTACGATTTCAAAGTTTAGGTAACCGAGAAATGAAGGCTGCAAGGTGTTGTGTGTTTGGGAGATCACACAATGATTTTGTTGCTTCGGTGTTTATTAACGAGTCTGCTACTGAGAAGTTCGTTTTAATTATGGAAAATTAGTGAAGGAATAGACGAGCTCCTGAACTAATGCGGAACTTCCCCGGAAGAGTAGAATCGTTAATGGGTTGAACAATGCTGGTTTTTGATTGAGATAAAAATCTCATTTCCAGATTAGTTCGTCAGGTAAATTGAATCCTCATATTTTTGATCTGATTCAGGAAAACCTGTTCTAACCGATGTCAAAATCATTCTCAAACTCTCTGGATGTCTGACACCATTTTCCGGAGATCAGTAATGTTTCTGGATCATGTCCGTGCTGATTTGCCGGACTTGAACTACCTGTTTTGTAGTGAGTGTTAGCATGTGGAGAACTTATGAGAACAAATAACTAGAATTATTGTCTTAGACTTAAAGTGATTCATTTACAATGTTGTTAATAAGTATCCGAGTGCTCTACGCCTTTGTTTGTGCGGGAGCCATTGCCACCTATGTCAGTTCCAATCCCCCCAGTCCGGTCGATCAATATCCTCTGATCTCATTTGTGCTTTTGATGATCTTTACGCAGGGAGTCACCTGTCTGGATCTCCTCATCAGTCGCAAACGCATTGAAGTCATGTCAGCCATCTATTTTGGATTGCTGGTCGGAGTTCTCCTCAGTTACCTGTTGATCCAGGCTCTGGGGCCAGTGATTTCAAAAACTCCCTGGGGAGAAGGAGTGGTGATGATTACCACCCTGACGCTTCCCTATCTCTGTATTTCCTTTCTACTGCAGACCAAAGACGATTTCAGATTTATCGTTCCTTATGTTGAGTTCTCGCGCGAGCTGAAAGGGGGCCGCCCTTTACTGCTCGATAGTAGTGCGTTGATTGATGGACGGATTGCTGATGTGGTCGAAACCAAAATTCTGGATTCTGAGATGGTTGTGCCAGACTTTATTCTGAAAGAAGTTCAGGATATTGCTGATAGCAGTGATAAAGTGAGGCGCGTTCGCGGTCGCCGTGGCTTGGATATTCTGTCTGCTTTACAGAATAACCCCAATATCGATATCTCGATGTACGATGCCAAGGAAACGGATAAGGAGAAGGGCTTGACCGTTGATCAGCGATTAGTCGTCAGCGCGAAAAAACTCGGTGGAAAAGTGGTGACGAACGACTTCAATCTCAATAAGGTTGCCAGCGTTCAGGGAGTTGATGTGATCAATCTCAATGATGTAGCCAATTCGTTGAAACCACGCTATCTGCCGGGCGAGCATATTCAATTGAAGATCATCAAAGAAGGAGAGTCTCAGGCTCAAGGCGTAGGCTATCTGGATGATGGGACAATGGTGGTTTGCGAACAGGCTAACCATCTCGTAGGCCGCGATGTCGATGCCGTTGTCACCAGCGTTCTGCAAAGCAGCGCAGGCCGCATGATTTTTGGTCGTGTCACTGACGGCCGATAGAGACTCGCTGGAACGCTTCCGAAATGGACTGAATTTCTGCTATGAACTCTCGGAAAACAAACCGCATTGGAATTGCCGTTGTCGAATCTCAACGGCAATTCCTGATTGGTATACGCGATGCAGACGTTGCTCTGGCTGGATTCCATGAGTTTCCCGGCGGCAAATGTCAGGTAGAGGAATCCGCCGATGCGTGTGCTGTCAGAGAGTGCCGGGAGGAGACAGGCCTTGAAGTTGTCGCTTTGAAAGAACTGCTTTATCAAGAGCACTCGTATGAGCACGCAGATGTAAAGCTGCATTTCTGGTTATGCCAGCCGGTTCCTGTTTCGGAAGATTTCACCGACCAGAACCTCAAGGGATTCCAATGGATTCCGGTAGAACGTCTGCCTGAATTGCGGTTTCCGGAAGCCAACGGGAGTCTGATTGAACTTCTCGTAAGCACTTATGTGGCTTCTTGATAGCTTGTCGGTTCGACTGTTTTCGCTGGCGGGGCATCGCTTTGCCTACTAAAGCCCAGCCAATATTGATTCGATTTGACTTCTAGTGATAGTGACCTAGACTTCATAGTTGTTAATCATCGGCTGTTTTCTTATCTAATCAGATTGCACGAACAGGTTCTTTAGGTATGGGCTATTCAATCACTCAGGCGACCCCGGGTGACAATCAGGAAGAACTACTTTCACTGGTTAATCGGAATTTTGAGAAAACCGATTCTCACTGGTTCAATTGGTCTCATCAGCAAAATCCGTTCGGCGATAACTTTTGCTGGTTGGCTAGAGAGAATACTGCCGGACAACTCATTGGTTCAACTGGTTTGTTAACTCGCCGGATGAGTTATAATGGAAAACCATTTGCAGTGGGACAGACTGAGGCGATTAATATCGATAAAGAACATCGATCTGCCCAGGCTGCACTCAAACTGCAACGCGCGCTCATTTCTCATCTATCGGAAACGGATTTTCATTTTGTCTATGGAATGACGGCTACTGCAGCAGCGGTTTTCAAACGCTGCCGCTACAAGGAAGTCGGCGCTTTCCAGCATTGGGTCAAACCGATTCGCTCAGAATATAAATTCAAAGAAAAAATACGGTCTCCGTTTTTGCGAAAAGGTGTATCGAGTTTCGTTGATCTGGCCATGCAACTGTATTCACTGGAATCGAGAACGTTTTTAACTCACCGGAATAAAGTTAATTTTGATGCTCCCATTGATGAACGATTTGAAACGCTCTTTTCAGAAAATTCGAATGGGATTGTGATGGTAGAACGAAAACGCGAGTTTCTGGAATGGCGTTTCCGACATGAACCAGATACGCGTTTTCATATTATGACATTGGAAAATTCCAGTCGTGATTTACTGGGATATATCGTTTACGTGCTGGGAGAAACAGGCCGTAATGGCGATTACGCGGTGGGGATCCAGGACTTTTTCTATCGTGACTTAAAATCACTGAAACAGATGCTGGCCGCATTCTGTCATCATAGCAGGCAGATTGGGCTGGACTCGATCGTGATGAACTATTTCGGACGGGATGAAGTGTTGAAAGTGTTATCTCAATTCGGCTTTTTTCAACGACACTCAGACATCAGAGTTTTTGTGTATGCCAATCCTGAAATGAAAGAGTTTGAGGTGGAATCGATCCTTCACCGCAATCGCTGGCATCTGACAAACGCCGAGCTGCTCTCGTGAAGTGATTGATACAGTCTGGGCTGCTAAAATGGCGTTGATTGAATGCATTCAACGGAAACACAGCGAACTCAGATCGATTTCTTGGATCAAATGCATTCCAAGATGCGGCAATCAATTCGAAATCGGGTTATTGAGCCCCTGATTGCTGCGTGCGCTGTTCGCGTGCAATTAACTCAGCAGCCGCAGAGGAATTGGTATTGAATTCTGCCGTTGCTAACGTGGGAATCCCGTAACCAAATCCTTTCAGAGGGTTAAACCAGATTTCGCGTCCTGTATACGGATTCAGACAGTAGGTGTAACCATCAATGGAAACGAATAACTGTTCGTCGTCGACCAGAATCGAAACATAGTTTGACCTGCCCTTTGATGATTTCCAGTTCCATAACAGGTCTCCCGTGTCACGGTTTAGTGCAAAGACGCGCGAGTTGAAGCTTACAAAAAGCATATCTGCAATCGCGCATGAATCCGATCTCTGATCGCGACTGTCTGAGTAGCCCGCATCGTCCAGAAACCCATCGTTCATTTGAACTTCCTTTTGTTTGTGATGGAGCTGAAAGTTGAAGGCGAGAGGCGGGATTGTAGCAGGAACAGCGATGCCTTATCAATTAATCGGACGAATCACAGGCTTACCGGCCGTTTTTTCTTTGTTCAATTTTGCGGGACCCAATGTGGGGTCAATGGCGACGGCACGTTCGAAATCTTGTGCTGCCTTTTTCAGTTCACCACTCTTCTTAAACGATTTGGATCGCATGAGATAGGCTTTCGCAACGATTTCATCAATGCGTTTAGCCCGTTCGAAATCACGCAGCGCGTGTTCGAAATCGCCGCGCTTCATAAAAGCATCGCCGCGAACCGAATAGGCTTCGGGGTTAGGCTGGATATTGATGGCTCGTGAACATTCCTGAATACAGCGATCCAGTTCGTTTTCTTCCAGGTAAAGTGCGCCGCGAATAAAATAGCCGCGTCCTGTATCCGGAGTCAGTTCAACGATTTTCGCATAATCACTCATGGCTTCCTTACGCATCTCTGACTTTAGATAAAACTGTGCTCGCGCTAAGATCGGTTCTGAGTCTTGCGGTGCCTTGGCAATCCGTTCGTTGATGGTCGCCAGTTCCTGTAACCACTGAAGTTTTTCCGCGTCGGCTTTCGCCTTTTCCGGTTGCTTCATTTTCTGGAAGGCAGCCATTCGCTGCCGATAATATTTCTGATTCTGGGGGCTGAGTTCAATTGCCTTACTAAAGTCTTCTGCAGCTTTGGCAAATTCATTTATTTTCGCCCAGGCCAGGCCGCGGTTGTCATAAGCATTCAGATATTTCGGATTCATTTTGATCACATGGTTTAATACCTCAAACGCTTTGTCCATTTCGTTTGAATTCATCAAAGCAAACCCCAGGTTATTCATCGCGTCAATGCTGTCGGGCTTGATGCGTAAAACCTGTTCAAAGTCGGCACGGGCTTCCTTTAGTTTACCTGATGTCGCGAACAGTAAACCACGGTTGTTATAAGATTTTTCGTCATCCGGATTGAGTTCTATGGCTTTGGAAAAATCGTTGATAGCCAATTGGGGACCGCCACGGGTCATGAAAAACAGGGCGCGTGTCGAATAATACTGAGCAGTTTCAGGGCTCAGTTCGATCGCTTTTGTTAAATCAACGATGGCATTGGCATCCTGTTTCAGATCAGCCCAAGCGGTACCCCGATGGAAATAGTATTTAGATTCCCGAGGGTGCAGCTGAATTGCCTTTGTTAAAACCTGAGTCGATTCCGCCAGTTTTTCCTGCTCCAGTTTTCCCTGACGTTGAAGCGCTATTGCCTGCAGGAATAATTCTTCTGCTTTTTTGAGAGCGGCTGGATTCGCTGCAGGCTGATTCTGAGTGACCTGCTGCGCAGGCTGCTGAGATTTGCCAGTTCGGGTTTCATTTTTCGATGTTGTTTCGGCCGCATTTGCCGCTTTTTGCGTTGTAGATTTTGCTGTTTGATTTGGCTTAACTGATTGCTGTGTAGTCGGTTGCGTATCGGATCCACAACCTGACATCACATACAAACCGACTAGCATCCATGCAATATGACGATTCATTTTTTCTATCACCTACTTTGTCTATCAGCTATTTTGGCATAAAATGCCATTAATTGATCGACGGCTTGTAAATCGACATGAATAATCTGTCAATCCCAATTGAATTTTCTCCTGTTTTCATGAATGGACGTTGAACCCGGGATCTTTTACAATCCGTGAGCTTGAGAATCAGAAGTCAACTTTTCCTAAAGGAATCAGTAACTTGCAGTTACCTCGAAATCCGACCCGCGAAGTTAAGATTGGTGCCGTTGTGATTGGGAACAAAAACCCAATCGCCGTTCAAAGCATGACGGCGACGAAAACCACCAACATTGACGCGACCGTTGCCCAGATTCACTCACTGGAGCAGGCGGGGGCTGATATTGTACGTATTGCTGTCGACAATAAACGGGAAGCTGCGGCACTCATCGAAATTCGGAAACAGACGTCTGTTCCTTTGACCGTCGATTTGCAGGAAAACTATCGACTGGCGGAAGTCATCGCGCCGTATGTCAATAAGCTTCGCTATAACCCGGGACACCTTTATCATCATGAACCCGAAAAACCCTGGCAGGAGAAAGTTCGGTTCATCGCTAACGTTGCGAAAGATAATGATTGTGCGATGCGTGTTGGCGTGAATTGTGGATCAGTCGATCCGGCCAAATTGGAAAAGTATGATCCTGAGGATTCGATCTCTCCCATGTTGGAAAGTGCTTTGGATCATTGTGAATTTCTGGAATCCATTGACTTTACCCGATTTTGTGTCTCCCTCAAGGATTCAGATCCGGCAAAAGTCATCGAAGTCAACACACGGTTCGCTGCGAAACGTCCAGATATCCCGCTGCATCTGGGTGTGACTGAGGCAGGTATGCCCCCGGAAGGCGTCATTAAAACAAGAATGGCATTTGAGCAACTGGTCAGCAAAGGCATCGGTGATACAATTCGTGTTTCACTCACGGTTCCCAATGATCGCAAAGGGGAAGAAATAAAAGCCGGTCACACCATTCTCGAAGATATTGCTGCCGGCCGGGTTCGAACATTTGTAGACTATGATCTAAAGGGCTTAAATATCATCAGTTGTCCAAGTTGCTCTCGCGTAGAGAACGAGGTGTTCGTTGATCTGGCTGCAGATGTCAAAAAAATGACTGAGTATGCCAAGGACCACAAAATTACAATCGCGGTTATGGGCTGTCGGGTGAATGGACCTGGAGAAACCGATGATGCAGACCTCGGTCTCTGGTGCGGTCCGAATTATGTCAATCTGAAAAAAGGGAGCGAATCTTTAGGCCGTTATTCCTATGATGATATTCTGCCTCAGCTCAAAGGCGAACTGGACTCCCTGATTGAACAATTATCAGCAAAAATTTGAACGGCTTTCATTTGTGAAGACGTTTTTTCTGAACCCCCATCACAGTTTCTTTTACGACATGGATGTAAGTCATGGCCACCTCAAATTCTTCTCTCGACCTGACCACGGCAACGATCCTGATTTTTGGTGCCTCAGGCGATTTGACCGCCCGAAAATTAATTCCCGCATTGTATGATCTCTGGAGTGAAGGATTTCTTTCTGCAGAGCTTCCGATTATTGGTCTGGCGCGGCGGACAAAGTCAGATGAACAGTTTCGTAACGAACAACGGGACACCGTTTCACAATTTACTCGTACAGGAACCGTGACCGATGAAAAATGGGCCACGTTTTCCAAGCGGCTGTTTTATCGTGAAGTTGATATCACAGATGAGGCGGATCACGCAAAGCTTAAATCATCCATCGAAGCAGTTGAGCGTGAAATACTGGGGGATGTGATTACCAAACGGGTTGCCTATCTGGCGACGGCTCCTTCGTTATTTTATCCTGCCGTTCAGGCATTATCCCGTGCGCAAATGGTGCCCCGGAATTCTGAAGAAGAGTGGTTGCGGGTCGTGATCGAAAAACCGTTTGGTCACGATCTGGAATCAGCCCAGCAATTAAGCCAGGAGTTAAGCGAGCTTTTAACCGAAGACCAGATTTATCGTATCGACCATTATCTGGGTAAGGAAACGGTTCAGAACATCCTGTTATTTCGACTGAGTAATTCGATCTTTGAGCCGTTATTAAATCGAAATCACGTCGATCACGTACAGATCACCGTTGCGGAATCTCAGGGCATTGAACACGGCCGTGGTGGTTATTACGACCGCTCAGGAGCATTGCGAGATGTGTTGCAAAATCATGTTTTGCAGTTGCTGTGTTTAATTGCGATGGAGCCTCCTGCGCTTTTCCGGGGCGAAGAAATCCGTGACGAGAAATTAAAAGTATTGAAGACTCTGTCACCGGGAACCAAAGGCGATATTTCCGAATGGGCTGTTGCCGGTCAATATACGGCGGGGCAATCTTTTGGGCAGGCGGTACCCGGCTACCGAGAAGAAGAACGCGTCTCCGCCGACTCACGCCGCGAAACGTTTGTGGCGATGGAAGTAAAGGTGGAAAACTGGCGGTGGGAAGGAGTCCCCTTTTATCTGCGGACGGGCAAGCGACTTCCTGAACGCGTCAGTGAAATTGCCATTCAGTTCAAGCACCCCCCCATGAATTTGTTTACGACCGTTGAATGCGATGGTGATATCTGCTCGCTGGTCGAACGCAAGCCGAATGAACTCATTTTCCGCATTCAACCGAAAGAGTCGATTTCAATGAAGTTCTCGACCAAGCGGCCCGGAATGCAATATCAGATTCAGCCGGTGACAATGGATTTTGCTTTTGAAGACGCCTACCACAAAAGCCTGCCCGAAGCTTATGAGCGTCTGTTGACAGATGTGCTGCGAGGCGATTCAACATTGTTTACCCGCAGTGATGAACTGGAAGCTGCCTGGAAGTTCGTGACACCAGTTCTGGAACAGTGGGAGAAAGCGGACCATACCCCCGAGCCCTATTATGCGGGAACCTGGGGGCCGGCGGGCGCGGCTGCTCTGTTGGGTAAATCAAATCGCCGTTGGCGAACGCCCTCTACCAGCAAAAAACTCTAGTGTTGTCGGTTCTGAATCAGTGTTAGGTTTCACTGTTCGTCAGTGTTTTTTTGGAAGCGATTGAAGAGCCGCTTGCAGGGATTCTGGACCAGCAGAAACAGGATAATTCCTAAGAGGCCTCCCAACGTATCAGCGACCCAGTCGTCAATACTTGGTTCGCGACGCAACACTGGAATACCTTGTAACAATTCATCGAGTATGCCAAACAGGCTGACTCCCACAAACACGAAAATCAGGCGTTTGAGTGAGAGCTTGCCCCATTTGCATGACAACCACCATGTCAAGAGAAATGAAAGCCCCGCGTAAGCGATGAAATGGATGGGAACATCAGTTCCCGGTGGTAGTGTGCCTTTTTTAAGCGGAATATGAGTCGCAGTAAACAGCAAGACCCAATAGAGAATAAGCCCGGTGCGTATCAGTGCTTGATAACGATTCATAACATCCCTGAAATACCGTTTTCTATCTATTACTGATTTGTCTGAACATCAAATTGATTGATCGCAGCGTCCTAAACAGGATAGGGTGATTTCAGACGAGCCCCCGGGTTCGCTTCCAGATAACTGGCAATGCGGTCTTTTCCGGAAATGGCTTCCGGAATAAAGTCGATCGCTTTTTCCAGACGATCATTGGGCTCTGCGCAACTGAAACGCAAAAATCCGTGGCCCGCTTCTCCAAAACATTCTCCCCCCAGGCAGGCAATTCCGAATTGATCGTCGGCACCCGTCAGCAGGTAGAGCGCCAAGCCATGGCTGGTGATTCCCAATTCATTGCAGACAGGAGCCACATTCACAAAGACATAAAATGTCGCATGCGGATCGAGGGCATGAAAATTGTCGATCGCATTCAATTTGTTTGTCAGCAGTACGACCTTCTCCCGAAACTTCAGCATGACTTCATCACGTTCTTTGGAATCGCAATTCAAAGCAGCCGCACCGGCTAGCTGTACTAAGGGAGGCGTACACGAAAGTGTTGTGTTGACCATCTTGCCGATAGAGGTTGCAACCTCTTCCGAGGCAACACAGAATCCCAGACGCCAGCCACTCATACTATAAGATTTACTGAAGGTGTAAGCAGAAACGCATTGTTCCATCATTCCGGGTTGAGCCAAAATCGAATGATGCTTTCCCTGCCAGACCATATGACAATACGGTTCGTCGCTGAAGACAGCAATATCCTTTCCGCGGATCAAATCGGCGATTGCCTTTAAGTCAGATTCTGCAATGACGCCACCGGTCGGATTATGGGGAGAGTTCAGAAAAATGGCTTTGGGAGCGGGATCCTCGGCCAGAAACTTTTCGATGTCGGCAAGATCAGGGCTGAAGTTATTCTCCTGTTTGAGATCCGAGAGTACCATGCGTGCGCCGCGGCGTTGGATATTGGGCAGATAAGTTGGGAAATAGGGACTGAAGACGAGTACGCCATCACCGGGATTCAAAAAGGCTTCACAAAAGAACTGTTCGAAAACTTTGGCGCCCGGCCCGACGACAATGTTTTCCGGCTTCGCATCAACCTGGAATTCACGCGATACGAACTCTGCGGCTGCTTTACGGAATTCAGGAATCCCCGGTGAAGCACAGTAATGTGACTGGTTATTTTGAATGGCTTCGATACCCGTGGATTT
>Ga0222653_1000761_pt1 | contig 17892 bp, 16 predicted proteins | sample AntAcemetagen419_FD_179856 | JGI IMG/M metagenome (GOLD analysis project Ga0222653, IMG submission 179856) | Saline water microbial communities from Ace Lake, Antarctica - #419 | ecosystem: Environmental > Aquatic > Non-marine Saline and Alkaline > Saline | place: Antarctica: Ace Lake...
TGTCGCGCTTGGCACCGGAGTTGGAGGCGGAATTATCGTCAACGGACAAATGGTCAGGGGCGCGAAGTTTGGTGCCGGTGAGATCGGCCAGACTTCAATCGACTACCAGGGAAGAATCGGGCACTACGGCAACTCGGGTGCTCTGGAAGACTACATTGGAAATCAGGAAATCGCCCATGATGCTCTGAATGCCTACCAGTCGGCCGGGATTCCCAAGGACATCCAAGATTGCTCACCCGCAGCACTTGCCGAAGCTGCGAACAATGGCGATGAAATCGCTCTTGCCCGTTGGCACATGGTCGGTCGTATGCTGGCGACCTCGATGATGAATACCTGCTGGCTGCTCAATCCCGAGGCGCTCGTCATCGGCGGTGGTGTAGCCCGTGCCGGAGATCTGATCTTCGAACCACTAAAAGAGCACCTGCTCCGTCAGCTCTCAGGTCCGTTCAAAGACAACTTAGCCATACTCCCTGCCGCATTTGGCCACGAGGCAGGTATTATCGGGGCCGCAGCGATGGCACTGGAAGATGCCGGTTTTTAATCCCCTGCCGCCTCTTGCGTCCTGTCGCTAGCGGCGACGACGGAGTAGGGTGACTGCAGCCAGCACCGAAAGTAGCGCGGTGCCAGGCTCCGGAACAAGTGGGTTTGGATTGATCGGATTATCGGTGAATGGGTTACTGGACAATCCGAAGAATTTCACATCCGCATCGCCATTGTTGTCGATCCGAAAGCCATAAACCACCGTCTCCGGCGCAACAGAAGTGCCTTCGAAAAACTTCTCAATACTCGCAACGGAATACCCGAAGTCCTGGTCCTCGAAATAATCGGAGGTCGCATACCCGGATCTCCAGTCATACGCTTGGTGGCTACCGAGGGTGGTGGGTCCGCCAAATCTCAGGCTGTTGGCACCCGCGATCACGTTCCCGTTTTGATCCAGCGGCACGATATTGAAATAGGTGTTCCCGTTCCTTTCGGAGACAAGAATGTAGTCTTCATCCAGAAAACCTCGGGCAAACAAGAGATCATAATCCGAGGTGTTTGAGTCCGGCAGGCCGCTTGTGCCGTCATAGAAACTGAAATTGAGCAGATCCGTATCCTGCGTGATACCGGCGAGCGAAGTTTGGAAAGCGCTGGTATCCGCCACTTGAGTGACTGTACCGTTGTCAAATACTCCAACCCCGCTTGCGCTAGGGCTGATGTTGAGGTTTGTCACCACGCCCCCAAGGTCGTTGAAAAAATTGAGCGTTTTATTCTCACTTCCGGTGTTCACTTGCAGTGAATTCAGGAATACAGACCCATCGCTCTGCGAGGTGACAGCGCTGGCTTCGTTACTCTGCACCACTGTGTTACCGTTCACAGTGTAGTTCACACTGACAATAGGGACGTTATTTGTTCCGGGGAGGATATCTACAAATGCCTGAGCATGGGAACTCTGCACAGCTAGGAACAGAGAGGCCACAACGCAAGTGCATTTCATGGGAGTGGGAAATTTCATAATCTATGATTTTGGGGGGGTGATCATTCCCTCCGTCAAGGTGGGGATGATCATTTCTTGGGGGGATGAGGGGATGAATTAGGGCATTTATACTAGCCAAGCAAACAGTTTTTATCAAAATTTCGGGTTTTTTTTCCACGCATCCTTGAAGATGGATGGCCTGTGGACCCAACAATCTTCCCTATTTGTTCTTCCCGCCCACTTTGATTCGAGCCGGGACTTCCTTGATGCTGATTCCGGCCTTGCCGAGGGCGTCCCAGATGTTGAGGAGCTTTTCGAGTGGGAGTCGGCGGTCGGCTTCAAGTTCGAGCTTGCGGCCGGGGTTTTGTTTTTGGAAAGCGGAGAGGTAGGGGCCGAGCAGGCCGTCGGGAACGAGGAGGGTGTCGAGGGTGATGTTGCCCTCGGCATCGACGGCGATGACCGAGCGGCTGTCGGAGACTACTTCCGACGGAATCTCTTTGATGGTTGGAAGCTCGATCTGGAGGATTTCGCGGGGTTTCTTGGGGTTTGTCGTGACGATCACGTAAACCAAGAGAATGAAGAGGATGTCGATCAGCGGAAGGATCGGAACCTCGGAGCGTTTTTTCTGGATACGGTGAAAATGCATTCAGCTTGGATCCTGAGGTTGGCCTGAACAGGTGGCTGCGAAGTCGACGAGGACGGCTTCCATACGAGCGGTGAGGCGTTCGATGCGGCGGGTGAAATAGCTGTGGGCTATGACGCAGGGAACGGCGATGGCGAGACCGAAAATCGTGGTGTTGAGGGCTTCGGCGATGCCGCGGGCGATTGCGATATTATCGTTGGTTTCCCCAAGGCCGCCGAAGATGGTGACCAGACCGGAGGCGGTGCCCAGCAGTCCGAGCAAGGGTGCGACGGTGATGACGACATCCAGCACGCCGATGCCGGAATACATTCTAACGACCTCCTCTCTGGCGGAAGCTTCGACCGCGCGGGTGATTTCCGCCGATGGCCTGCCGTGATGGTTCAATACTACGGAGCCGAGCCGGGCAAGGGTGCTGTTTCCTGTCCTGAGTTTCCGGGCCACGGGTTCCGCTTCTTCCGTGGAAATGGTTTCCAGTTCCCGCGCAAGGTTATCGGGCACGATGCGTGAGCGGCCGAGTGACATGAACTTGAACGCGATTGCGGTCAGCCCGGCGATGGAGCAAAGGATGAGTGGCCAGATAAAGATTCCGCCTTTTTGGAGGAATTCGACTGAAGCTTCGGTGGTGGTGACTGCGAGGTGGTGCATGTATGGTGTCTGTTAGAAATAGAAGTTGAAAATCAGTTCGAGGGCGTCGCCTGCCATTTCCTTTTTGACAGCGGGGGGCATGGCGGGAATTCCGGCGTTGCGGATGGAGTTCAAGGTGAAACCTTTCTGCACTTCGCCGGTCTGATTGTCGCCCACGAAATTGACGCTTTTTACGTTGCCATTGGCTTCCACGTAGAAGCGAACTGTAAGATAGCCCGGGGTAATGAAATCGCGGTGTCTCACGCAGTTCCGCTGCCATTCCTGCTCCACGGCCCGGCTGATCTGCGCTTGGTAACGGCCCATCGGCGTGTCCGCGACATCAAGCGCACTGCGGCCGGTGCGGGAAATATTTCCGCTGATCGCGGTCTTGGATTGGTTTCCGCGAAAGGCCGGGTCGTCGATGGGTGCGGGCTTGGGCCGGACGGTTTCCTTGGGTTTCTCTTTCGGTTTTTCCTCGGCCAATCCCTCGGCTTCGCCATCGCGGGTTTTCTGTTCTTCGCGCGGTTTGATATCTTCTTTTACCTCTGCTTCAGGAACCGGCGTCTCGATGGGGTTCGGGCCATCGAGCAGGTTCTCGCGGATGGCTGTTTGTGGTGTTTCGGCCTCGCCGGGGTCGGGTGTGTCAGTGCCTTTGACCATTTCCGCAGGGGGACTGAGTGGACTCGGTTCGGTGGGTGGCGTGATGGGCGATGGTTGATCCGTTGCCGCAGTCTGGGTTTCGTTCTTTATGGCCCCGTCCTGGTAATCACTTTGGGTGGTTTCGGGTTGTTCCATTTCCCGGGGATCGCGACCTGCTTGGGAAGGCAGGTCGGGGGCGTTTGCGTCCGGGGCTCTGTCGCTGGTGGCTTGGGTGTTGTGTTCGCCGATGTAGCGGCGGCTTGCGGGAGTTTCCGCAGTTTCCTGGTCGGATGAGGTGCGGGTGAATTCCGACTTGGTGGTTTCGTCTTCGGGAGCGACGGTTTCCACCTCGATCATCTCGGGGAAAATAGTAACGACCTGTTCCGGTGGTGTGGGTTCGGGGGCAGCTTCCCGTCTGGCGATTTGTGAAGTGATGACCTCGTAGCTGACCCACGCGAGAATGATCCCATTGAGCAAAATGGAGATACAGATAGCCGCCGCCCAGAGGCGGGCCTCGTCTCCGTTCTGCCGTGAAACTGCGGTAGCCACGGTCTTTAGGTAGCCTGTTTCGGAGTCTCGTGCAACGTCTCGCTTGGCTCGCGTTCAAGGTATCTGCAGGCCGCGCCGGTGAAGATTCCGGCACAGAAGCCGAAAACGTGGCCGAAAACATCGACCCCCGCACCGGGAGCGGCACCGCCGAGCCAACCGAGTATGATCATGCCTGCGAGCAAGGGAGCCAGCACGCGGACCCACGGCATGCGGACTTCCTCACGGCAGTTTTCAACCAGCCCGATTCCGGAAAGCACCCCCAGAGCCCCGAACACAGCGGTGGATGCGCCGAGGGATGTGAAGGGTTCGGGGTAAGTGATCAGGGAGGTGGTGGCGTTGCCGATGGTGCCGGAAAGCAGGATCATGGCCCATCCTTTCAATGGGCCGATGGATTTCGAAACGAGAATACCGAAGACTGTGCCGGTGGCGAGGTTTCCGACGATATGGGGGCCGTCGCCGTGGAGAAACAGGGCGGTGAAGGGTCGCCACCATTCGCCGCGGTCAATGAGGCCGATGTTGGATGAGGCGAAGCGATCAGAGAGGGAAGGGTCCTGATTTTGGAAATAAAAGACCACGAGCAGCGACGTGGCCCAGACGAGGGCATAGAGCCAACCGGCCGGGTGTTTCGCCCAATTCGAGGGAATGATTTTCGGAAGGATACGGGATTCGGTTTCCGACGCGTATTCGCGCAGCTCGTCGTGGATTTTCGGCGCGGCTTCGGGTTCCGCCTGGAGATCGAATTTGCCGGGTCCGTCACCGTGTTCGACGCGGATGGCCTCACCCATCGCGAGTGCGACCAGGGCGTGGTCGTAGGCGTCGTCGAGGGTGGGATAGGTGCCGATATCGACCCAGTTTTCATCCTCGGTTTCGTCTGGATTTTGTTCAGGCATGCGGGGTTATTGAAGAGTCGTGCTTTTGGCTGGCTTTTTGCTTTGGTTGAGGGGGTAGCCGGCCACAGGCGCGGCTCTCCAGGAGATCGAGCGCGGCTGCGGCGCGGTGCACGGCGAGGGAGAAGTGGCCGAGGTGGTCCTCGATATGGAGCGTGGCGTTCGGCATTTTGCTGGTGAGTTCTTTGACGAGGGCGGCGGGGATGTTTTTATCGTCGTCACCGTGCCAATAATGGATGGGGTGGGTGATGTTTTCCACCTCGAAAGTAGGTTTCCGGAGATAGATTTCGGCATCGACCATGATGCCTCTACCACCGGATGGAGAGACGACTCCCTCGGTGAAACTTCTGGTGAGCACTTCCCAGATGTCCTTGCTGTGGAGCATGATAACCCGGTCTTCTTCGGACAGGCTTCGTAAGAGGAGACTCATCGGAAAACGGCTGGGCTGACATTTGGTGGTCAGCGCGGCGATCCTGAATCCGCAGGTGAAAAGTGGCGAGGGAAGTTTCCGCAAAGGGATGAGCGCTCGGTAAATCGGGTGTAGTCCCTGACTGCTGAGATTGGTAAGTGGCAGCGGAACCATTCCGGCGAGCACTGCGGATCCGCTGAGGCGTTCGGGGATTCCCGCCGCGCAGGCAAGCACGTAGGGGCCGCCGCCCGACACACCGAGCTGGCCGAAATTTTCAAAGCCGAGGTGATCGGCGAAACGGGCCATCAGCGCGGGCCAGTCTTCGAGTTTGCGGTCGGGGATGAGAGTGGATTTCCCGATGCCGGGGCGGTCCATTGAAATGAGCCGGATTCCGCGTTCCTTTGCGAGATTATGGGCCAGGCGTGCCTGCAAGCGGGATGACGGCCAGCCGTGATAATAGAATACGGGGTTCCCGTCAGGATCGCCGAATTCGTTCCATGCAAGCACCTTGCCGGGCGCGTGCTCCCAGAAGGAGGGTTCGTCGGGTGGCGGGAGGTTTTGGAGAGAGTCGATCATGGTTTCTGGAAAGCTACTGGAGAGCCGCGCCTGTGGCCGGCTTTTGCTTCGGTTGAGGGAAGAAGCCGGCCAAAGGCGCGGCTCTCCATTATTTTAAATAGACGGTGAAATTCCCGGATGGCAAGTTTCGCGGATTTCTTTCGATGTATCGGCGCGCCCAGAAAAAGTGTTTTGGTGAACGGATCAATCGGTCATAATAATCTCTCTGCCAGAATGCTCCGTCACGCCCGAGTTCTTTGTTGGCTTGTTTTGCGGTGAAGGATTTTAGACTCCGAACGATATCCGGTAACTTGTGATCTCCTGAAATACGAAGCAACGCGTGAACGTGGTTTGGCATGAGGACGTAGCTGTTCAGTTCGTAACGTTCGCCATCGAAGTGCTGAAAAGCTTTGGATATGATCTCGCGGATGGATGGGTTTTTCAGGTGGCAATCGCCGATTCCACGGTCGAGCCATGCTTCGATCTCATCTGTGAATTGTTTGCGGTAAGCAATGTGAACTTCGTCGCTCCATGGTTCGGGGTTTTCGTTGAAGAAGATTTGGCGCTAGTGTTTCCATTGGCGGATTTTTGCGAGAGGGAGGGAATCGGCTAGGCGCCAGGTTAGGAAGATCCAGACGTCGCCTTGCTGCCAGTGGGGGAGGTTGTGGATGCCCGATGAAACGGGTGACTCGGGATTGAAGTAGTCGGGCATGGGGGGCTCGGGTTGTGGGGTAGCCGGCCACAGGCGCGGCTCTCCAGTAGGCTTAATGGTCGTGGCCGATGTGGTCGCCTAGGAGGTCGCGGCCGAAGTCGTTGGCGCTGTCGCGCCAGACGGCGTGGAGGTGGTTGCCATTGTTCTGGACGTTGGCGACTTCCACTAGGAATGTCGTACCTTGGATGCGGTAGTAGTAAGGTTCGCCACGCTTGAGGCCGCCGGCCCAGCCGAAGCGGAGGTTTTCCATGTCGGCTTCGATTTTTTCGATGTCGCTTTCGGCGAGTTCCTTGCGGTGGCGGTTCGCGTATTCGGCGACTAGTTCCATGAGCGCTTGTTGTTGAGCCGGGGTCATTTCCGTGGCGAGGATACCGACGGGTTCGAGCTGTTTGACCCTGCGGTCCTCGGCGGTGAGGATTTCGCCGGGAGGTTTCTCGGAAAAGACGACTTCCTTGCCGCTCTCTTTCAGGGTGAGTGCGAGTGCCCGGGCGAGGTCTTCCTCGGCATGGAAGGGGCGGGTGCCTTTCAGCTTGTGGTCGATCATGATTTCGCCGGGATTGGCTGCGAAGAATGACGGTGTCACAGTGACCGTTTTGCCATCGACGACCGTGTAGTTGAGCGAGAGGTGGTGGCCTTCGAAGCGCCATGACCAGGTGCCGGTGGCGGAGGGTTCGCCGAAGATCGATGTGAAATAGGCTTTCGGGTTTCGAAAATCGGGGCGCTTTTCGATTTCGCCGAGGAAGGCTTCGAGTGCCATCACGGTATCGACTTTCTTCAGACCCGGATCACTGAGGGCGGTTTTGAGGAGATCGCGGACGAGGGCGATTTGTTTTTCATCGAGTTCTTCAAGCGGAAGGCCTTTGCGGTTGCGGGGGACGTAGCCCCAGTTTTCGCGTTGCTCGGATTTGAAGGGGAAGGTGGCTTTGGTTTTTTGTTTTTCGTTGAGGGATGCGAGGAAGGTGTTTGCGGCTGTCGCCATCTCGGCGGTTACGTTCTGGAGTTGGGCCGGTTCTTTGGCCAGAGCCGATGAGGTGGCGAGGAGGCTGATTAGGAGGGTGTATTTCATGTTGGTGCTTTTACGTCAGGTGGGATGTTGGTCTTGCGTTGGGGTTTCGGGAAGGGGATTTTCATTGAGGGGCTTGGGTTGCGGGGTAGCCGGCCACAGGCGCGGCTCTCCAGGAGGATGGACGCTGGCTTGAATTCCGCGTATCAAGAGGGGAGTGAAGGAGGTGCTGCTAAATGTTTTCGGATTCGAGGGGCTACGGGCGGGGCAGGCTGAGGTGGTTGAGGTTCTGATGGAGGGACGGGCGGCGCTGGCGGTTTTTCCTACGGGGGGAGGGAAATCGCTGTGCTATCAACTTCCGGCGGTGATGTTGGACGGGACCGCGTTGGTGGTTTCTCCGTTGCTGGCGCTGATGAAGGATCAGGTCGATGGGTTGGTGGCTAAAGGAGTTTCGGCGGCGCGCTTGGACTCGACGCTGACTGCGGAGGAATATACGGAAACGATTCGAGAGCTAAGATCGGGAAAGTTGAAATTGCTCTATGTTTCTCCTGAGAAGCTCGGGAACGCGGAGTTTCAGAAGCTGCTAAAAGGAGTGAACATCTCGCTGATCGCCGTGGATGAGGCGCACTGTATTTCCGAATGGGGGCATAATTTCCGTCCGGATTATCTCAAGCTCGCGGCGATCTGTCGCAAGCTGAAGGTGGCGCGTATCCTCGCGCTCACCGCGACCGCAACGCCCAAGGTCGAGGTGGATATCAGGAAGCAATTCCGGATCGCGAAGGCGGATGCGTTGAAGCTGAGTTTCCATAGGGAAAATCTGGAGTTGCGGGTGACTTCCTGCGGAAAGGAGGAGCGGAAGAGGATTCTGCTAGAGAAGATTCGGCAATGCGGTCGCCCGGCGATCGTGTATGTAACCCGGCAGGAGACTGCTGAAGAGGTGGCGACTTTCCTCGCGAAGAGCGGCGAGAACGCACGTGCGTATCATGCGGGACTGCGGAGCGAATTGCGGAGAGAGATTCAGGAAAATTTCATGGCGGGAGAAGTCGGGATCGTGGTGGCGACGATCGCTTTCGGAATGGGCGTGGATAAATCAGATATTCGCGCGGTGTTTCACTACAACCTTCCGAAGAGCCTCGAGGGCTACACTCAGGAGATCGGTAGGGCGGGGCGCGATGGGGAGCCTGCGGTTTGCGAAATGCTTGCCTGTGCGGATGACAGAACGGTGCTGGAGAATTTCATTTTCTCAGATATTCCGAGCGAGCAGGCAGTCCGGAATTTGTTGGAGCGGATTCTGCGGCTGGGCGGGAGTTTCGACGTCTCGATGTATGAACTCGCGACGACTTGCGACATTCGTCAGACAGTGGTGGAGACGATTTTCACGTATCTGGAAATGGAGGGTGTGCTGGAAGCTGGAGGAAAATTTTTCGAGACCTACCGGATCAAGCTGCTACATCCGCTCAAAAGTGTGATGGCGGGGACAAGTGGGAAGGAGCGCAAGCTTCTGGAAGCGGTTTTCGCGGCTTTGGATGCGGAATGGAAATGGCTTTCCGTCAAAATCAGCGAGGACGCTCCGAAGCTTGGGGTTTCACCGGATGTTTTGCGGCAGGCGATTTCCGAACTCGAGGTGGGTGGGGATGTGGCCTTGAAAAAATCCGGTTGGCGGCAGGGATTCCGGCTGAAAAAAGAAGACCTCGATCCCAAAGCGATTTCCGAGGACATGGCGGGGAGGTTCCGGGAACGGGAGGCTCGGGATCTGGCGAGGCTCGATCAGGTAATCAATCTCGCCACCGGGAAGACCTGCATCACCAAGGCTTTGCTCAAGCATTTCGGTGAAAAAATGGAGTTCGACTGCGGGCATTGTGATCGGTGCAGTGGAGTGCCGGCGGTAAAATTAAAACGGACCAAACCACGTAAGGTGGCTGAATCTGAGTTGGAGGAAATTCAGGAGCTGCTTTCAGAAAAACATGCGGCACTGGGCACGCCGCGGCAGCTCGCGCGTTTTCTCTGCGGTATGTCGAGTCCCGCAAGCATGAGGGCACGGCTTTACCGGCACGATGCATACGGCCTGCTTTCCGACCTGCCGTTCGGAGAGGTGGAGATTCTTGCGCAGAGCTTGTTTTGATTGCGGCGCGGCGGGAGGTGTTGCACGTTTCGCGGCCATGTGGATTTCCAAATTTGAATTCGAAGACATCCGTTACGAGACGACGGACGACGGTGCGATCGCCAAGGTGACGATCAATCGCCCCGAGGTTCGTAACGCCTTTCGCCCGCAGACTGTCACGGAAATGCTTCACGCCTTCGATATGGCGCACGAGGATCCGGATGTGGGGGTGATTATTCTGACCGGCGAGGGCGATCTCGCGTTCTGCTCCGGCGGCGATCAGAAAGTCCGAGGCCATGCGGGTTATATTGGTGGCGACGGGGTGCCGCGTTTGAACGTGCTCGATCTTCAGAAAAAAATTCGTTCCCTGCCAAAGCCTGTGGTCGCGATGGTGGCCGGTTATGCGATCGGTGGCGGGCACGTGCTGCACATTGTTTGTGATCTGACGATTGCTGCGGACAACGCCCGTTTCGGGCAAACCGGCCCCAAAGTCGGGAGTTTTGATGGCGGACTCGGTTCGAGCTACCTCGCGCGCATCGTTGGTCAGAAGAAGGCACGGGAGATCTGGTATCTCTGCCGCCAATACGATGCGCAACAAGCACTCGATATGGGTTTGGTGAATACTGTCGTGCCGCTCGCCGAGCTCGAGACCGAGACCGTGAAATGGTGCCGGGAAATGCTCGCGCACTCGCCGCTCGCGCTGCGGTGTTTGAAATCTGCTTTGAATGCCGACTGCGACGGCCAGATGGGTCTGCTGGATCTCGCAGGCAATGCGACGCTGCTTTACTACATGTCCGAGGAGGGAAAGGAGGGCAAAGAAGCGTTCATCGAAAAGCGAAAGCCGGACTTCTCAAAGTTTCCGCGCGTGCCATAGGCAATGAGCGGAAGGTGACAAAGCATCTCAATTCTTCGCAACCTCGAACGCGGCGGCTTGCTCGGGCGTGAGTTCGATGAATTGCCAGGGCAGGCCGTTCGCATTGAGGTCTTCCATGAAGCCGTCCGGATCGTGTTGTTCCATGTTCCAGACACCTGGTTTATTCCAGCCGCCTTCGAGCATTTGTTTCGCGCCTATCATGGCAGGGACGCCGGTGGTGTAGGAAATCGCCTGTGAGCCGACTTCTTCGAAGCATTTTTCGTGATCGCAGATGTTGTAGATGTATATCGCTTTCGGCTTGCCGTCTTTCACCCCGGTGATGACGTTACCGATGCAGGTTCTGCCCTTGGTTGTCTCGCCCAAATCGCCGGGGTTCGGGAGCACGGCTTTGAGAAACTGGAGAGGGACGATTTTCTGGCCGTTGTATTCTACTTCGTCGATTCGTGTCATGCCCACGTTCTGGAGGACTTCGAGGTGCTTGAGGTAGTTTTGCGAAAACGACATCCAGAACTGGGCGCGTTTGATTGTGGGGATGTGTTTGACGAGGGATTCGAGCTCCTCGTGATACATACGATAGATCTCGTAGGTCCCGACTTCCTGTGGGCAGGTGAAAGTCTGGTGTTGCGACATCGGGGCGGTCTCGACAAATTTCCCGTCCTCCCAGTGGCGGCATTCGGCAGTGACTTCGCGGATGTTGATCTCCGGATTGAAGTTCGTGGCGAATGCGCGGCCGTGGTCGCCGCCGTTCACATCGATGATGTCGAGCGTGTGGATTTCATCGAAATGATGTTTCAGCGCCCATGCGGTGAAGATGTTTGTTACGCCAGGATCGAAGCCGGAGCCGAGAAGCGCAGAGAGACCAGCCTTCTCGAATTTCTCCTGATACGCCCACTGCCATGAATACTCGAACTTCGCAACGTCGAGCGGTTCGTAGTTCGCGGTGTCGAGGTAATCGATGCCTGCTTTGAGGCAGGCATCCATGAGGTTGAGATCCTGGTAGGGGAGGGCGACGTTGATCAGCAGGACCGCACCGGTTTTCCTGATGAGCTCTGCGGTTTCGTCCGAGTTGTCCGCATCGACCTTGGCCGTGGCGATGGTTTTGCCGGTGCGTTGTTTCACGGAGTCAGCGATGGCGTCACATTTGGAAATGGTGCGGGAGGCGAGAGTGATTTCGCCAAAAGTTTCCGGGAGCATGGCGCACTTGTGGGCGACGACGCTGCCGACTCCGCCGGCTCCGATGATGAGGATGTTTTTCATGAAATTCGGTGTGATGATTTGATTGATGGGCGACCGACATGCAGGCGCAGGAACGGTCGTTTTGCAAGTATTTCGCCGAAACTCAGATTCCGATGCTGTGCCTCGCCCAGAAGGCGCGGAGATCTTTGTCGTTACCTTTGAAAACATTGCGCTCCATCGGCTGCGCGAGGTTTCCAAAGAAGCGCGGACTGCGCCATGAGCTGGTATTGTAGTGTTTCGCCTGTGAGCGACCGTTTCCCCATATGACTCCACCGTACTGCCACATCGACCAGCCTCCCCAGATGCCATAGAGTTCGGCAAGGCTGTCGGGGGTCAGCGCGCCTCCGGCTATGACTCGCTCAGTTCCACCCGGGCCGTAGAGCGCGAGCCAATACGGGGTGCGGCGGATGATGCGTTTCTGTTCCGGGCTTGCGTTGCGCAGCCGTGATCGAAGGCCGTCGCTGTTCTCAAGATAGGTCACCGGGTAGATGCCGGTCCGTTGATGGACGCGCTGGATGAATTTCACGAGTCGGTCAGGGGTGGATTTGGTGTCGAAATCACCGACCAAAAGGATGCGTTTTCCAGATAAACCTTTAGCCCTCGCCACGGATTTCACACGGTTCACAAAGTTGTCCGCCTGCACTGTGGGATCCTGATCCATTGTCACATAATGGTATGCACCGAGCATCATTCCCTCGCGATCGGCGGATTTCAGGAAATCTCCGAATTTGTCGTCGAGCAAAGGACCTTTCGCAGAGCGGGCGATCAACGCCTGGCCACCGTTTTCGCGCAGCGCGGAAACATCATACTGCGAGTAGCGATCGCCCCCGCGCTGAACCTCCTTGGGATCCCAGCCGGAAACGTTCAGGACGGCTGGCGAACCGGATACACTCGTGCCTCCGAAGCCTCCCCCGCATTGGGTGAACAACGGAATGGCCAGCAGCAGTAGGATTTTTTTCATGCCCCATCAAACCACCGCTCCCGAAGACTCGCAAGCAGCGAAGGAAGTTGATGTTATTTCCAATGACTTTTCGTCGAAGCGCCTTGTTGACTGGATGAGAGGTTGTAGGCAGTCTGCGCCACGATTTCATGTCCGGCAAGCCAACCAACCGTGCCATACAACTCGACGGCCTTCGTGCGCTGGCGATGTTGGCCATTTGTTGGGATCACTGGGTGCCTCCGGCGTGGAACTTGAATCTCCCTTACGAAATCGGACTCTACTTTTTCCTCGTTTTAACGGGCTACTTCATTACCGGATCACTGCTCCGTAGCCGCGATCGAATCGAGAAGAAAGCCGGGGGCAAGCCATGGCGTTGGAAGGCATGGAAGGATTTTCAATGGCGGAGAGGATTGCGAATTATTGTGCCATACTATGTGGCTCTCTTAATCGCCTTTGTTTTTCTCGCGCCGACACTACTACATAATCTCTATTGGTATGTTCTCTACCTTACCAATTTTCACATCGCCCTGATCGGCGAGTGGCCGCATGGGACCTCCCACTTCTGGTCCATCGCCATTCAACAGCAGTTTTATTTGTTCTGGCCAGTTGTGATCTGGCTGACCCCACGACGGTTTCTCCCACTGGCGATGATCCTGTTCGCTGCAATGGCGCCAATCTCGCGCTACTTCGAGTATCTCTTCATGCCGCCCTTTGTTTGGCCCAGCAAAATTAGCTGGGGACTATTTGATTTCTTCGGTATCGGGGGCCTGATGGCACTGGCTATTCATAGTGGATTCCCGCTTTCCAGCAGGCTTTGGAAAATCCTGATGGTCGTGTGTTGTGGCGCGTATCTCGTGTTTGAATTCGGCCCCCGGTTTGGTCTTCCCCCGAATCACATCGGTCCGTTTTATGCCTCTGTGCTATCAGTTGGTCTTTGTGGGGTGATCGCAACCGCCTCAATCGGCTGGCGGAATATGGCGGGAAAATTTCTTGAGACTGCCTTCCTGCAAAAAGTCGGATTACTGTCCTACGGAATCTATCTCTATCACAACCTCGCTCCGATCATTTTAGGGAAGATTGTTCCTTTCCTTTGGATGGGACCGTATGCCGATTCAATCCCACAAGTCGCTCTGAGGATCGCTTCTTTCGGTGCTCTTACTTGGGTCATGACGATTGCTTCATGGAAATACCTTGAGACTCCGCTTAACCGACTGAGAGCTAAAGGTAGAACCTAGCCGGGCGGCGGGGAAATCTTCTACAGACCCGCTTGCAACACTGGCGGTCCCCGGCTTAGAACGCGTGCCCTCAGATTTATGTCAGAACTCACACCCGCCTCCTCCTCACAAGCCCATCTCGCACTCATCGCCCGCGAAACCGGCATCAAGCTCCCTTCCGTCGAAGCAACCGCCAAGCTCCTCGCCGAGGGCGCGACGATCCCATTCATCTCCCGCTACCGGAAAGAAGCCACCGGCCTGCTTGATGAAGTCCAGATCCAGACGATACGCGACCGCATGCTCCAACTCGCCGAGCTCGATTCCCGCCGCGCGACCATCCTGAAATCGCTCGAAGAGCGGAACCTCCTCACCGACGAGCTGAAGAAAAAAGTCCTCGCAGCTCTGACGATCACCGCGCTCGAAGACGTCTTCGCGCCCTTTCGCCCGAAACGCCAGACCCGTGCCACCAAAGCCATTGAACGCGGCCTCACTCCGCTCGCTGATTTCCTCTTGGAAAACCAGAACGCCGACCCCGCCGAAGAAGCCGCGAAATATATCGACGCGAAACAGGAAGTCGCCACCGCCGATGACGCCTTGGCCGGTGCCCGCGACATCATCGCGGAGCGTGTCGCCGACGATGCGACACTCCGCGGTCAGGTCCGCAAGATCTATGAAGAGGAAGCCACCGTTTCCTCGAAAATCATGTATGGCAAAGAAGAGGAGACGGATGCCGCGAAATACCGCGACTATTTCGAGTGGTCCGAGCCGTTCAAATCCATTCCTTCCCACCGCATGCTTGCGATTCGTCGCGGCGAAAAGGAAGCCTTCCTGTTCATGCGCGTCGAGGTCCCGTTGGAGCGCGTCAATCACATCGCCACCCCGATCTGGATGACCGGAAAAGGCCAATCAGCCGAGCAAGTCCGCCTCGCCGTCGAGGACGGTTGCAAGCGCCTGCTCATGCCCTCCATGGAAACGGAAATGCGCCTGCTTGGCAAAAAGCGCGCCGATGAAACCGCGATCCAAGTCTTCGCCGACAACCTCCGCGAACTCATGCTCGCCTCGCCGCTCGGACGCAAACGCACTTTGGCCATCGACCCCGGCTTCCGCACCGGCTGCAAAACCGTGGTGCTCGATGCGCAGGGAAAACTTCTCCACCACACCGTGCTGCACTGCACCACCGGTTCTAACAGCCAAGCATACGAAGCCGCTCTTGAGCTAGCCGGGTTGATCAAAAAACACGACATCCAGGCGATCGCTATCGGCAACGGCACAGCGTCCCGCGAGACCGAAGCTTTCGTCAAAAAGCTCAAGCTCCCCGCTTCGATCCAAGTGATCATGGTCAACGAAAGCGGCGCCTCAATCTACTCCGCATCCGAAGCCGCGCGTGACGAATTTCCAAACGAAGACGTCACCGTCCGTGGAGCCGTCTCCATCGGCCGCCGCCTGATGGACCCGCTCGCGGAGTTGGTGAAGATCGATCCGAAAGCCATCGGAGTCGGTCAATACCAGCACGATGTCGATCAGCGCGCGTTGAAAAGCTCTCTCGACGATTCGGTCGTCAGTTGCGTGAACGGAGTCGGAGTCGAGCTCAATACCGCCTCGAAACACCTGCTCGCCTACGTCTCAGGACTCAGCAATTCGCTTGCGGAAAACATCATTTCCTATCGTACCGAAAAAGGCGGATTCACCTCCCGGGCGGAGCTCAAGGAAGTCCCGCGCCTCGGCGACAAAGCCTTCGAGCAAGCCGCCGGATTCCTCCGCATCCGCGATGCCGCCAACCCACTCGATTCCTCCGCCGTCCACCCGGAACGCTACGCACTGGTTGAAAAAATGGCCGCCGATATCGGCTGCGGAGTCGCCGATCTGATGCGCGACGATTCCCTGCGGAAAAAGGTCAACCTCCAGAACTACATCAGCGAAGGCGTCGGCCTCCCGACGCTCCAAGATATCGTTGCCGAGCTTTCCAAACCCGGTCGTGACCCGCGCAAAGCATTTGAGATGTTCAGCTTCGCAGAGGGCGTCGAAAAACCCGCCGACCTCACCGTCGGCATGAAGCTCCCCGGCATCGTCACCAACGTCACCGCCTTCGGGGCTTTCGTCGATGTCGGCGTGCATCAGGACGGCCTCGTGCACGTCAGCCAGCTTTCCGATCAGTTCGTCCGCGACCCGGGCGAGATCGTCAAAGTCGGCCAGAAAGTCCAGGTCACGATTATGGAGATTGATCTGAAACGCAACCGCATCGGCCTCTCGATGAAATCGAATCCCGACTTCGAGCCCCGGCAATCCAGAGGCAGCAGCCCACCCGGCGGAAACGACCGTCGTCCCCAACGCCGCGACAACCGCCCCCAAGCCGCCCCCGTCGGCAACGACTGGTTCACCCAAGCGATGGGCCAGGCGAAGAAGAAGTGACCGGAGCCGCGTTCTCCAGAACGCGAGCCCGTCGTGGATCGGGGGCGGCACGCGTTCTGGAGAACGCGGCTCCGTTTTCGCTTTTCATATTTAGCGAGGATGTCGAGGCTTGCCACAAATGCGCTTTTTCAACGACTTCATGGAAGTTCGCAAGACGGGCGGGAAACTGCCGCACTGGCAGCAGCCTGGGGCGACGTATTTCCTGACATAGCGGCTGGCGGATTCCATCCCAGAGGAGCTGATGACGAAGTGGCGGGCGGAGCGCGACGCATGGCTTGCGGAGCATCCCAAGCCCTGGGAGCCGGAGCTGGAAGCGGAATACCACCGGGTGTTCTCCATGGGCATCGAGAGGCTGCTCGATAAGGGGCATGGCTCCTGCACCCTGCGGAACGCGGAGGTGAGAAAGGTCGTTGAGGATTCCTTCCAGTCCGCGGACGGCACCCGCTACGAAATGCACATGTGGGTTGTTATGCATAACCATGTGCATGTGCTCTTCTCCATGGCGGTGGGGGAGTCCCTGGAAAAGGTCGTGGGCGGGTGGAAGAAATACACGGCGCGGAGGATCAACGCCATCCTCGGGCAGGAGGGGAAGTTGTGGCAGAAAGATTATTTCGATACGATGATCCGCGATTGGAAGCATATGATCCGGGCGGCAAGGTATGTCCGCCGGAATCCCGCGAAACTACGCGAGGGCGAATCCACCCTCTACGAAGCGGATTGGGTGAAACGCATGCTCGGGTAGGAGCCGCGTTCTGGAGAACGCGGCTCCTACCGCATCGCGTTGTTGGGAAGTCCACTTCAAATCTTCGCCGCCGTGTATTCCCAGCCGTCGCGGTATTGCGCACGTTTGATCAGCTTGTTCGCTTCGTCATTTCCAACAGCCATGAATTTTTTCTGATCCCATTCGATAGGCTGCTCGCTGCGGATTGCGAGCGCGCCAAGCAAGCAGAGCTCGGTGAGCGGAACCGCGTAGTCGAAGTTCGACATGAAGGGGAATTCCTTGCCCTGCTTGATTGCGACAGACCATTCCTTCTGCGAGTCTCCCGGAGTCGGGCTGCGTGGTAGGGTTTTCTCGGGAGGATTGGCGAGAAATTCCTTTGAGCGGGCTTCGGGGAAGATTGTGAATTTCTGCGCCTGGCTGCCTTCGTTGTAGAGGACCCCATCGTTTCCGACCAAGTAGAAGCCGGTGCTGCTCAGTGATTTTTCGAGACCCTCCGGCTTGGGAGGAAGGCAATCGGATCCGTCGGTGTTTTTGCCCTCATACCAGTAGAGAGTGATTTCACCGTGCCCCGGCACGTTTTTCCAAACGTATTTTACTTTCGCACCACGCGGCCAGGCGATGTCGGTCAAGCCGTCGGCGATGGCTTCAATGTGGTCCGGTGAACTGAGATTCAAGGCCCAGACCAGCGGATCGAGATTGTGGCAGCCCATGTCGCCAAGCGCGCCGCAGCCGTATTCGAATAGCCCGCGCCAATCGAAGGGGTGGATGCCGGGACGGTATGGAATGTCCGGTGTCTGGGCGAGCCAGAGCTCCCAGTCGAGGAATTCGGGAACCGGTTCGTTCGGCTTCGGATCCGCCGCTTTTCCCTGCGGCCAGATCGGGCGGTTGGTCCAGACATGTATTTCCTTCACCTTGCCGAC
>Ga0222653_1000762_pt1 | contig 17881 bp, 15 predicted proteins | sample AntAcemetagen419_FD_179856 | JGI IMG/M metagenome (GOLD analysis project Ga0222653, IMG submission 179856) | Saline water microbial communities from Ace Lake, Antarctica - #419 | ecosystem: Environmental > Aquatic > Non-marine Saline and Alkaline > Saline | place: Antarctica: Ace Lake...
TTTAAATCTTCAATCATCTGCGCTTTATCTCCATCAAAACGCGCAGACGGACCTTCCAATACTTTGGAGGCCTCCACTCGCTCTTCTTTGATAGCAGAGAGACAACGAGCAAAAACCGCTTCACCGATCAAGGTTAGCGGCTGACCCAGGTCCAAAGCGGTGATCGCGGTCCATTTACCGGTTCCTTTTTGACCGGCGGTGTCAAGAATTTGGTCCACGGTAGCGTTACCGTCTTCATCTCTATAGCCGATAATATCGCGGGTGATTTCAACCAAATAGGAATCTAGAATTCCAGTGTTCCAGTCGGCAAAAATGTCATGCATCTCTTCATTATTGAGACCCAAACCGGACTTCATCATCTGATAGGTTTCGCAGATCATCTGCATGTCGCCATACTCGATTCCGTTGTGAACCATTTTCACAAAGTGACCCGCGCCTCCGTTGCCTACCCATTCGCAACAAGGCTCACCAGAATCGGTTTTCGCACAAATCCCTTGAAAGATGGGTTTCACAGCTTCCCACGCTTCCGGCGAACCGCCTGGCATAATGGAAGGTCCCTTCAAAGCCCCCTCTTCACCCCCGGAAACTCCGGTTCCAATATAGAGCATTCCAGCGGCTTCTGCTTTGGCCAAGCGTCGGTCGGTATCCGGAAAGTGAGTGTTTCCGCCATCTATCAAAATATCCCCTGGCTCCATTAAAGGCATTACCTGGTCCATAAACGCATCTACGGCCCCGCCAGCCTTAATCATCATCATCACTTTACGTGGAGATTTGAGAGAGCCGATAAGTTCTTCTACCGAGCGGGTACCGATGATGTTTTTGCCCGCCGCACGACCGCCAACGAAGTCGTCGACTTTAGAGGTAGTACGGTTGAAGCAAGCGACCGTGAAGCCTTTGCTTTCCATGTTTAAAATTAAATTTTCGCCCATGACGGCGAGACCGACAACACCAATATCCGCTTGTGACATAACTAAGAACTCCAGTTCAGATTGTAAAATTAAAGGTTTAAAACACATATATATGTAACAGATTCTAGCAAGTGAAAAGCACCTAAAGGGGCACTATCCCTCAGGAAATGCTACAACATCCGATATCTTATCTGAATCGCTTAGGCGCATCAGTAATCGATCAACGCCTAAAGCAATCCCGGCACAGGTGGGCATTCCCTTTTCCATCGCTTCCAAAAAGGGTTCATCCAAGGGGTACACGTCCTGCCCTCTAGATTCCCGCTCTTGTGCGCAGGTCTGAAATCGTTTTCGTTGCTCATCCGCAACCGTTAGTTCGGTGTAGGCGTTTGCGATTTCGATGCCCCCCAAGTACATCTCCCAGCGATCTGCAGTTGCGGGGTTGGTAGGGGCTCTTCGGGCCAATGCGGCTCGTTCCACAGGAAATTCTTTTAAAATTACAGGTTCTTTACATTTAGCCAACTCCGGCTCCACTCTTTCCGTGAGGTCCAGATCAAAGCGGTTTTCATCAAAATTCCCGATAGGATTCCATCCGGCCCATTTTTCGAAGGCTTCCCTAATCGTAATCACTTTTGGTTCAGCTGAAAGGTCCACGCCACCAAAAATCGTTTCTCCTGTCACAGAGGCCACTCGCCGGAGAAGGTCATGTGTTTCTGAGATCAATTCTGTGCTGTCCACCCCGGTCCAATACCATTCCAACATCGTATATTCAGGTAAATGCCGATCCCCACGTTCCCCTTGACGGAAACAGGGTCCGATTTGGAAAATCTTTTTATATCCTGCGCAGACCAAACGTTTCATATGAAGTTCGGGAGAGGTCCTTAGCCAATGATTGCCCGAAGCTTCCGCGTCAATATGATCCTCCATCGCTGGCGTTTTCACTCGAATGGGCGTCTCAACCTCCAAATAATCCCTCTCGACAAAAAAAGCCCGCAGCTCAGTCATGACGTGGGCACGGAGCAGGAGGGCGGGAGCTTTGGAGGATAGGTTCATTTAAACGGTATCGGAATCGGAATCGCTATCGGGAGAGGATCCCTTTCCCGCATTGGATATAATTTATCCCGAAAGCGATACCGATCGCGATACCGATAACTCGGGATGATGATCTTCTTATTTCTTATTTACCCGATCGGTGTATTCGCCGGTACGGGTATCAATCCGAACTAAATCACCTTGATTGATAAACAAAGGGACTTGAATTTCGAAGCCATTATCAATTTTGGCAGGTTTCATCACATTTGTAGCGGTGTCACCACGTACGCCGGGTTCGGTTTCTTCGATGATTTTTTCCACAAACACGGGAAGCTCTACGTCAATAGGGGTATCGTTGAAAAAGAGAACTTTACATGGCATTTCCTCGGTGAGGAAATATTTTAAATCGCCAATCACATCTACGTCTACGGTAACCTGTTCATAGGTTACATCATCCATAAATACGAAGTGATCTCCCTCCGGATACGAATAGGCCATATCCTTTTGCATCAAATCAGGTTTGCCAACTTTCTCGGTGGACCGATATGTCCGCTCGAGACCGGTTCCGGTCATAATATTTTTCATTTTGCAACGGTATAAGGCCTGTCCTTTCCCAGGTTTCACAAACTGGAAGTCTGTAATCACATAGGGTTGGCCGTCGATTTCGATTTTAAGACCTTTACGCAGGTCACTGGTGCTGTACATAAATGAATCCTTACTTGATTGATCTAAAAGAGAGTTTCTCCTACTCAACCGTGCGTGCTTTGTCAAAAAAACAACTCGACCATCTACGAACTGCTTTCGGGCTCCTCGCCTGCTCGTTATTGCTCTGTTTTCCAACTGGTTTTTCTTTTGGACCGCAAACACATGTACAAACCGCCTTGATTACAGCCGTCCTAACCCTAGGACTTTCACATGCCTTTCTGCAACTGGGAAATCTTCCTTCCGTCTTACGACTCGGGGTTTTCTTTCCAATCGCCTGTTCGGCCACGTTCACCCTTCTGGCACTACCCCATTCCTTTATGGTGCTCTGGCTCCTTTTACCCTTCGGCATCCTGCTCCTCTCTCAACGCCAACGATTTCTCCAGCTACCGAGAACCTTATTCCTGACGGTAATCTTTCTTACGCTTTTCTGTGGGAGTTTACGCCTAAACGACCTGCTCAGTAGCCTCCCGCACCAGGGACTTCCCCGGCTGCCCTCTCATCGCTTTCTATGGGCCGGAATTTTGTTAGTTATCCCCCTCGGATTTGCGACTCGGAAAAAACTCCATCCTTTTGCTAAAGCGCTTTTCCGATACGAAGTTTTAATCTTCTCTATCCTCCTCGGATCCTATCCGTTGATTTGGACCATGGCCACTGCTTTTAAATTGAAAGGCGAACCGGCCCTCACCTTTCACGATCTCCCCCCTCAGCCACGCTTTTTCTTACTTCCAAAGCTCCCTGGCTCTCTCCAAGCGACAGCTCGGGCAGGCGTAAATGACGAGATCTATCCTTCCGAACTTCGGAAAGAGCCCCATCGAACGGATCTTTTACGGACTCTCGATGAAATGAGCTGGCGATTGCATAATGTGTATTTGCGGACGACCTTTCCTGAAGATGGCCAGATTTCTAGAGAGGAAAAAGTTCGAGCCATGAAAGTCTATGGTTTTTTACTCGAAGATCGTCATGGCCCCTTTCTGCCAGCGGCATCTTTAAATCGACCAGCACCACCCGAAATGGATGAATCCTACTTAGGCGCATTTCGTGAAAGCATGAACCAAATTGTACTCTCGCCTTTTGACCTAGCCACTATTTTGGAGATCTCCCCCGATCAGGCCAAAGACTATTTCCTCACGTTAACGAAACATAACTGGGTGCAACGAGTTTCCGGTTCCGAAGAACGGTACAGACTCACATCCCAAGCCCGCCACCCTTTTGAAAACAAGTTACGGCCCCGTCAACTCTTAGTACTTGAGCAGGCGAATGAGAGTGAATCTATCGAGATAGACCAGAACGAGTATGGAAATCGGAGACAGTTGATGCTACGTGAAACCCGATGGGAGTTGCAACAATTAGTAAATAATCAGGCCGCAGAAACGAAGAGAGTCTGGCAACTGAATCAGCATGTTGACTTTTTACTGAGTCCTAAACTTTGGCAAAAAACCGTGCCTCTGATTCTTGGATTGCTAGTGGGGTTGCTCGCGGGACGTTATCTACCGGACGACCTAGCCCCATCACGGATTTGGGCACTGGGTTTCATCGGCTTGCTACTGTTTGTGTCACTTCCTTTACAACCGGCCCTGCAAACCGCTCTACGAATGGCCTTTGGACTCTGGATCTCGCGCAACCTGCTTTCGCTAGGAGCTGAGGACTGCAATCGCCTGTCCCTTTTTGCCTCTGTTCCTTTCATCTCGGCTTGTATTATGACATCCCTTCCGCCGGATACGGTTTTGATACATCAAGCCCTTTGGGTGATCCTCTGGACACTTCCAGCGATTACATTAGTGGGATGTGCCTTCCGAAAAACGGACCGGAGACTTTCTGGTCCCGGCACATGGGAAAAGGTTGGGTGACTGAAATGAACATGGCCGCTCACATGCTCAAGAAAATATAGGAAAAGGACTTCCAACCAGACGTTGCAGGATATCGCCACTAAGCGATGGCGGATGAAGCAGGGGCTTCCCAGTCCCCGAGTACAGAAGAGGTAACTAAAACTGAAACGGGGACTGGAAAGTCCCCGCTCCACTGCCCCTTCATAGAGCTTGACCTAAAATGAACCGCTTTGATTGAAGGATTAAGAAGGTTGGGAATATGGGGGTGAGGACAGCCCCACTCCATTCTAATACCGCCGGACGACGCCTACAATCTGGCCAAGAATTTGAAAGTCCGGTTGATTTTCGTCTACGTAAATAGGTAAATGCCGATCACTATCAGGTTCTAGTCGGTAGCGGGTACTGGATTCGCGGTAGATTCGTTTGACCGTGCTTTCCCCATCGATCATAGCTAAGACGATATCGCCCTCTCGAAAATCACTGCCTTTCTGCACGATCACATAGTCCTGATCATGAATCCCAGCTTTTTCCATGCTGTCACCTGAAATTTGAACAGAAAATCGATCCTGTAATCCGAAGAGCTGAGCAAAGCTGAGATGGCCCATGACATTTTCTTGGGCTAGAATCGGGTGACCCGCCGCCGCCTTTCCGAGAATAGGAATACCCAACTCGTCTCCATCAGTTAATTGGATTCCGCGGCTTAATCCAGCGGTACGGTTGATCCACCCTTTTCTTTCCAACATGGCCAAATGGTCGGAAGCCCCTTTAGGTGACTTTATATTAAAGTGGTCTGCAATTTCTCGGACCGTGGGGGGGCAATGCTCCCCTTCAATCTTTGAACGGATAAAATCGTAAACGGCACGTTGCTTGACGGTAAGATCATCTTTGGGTATCATGCCTTAAACTATACAAACGTTTAAGGTGAATGTCAACCCCTAGTTTAAAGATCAACTTGAAGACGTTTTCGCTCGTCGTATTTCTCGACCATTTGGTCCATGACGCTCTCGTCGTATTCCCTTAAACCACTAAGTACCATTTTCTTTTCACCGGTACCAACGGGTTCACCATCTACCAAAAACTGGAAGGTGAGACTAACGTTTCCACGTTTGCCGATAACGTTCATGGTGGCGCCAGTGTGCTCGATTTCACTGCCACCTATATTCGCATGATCCAAACTAAGGGACATGCTTTCATAGATCACTAAAGGACGGTCGATATTGATCATCACATTATGTTCCGCCATAAGCGGTTTTAACACGTGAGGAAAATTGTGTCCGGAGAAGCGAACGTAGTTACGAATCACCTCACCAAGTACAGATTCATCATGGTTCGGCTTACCTGAATAACTGGCACGCAAATAATCTTTTCCTTTTTCATCAACCAATCGAATCGCGCCGGTCTCTGATTCGGAGAAATGAATGTCCACTCCGTCGCCCACCATTCCAGAAAAAGTGAAATCCATGTTCGGAGATAATCCCAAGCGTTTAATGAGGACGGCAAAAAGTAAATCCCCAGGCACACAAAAGCGTTTGGCATCCACATCATGAATGGGATTAAAGTCATCCGCTACCTGCTTAGCAAAGCGGCTGGACTGACTCCGAGTAAAAGAAACGCTGTCGCCACTAAAAGAATAATAAGGATCAAGAAAATTCATAGTAAATGTCTATGATGGAAGCAGAATACAAATCAACTTCAAATCAATGCCTAATCGATGGCGGTTTGACTATGAAGTGCATGAAGGGAGTGACAGAAAGTTGGGAGAAAGGATTTGTTAGGTTTTGAACGAACCTTCCAAGAAACGTCATTACTTAATGTCCTTTATGGTCAGGAATAGCTATTCGGACGTTTTGGATGGTTGATAGCCCCCCTTTTGAGGGACCATCCTAATCTCGTTTCGGTCATAGCCCTCTTCCACTACCATATCGATCAGTGCCTTTAATCGCTCTTCCGATAAGCTGGGTTCGCGTGCCATAATCCATAAGTAATCGCGCTTTCTGCGTCCTATAACCGTTTCCTGATAGTCATCATCCACATGCATGATGATATACTCAGCTTTGATGGGCCAAATGAACCGCATTCCCCAGACCGCGTTGGAGGGGTCATCTTCGTTCACAAATCCAACGGGGGTATATGTTTTCACATCTCCATCTGTACCGCCTTTATTAAAAATAAATGTGGTCTCAATGCGGTTTTTCTCCCCTTTCTCGTACGTTTCAACCGCATTCCAAGCTTTTTTTTCAATAGGGGTGGGTATATTGGCAATTACATACCAATCTCCCATAAAGCGGTCTATATCCACGGAGGGTTCGGTTTTAATAGGTTTCATAGTACTGCAAGCCGAGGTGAGTAGGATAAGGAGTGTAAGAGAGAGTTTCATTTAAATGTATCTTGGCGTGAACTGACTCCTTACAAAAACTATCATTGAATCTAGTTATAGTTGAATTAGAATAACCGGATGAGTTACTGCGAGAAAGTGAAAGTAGGGATTGCTTAGCGAAGGTCATATACCAATTCAAAAATGGATACCAAAATTATGAAGGGCTGTTCAACGTAAAAAAATTGCTGGCGTATTCGTACTGATCATTCTTTCAGTTGCATGGAAGCTCATTTCAGAAAACGATGACCAAAAACCGCACTCATCGAGCGGGAAAAGGCTGACTTAGCTGTACATCATTTAGAAGAGAAGGTGGCGAAGCACATTCGGTTAGCGATGGTTGAACACCATCGTGCACTTGCTCAATCCGCAGCCCGTAAAGAATCCAAGCTTCTTAAACAAAAAACGCTGGAGGCGAAAAAGTCCATTTTGATGCAGGAATCAGCACCCGCTTTTGGTCGCACAAGCCGAGCGTGAGGTTTTCGAAAGCCAAATTACTGAGCTTGAAAATAGGATTACCTATCGAATTTCACTGGTCCAACTTCAGGAGCTTACGGGGCAATTGTTGATCCGATACGGGGTGGAAGTGGAGTAACGTAGCACAGATATTTATCAGTGATAGGTTACTTCTTCCAAGAATCTCGTAAGCTCACGGTTCGGTTGAATACCAAATGATCTGGAGATGAATCAGGATCAGGAGTGAAATACCCAATCCGCTCAAACTGGATGGCGTCTTCGGGAGCGAACTGCGTAAGTGAAGGCTCCACAAAGGCTTCAACGGTCTGCAAGGATTCTGGATTCAGAAATTCCTGATAGTCTTTTTCTTCATCATTATCCGGCTCGGGAACTGTGAACAATCGATCATACAAACGGACCTCCGCTTTTACGGCGTGCTTGGCACTGACCCAATGCATGGTTCCTTTTACCTTGCGATTATCGGGGGTTCCCCCCCCTCTGGATTCAGGATCCCAGGTGCAGCGCAATTCGATCACCTTGCCGGTATCATCTTTGATGACCTCTGTGCACGTAATATAACAGGCTGCGCGAAGCCGAACTTCACGACCGACAGACAACCGGAAGAATTTTTTGGGTGCATCTTCCATGAAATCAGCACGGTCTATCCAAATCTCTCTACTAAACGGAACCTGACGGGTACCAAAGGATTCATCGCCAGGATGATTGTCCGCCTCAAAGGTTTCTTCTTCGTCTTTCGGGTAGTTTTCGATCACGACTTTGAGTGGATCTAATACCGCCATGCGACGAGGAGCCGTTTTGTTGAGAACCTCGCGGATGGAAAACTCTAATAAGGCAAAATCACTGAGGCTATTGAATTTTGTCACTCCAATCTTTTCACAAAATTCGCGAAGAGCTACTGCAGGGTATCCGCGGCGACGCATTCCAGAAAGGGTAGGTAATCGCGGATCATCCCATCCATTCACTTTATGTTCCTCCACCAAGGTGAGCAACTTGCGTTTGCTCATGACGGTGTAAGTTAAATTGAGGCGGGCAAATTCGGTCTGTTGCGGCAGGGGTTCAGGTAAACGCACATTTTCCAAAATCCATTCATAGAGGGGACGATGAACCTCAAATTCTAAGGTACATAGAGAATGAGTGATGCCTTCCAACGCATCTTCAATACAATGCGCAAAATCATAACTAGGGTAGATACACCATTGGCTTCCCGTGCGATGGTGAACCGCTTTACGAATTCGATAAAATACCGGATCGCGCATGTGCAGATTAGGGCTGGTCATATCAATTTTTCCACGGAGCACATAACTCCCATCCGGAAATTCGCCTTCATGCATGCGACGAAAAAGATCAATATTCTGGGCCACGGAGCTATTTCGGCAGGGGCTTTCTCCACCCGGACGAGTAGGGACACCACGCACTTCTTTAAATTCATCTGGGGTTAGCGTACAAACATAGGCCAAGCCTTTTTCAATTAATTCCACTGCAAACTGATGCATTTGCACAAAGTAGTCGGAAGCAAAGCGTGGTTCCCCTTCCCACTCAAATCCTAACCAGCGAACATCCTCCTCAATCGCATCTACATATTCCTGATCTTCTTTTACAGGATTGGTATCGTCGAAGCGAAGGTTACATTTCCCACCATACTTTTGGGCGGTGCCAAAATTGAGACAAATAGATTTGGCATGTCCAATATGCAGGTACCCATTAGGTTCCGGTGGGAAACGGGTGTAAACATTTTTGCAGGTTCCGGAAGAAAGATCCGTATCGATCTTTTCATGTATAAAATTGACGGGCGTTTCGGGAGTATCAGTCATGGTGTAAGCAATCCAAAGTGGTTTTAAGTCGTTCGGGCAGGCCTTCGTGATCCAAAATGTTGAGAACAGATTCCAGATCCGGGCCACCGGCTTGGCCAGTAAGGCCGACTCGTAGAGGTAAATTTAGTTTAGTATTGTCCATTTCTAGGGCCGTACACACCTCTTCGCGTGCCGCACCTAAGGTCCGCCCTTTCTCCAATTCTTCAATCAATCGGGCCAACACATCTTTTTGCCAGGCCTTGCCCAATCCGCGTTTGAGAGCGCCCGGGCTGCGTACAAAGTCATTTCCAGCAAACCAACCCCAGTTTAAGACATCGGAGTAGGTTTGCACTCGCGGACGCATAAGAAGCGCCACGTCCGTCCATTTTTCGGTTGGTAGCTGTTCGCTCCATGGCTGCCGGGAGAGGAGATCACGTACGTCTGCCAAATATAAATCATTGGGTAAATCCTGTAGATAAGATCCGTTGAGATTTCCGAGCTTCTGAAAATCCATCTGAGCAGGGCTGGTTTGGACACGATCCAAGGTAAACGCGGATATTATCTCATCCCGATTCATTTTTTCACGATCATCTCCAGGAGACCATCCTAACAATACCAAATAGTTAAATAAAGCTTCAGGCAAATAGCCTTTGGACCGAAAATCTCCAACAAACGCATCGCCATCTCGTTTCGAATAGGGTTTTCCTTGAGCATTCACGATCATCGGAAGATGTGCGTAGGCAGGCACTTTGCCATCCAGCAAAAGAAATAGAGGCAGGTGGCGGAAGGTATTTTCGACGTGATCATCCCCACGAATGATGTGACTGACCTGCTGTTCCATATCATCGCATACATTGGCTAAGTGAAATACCGGTGATCCGTCACCGCGAACAATTACTAGGTCTTTCATGGAATCCAAGGGTTTGGACAATTCCCCTTTCACCAAATCCTGAAAAACAATTTCCCGGCGGGTAAAATTCAAGCTGACCGCCTGATCGGTTTCAAATACGTCGTCACCAATACGTTCGGGCATGGAAAAAAGCACATTTCCTTCAGCATCTAAAACCTGAAGATCCGCCATCCCAGCGAGACAGCAAGCGCCCGGATCCTGTTTTCCTTTACGGCTGAGCCCCACGTAGTGGATTCCGGTCGAATCAATTCTTAAGGTTTGCCCCGCAAACAAGGCTTTTTCCTGAGGTTCTCCGACCTTAAGGTGATCACCGTACATCTTTGCATCGATAGGAATACGGAAATAGACCGCAGGTTTTTCCTCAGCGCTTCGGGCATGACGGTAGGCATTACCCTCCGAAACCAGTTTTTCAGCCGCGGCTAAATGCGCTTCTGCACGCGTGGATTGAAGCAAAGGGGCTTCATCCGGAGATAATTCCAGCCAATCCATGACCTCCATCAGCTTTTCTACCGCTTCCGGTGTGCTACGTTCTCGGTCGGTGTCTTCGACACGCAATAGGAACTGGCCGCCTTGGGATCGGGTATACAGGTAATTAAAAATGGCGACGCGGATATTGCCAATATGCACCTGGCCAGTGGGAGAAGGTGCGAAACGAACACGTACAGAATTATTCATGGGCTTCTCTTGCCATGTTTCAGCCGTCAATCAAGCATCGGGTCCAAAAATTCCTTCTGACCGATAAAGGTTTCTTGGGGAGTTTGAATATAAATCCTATCCAATTTCCAAAATTTTTTGCCTTGAAAGTGCGCGAAAGGGCTTCTGCCCCTAAAGCCCCACAATCCGAAGGCTTTTCGTTAGAGATCTTTATTTTCGACGTTTTAGCGCCGAAAGGCCTAAGCCCAGCGTTGCCGTTAGAATCAAAACTAGACTACTGGGTTCTGGTATTGTTGAAAAATATACTCGCTCTAGGAGTACATTATCATTTGACAGATCATTATTTAGAACAATTCGTAGTTTGTCCAGATCACGAGATGGATCCGTGTCTCCAGTACCAAGTGTTGTAAATGAAGTCCCCCCATTGACTGAATAATAGACAGAATAGGTATCCAGATCCAAGTCCGCTTCAATGACCCCAATGAACGTATCTGCTTGAAGTAAGCTCCCCCCATTTAGAGTGACCGCCGCGATGTCTGTAGCGCCAGTTCCAACTCCGTTTCCAAAAAGGCTCACCGTATCATCATCTTCACGCTGAATTTCAAATTCGGCCAATACGGTGCTCGTACCCCCACTTATCAAAGACAATCGTATTTCTTCGTTCTGAGCCGTATCAAGAATGGATTGAAAATTCCATGTCAACTCCATGACTCCGAAGATTCTTCCCGATGTCAGATCTGCGGTATCCACCAGAGTAGAACCAAAATCTGTGTTACTTTTCACTGAGGCATTGAGATTACCAGACCCATCTGTTGCCACACCACTTAAATCAGAATCTGTGCTTAACAGGTTTCCAGGGGAAACATTATTGACGGATGTGTTGTACGCCGTTCCTAAAACGTCATCGAATAAGAATTCCTCAATAATCGTGGAACTGGACAAGTCAGAAATGATGTCCGCAGAAAGGTTGAGGCAAGATGTCAGTATCCATCCCGTAAGGATTAATAGGTTGATTTTCATAATAGTAATACTCCAAAGAATGAGTTAGCTTGTGAAAAGAGGAACACGTTCAAGGGCCGTTTACAAGGTATGGTTCATGCAAATATAATGGGCCAACGTCTTATTTTCATCTAAAAACGGCCCCACATAAGAGATTCTGGGTGAACCAGATCTTATTGTTTGTTCCGCGAATAGCGCTTTTGCTTAAAGGTTCGCTTTACGAAGGGAATCACCATAAACTTGCTTATCGGTAGGAATACGAAAACACAGCTCAAATTTTTCGTCTACCTTCTTAGTAAGATCTTAAACATCTAGTATAAAGAACGGCTATAGGTAAATTGGGTAGTTTTAATACAAATCTTGAGTACAAAATAGATCGGGAATTTAATCAAAATGCGTATTGTAGGTCAGTTCTACTGCCGATATTTTCTGGGGCGCAGGCAACGATATGGGGGCCGTCAGGGGAAAGACTTTCCCTATGCGATTCCGCTCCCACGAGAGGTTAAGAGTCTTATCCCAAACCTCGTGATCGGATTCAAGAAAGAATATTTTATCCCGGGGGGCCATCTACTGCCTCAAGTATTAAGGAGTTCTCAATCCCACTTCCCACTTCCGCCTTGACCCTACCGCAAACGGCACTTCTCGGACCTCAGAAATTTCGGTAAGAGCTAACAAGGGATCTCTTCGGTTTTCGGTATGTTTACTAGACCAAGAATTATTCACAAGCAGAGGGCAGGTCATGGTGTTTGATCCCTAGAGACGGCTTCACTTTCCGCAACTCGCAATTTCGTAAGATCTGAATGAGAATCGAACATATTTCCAGCTCCTTCTTCGTAGCTCCTGTCCCCGCAGACATTACCTTGGTGAGGTCAGACCAAGGTTCTATCTCTTTACAGTGCAAAAGTAATCGCATCTATTTTCGTTTTTGCTTCTCTAATCCACACGAGTCGATCCAATAAATCGCTATCAATAGTTAAGCTGTTTTTCATAGGTTTGTTACACAATTTATGTACAAACATACTCACTTTTGTTTGGTAGCAAACTCAACCCTTATGGTCGTTGCTTCCTATTGTAACCGAAATTCACGGCTGGTTCTCGACAGCATTTCATGCAAAAGGTATAGAAGAAAGACTACTGCCAATCACTATCAAATTTATGGAACCTGAAACCACATCCTCCTTGACCCTAAGTCGAATCAATACCCAGCACTTGGAGCTGGTAGAAACGGATCGTAGCTTGCCCAAACATATCGTGAATGGCTATATGCGTTATACGCATTTTTCAAAATTTGCGGAGGGTGGCACGGCAATTCTAGAAGGATGTGTGGACAAAAACTTGGGGCGGGTTGTGGTGATGAAGCGCTTACATGCCCATCTCTCCGAAGATGAGACGGAGCAAAAGCGCTTTCTGCGTGAGGCGAGAGTCACGGCGTTAATTCAACATCCAGCCACGGTACCCGTATATGAGATAGGCCGAGACCGTATGGGGGCGGTTTATTTTACCATGAAGAAGGTCGAGGGAGTGGATCTTCGAGACATTCTTATGGGAATTGTAGCCCGCGACCCAGCATTCAAATCTAAATATCTGCTCAAAGATTTAATCGAAGTATTGGTTCAGGTCGGTCAAGCGGTTTCATTTGCCCACTCACGAGGAGTGGTTCATCGGGATTTAAAACCAGCGAATATCCTAGTGGGTGAATTCGGTGAAGTGATGGTTTTGGACTGGGGTTTAGCAAAAGTGCTCAGCGAACCCGAAAGTGTTCACGGTGAAATCCCTGAAAAAGACCATTTAAGTTTGGAGCTCACCCGCGGAGGGAAACGAGCAGGCACCCCCCTTTACATGTCTCCAGAACAGGCTGCGGGCGATAATGAAAATATTGATGAACGCTGCGATGTCTATTCACTAGGAAGTATCTTATATGAAATTCTGACCCACGAAAATCTGGTTTGGGGATTCGATAAGGACGAGGTTTTATTGAAGATCCAGAATCAGGATGCCATTCCTCCACAAAAACGAACTCCCCAACGAAATATCCCCAAAGTTCTCAATTCGATTTGTGTAAGAGCGATTCAGCGAAAACCGGAGGACCGCTACACAAACATGATCGAAATGGTGGACGATCTAAAAGCCTACCTCCTACATGAACGGGTGTCTGCGCATAGCTATTCATTTTGGGAACGGATGGCAAATTGGGAGCGTCGCAACGCAAAAATTGCCCTGGCGGTTAGTTCCGCGCTCTTGGGAGCCTTGATTCTCTGGATCCTAAAGAGCGCTTACACCTAGAATACATTTTTGTATCATTTTTAGCCCATATCTACTAATTTGTATAACATTTTTGAAGCATGATTCACCCTTCACCAAAATATGGCATCTTCAACTTATTTATTAGTAAGTATTTATAAAATAATACTCCGGAAAGGTCTTTCGTTGGCATCTCATGTGCTATACTAAAAGCTCAACTTACATAATTCATTTTTTTGATCTCTTCCGTCAGGGAGGCTTCAAAATTAACTTAAACCTACCCAAGGAGATATACGAATGTCCACCTCAAAACTGGAATACATCTGGCTAGATGGCTACACGCCAACTCAATCGCTACGCGGAAAAACAAAAATTGTGAAAGACTTCGGAGGAACTCTTGAAGAGTGTCCCATGTGGTCTTTTGACGGAAGTTCGACCGAACAAGCTGAAGGCGGTTCTTCCGACATGCTCTTAAAACCAGTCGCGATTTATCCTGATCCACAACGCAGAAACGCTTACATCGTGATGACCGAGGTATTAAATACCGATGGAAGTGCACATTCATCCAACATGCGCGCGCTGATTGACGATGATGACGACGATTTTTGGTTTGGTTTCGAGCAAGAATACTTTCTTTGGGACACAGAAACAAACTTACCTCTGGGCTTCCCCATTGGCGGTTACCCTGCCCCACAAGGTCCATACTACTGTTCAGTAGGCTCAAAAAATGCATATGGTCGTGAAATTATTGAAGAGCATTTGGACGTGCTTATTGATGCCGGAATTAACGTAGAAGGTATTAATGGTGAAGTCGCTGCAGGCCAATGGGAGTTTCAAGTATTCGCGAAAGGTGCGGCACTGGCCGGTGACGAATTATGGGTTTCTCGCTATTTCCTAGAACGCATCGGTGAAAAATATGGTGTTCACATCGAATACCATCCGAAACCTCTCGGAGAAACCGACTGGAACGGATCAGGAATGCACGCAAATTTCTCAAACACCACGCTTCGCACATGCGGAAGCAAAGAAACGTATGAAGAGATTTGCGAAAAATTCGGAAAAACCATCAAAGAACACATTTCTGTGTACGGGGCCGATAACGACAAGCGTTTAACCGGTCTTCACGAAACCCAAAGCATTGATAAATTCAGCTATGGTATTTCGGATCGCGGTGCATCCATTCGTATTCCAATCATTACGGTTGAAAACGGATGGAAAGGATGGTTGGAAGACCGTCGTCCTGCATCTAACGCCAATCCCTACGGTGTGGCTGCGGCTATTATCAGTACAGTGAAAGGCTAAGACCTGGTCTGAACTTATTGACCAACTAAGCGGTCCCGCGTGCGGGACCGCTTTTTTTGTCTGACTGCAAGGTTAATGCTCTAGCCCCCTTTCGTAAGTTACGCCTTCATCCTGACTTGCGCGGATAGGCTATCAACCCAAACCTTAGTAGTGCAGAAGATCTAGAGAGGTATTCCACCCGGATCGCCCTTGCGGCGGTACCTTTAGAAAATCACTGGAGTAGCTGATTTTCTGAATACCAAAGCTAAGAAAATACTTTGGGGACTTTCGAGTATAAATACGGGGGAAGAGTTAAGGTTAAACTCGGCTAGGCCGAAGGAAACGGTGCACCGTCAGACTGCGACAACACGCTTGAATTTCCTATCCCCACCAGCGAGGATTACGGGCATTGGTTTTGCGCCGTTTACGGTATTGTCGATAAAGGAACCAACCCGAGGATTAAGTAAAGAAAGAGGCGTTTGCACCTCCCCAGGCTTGAATGTGCCAGTCTCACGGTGGCCGGTCATTTTGGACCGCTTATCGCTCTCTAAATGCTGAACGGTTTTCTCGGCGCCATGTGGAAAGAGCAGGTTCTCAAACATCCTCAGGTCAACTAGTCTTATATTTTCACGGGGAAAGGTACCGAAGCGCTTCCGGTACCACTGATCGGTTCAAAGCTTTGGTTCGAAGATCCCGTCCCCAGCCTTGGGAACTAACTCGGATAGATAATTAAGTGAACCCTTCCTGCCTTTTCCTCTTCGTATACCCCGGACCAAAAACCGCTGAATTGACTACCTCGGCGGAAATTGGCATGTGAGGTCACAAGACAACAATGGAGAATTAATCTTCTTAACGCAGGAAAAGGATGGTTAAAAGCCCGCTCTCCGGCATCCAGCACTAACTCGTATGGTGTGGTGGCAACCATCATCCGTAGGTAAAAAGCTAAGCTTTTATCTGAATAGGATGAACGATCAACGTGGCTTCAGGAGGTCTAGATAGCCACTCGTATCCACTGTGAGCCTAATCGCGCTGCCCCAGGCTCGTAAAGCCTCGGGTTTTACAGAAAATGTCTGTATTACAGGGCTACGGATACTGGACAGTTTACCCTACTTAACCTATACTCCATCATGCATCTCCCCCCCAAGCATCGGAAAAAATTCCAGATTTTTCGTTGGATCTTTTTTTGGTTTAGAGTTTTCGGTCTACTCCTGCTCGTTGGCTTGGCCATGCAGTTAGTCCTTTGGAGTCATGACTATGACCCTCGTTTTTACCAATTTCTAGGCACGGCACCCGGAAAAGCCCTCTCCGAATTCATGGAGTGGCCCAATTTATACAATCGGGTAAATGATGAGAAAGCCATTGATACGTATTCTGTGGAAGAAAGTAAGTGGAAGCAAAAGCTAGAAAACCAAATCCGACAAACCTGGCCAACTCATACCTTAGGTCTAAAGGACGGCACTGAGCTTCATGTACGACTATTAAGCCAGACGAAAACACATCTTCATATTCGTGAATATTTTGGAGGGCAAGGGCGACTGGACCGCGACCTAAACAAAAGCATCCTAAAGAACATTAAGGTTTATGATGAGGAAGTACCGAAAGTTACCCTCCGGGATATTCACTTCCAAATGGAATATCCCGAATTCAACTTAACGTATTTTGGGCATTTCACGATTCTTACCGATGCGCCCTACTTTCAGGTATCTACCTCAGTGGAAGCCCTCGAATACCTACGCTCCCAATATATCGAACTCTTCACGTCTATCCTCCGATTCCCCCAGACGAATCAAAATCTTCAAGTGCTATTTTTTTCCAATGAAAAGGACTTCAGGCTTCACCAAAATGATACGGCTCCAGAATTGGATTCGAGTGTGGGGTATTATTCACCTCTAGAGGACAGGATGGTGTTGTTTAATCAGCAATTTTCCTTACGGGCCGATGAAGTTCGAGTGGTTGTGAAAGAAGACATCCAAGAACTACTTTCCTTAGCTAAAACCTCGGATCAGCGTCAGCAAATTTTACAAATGCAACGACACGCAGAGGAGCAAATACGTGACCAAGCCCATCTGGAAACTCTAGCGACCCTTCGTCATGAAGGGGCTCATCATTTAAGCTACACCTATGGGGTACATTCATGGATTCATACGGAAAATGGGTGGCTTATAGAGGGGTTAGCCTGTTATTTTGAACAACTATCTCCAGGAAACCCGGATCCATCTTACTTACGAAGTCTATTTAGGTTGGAATTAGAGGGGCGCATCCCTTCGGTAAGTCAACTAGTTGAAGTTCGTCAACCCGATCAATTTGAGGCGGAACTCCCAGGAATTCATTCCCACGAAACCTATGCTCTCTCCTGGAGTCTTTTTCATTTTTGCATGTTGCCGGAAAATAGAGAAAATTTCTTTGCGTACCTCGCCTACATCCAATCACCATCTGATATTGGTGCATTAATGGCGCATCAACGAGTTGAGCTCCTTTCGAACTACTTAGGACTTTCAAAATTTGAATTAAACCAAAAGTGGCGTGAATACATCCGGACCCTGTTATGGAATATGGCAGCTACCTGAAATCCGGCAGACTGAAAGGCTTGCATTTTATGAAATTACGATATTGTAAGTGACCATGTTTAATCGGATTATTTTTGCACCCGCAGTCTTGAACTGCGTGCTTTGCTGTTCCCTGTTCGG
>Ga0222653_1000765_pt1 | contig 17806 bp, 14 predicted proteins | sample AntAcemetagen419_FD_179856 | JGI IMG/M metagenome (GOLD analysis project Ga0222653, IMG submission 179856) | Saline water microbial communities from Ace Lake, Antarctica - #419 | ecosystem: Environmental > Aquatic > Non-marine Saline and Alkaline > Saline | place: Antarctica: Ace Lake...
GATCCCGCAGTCCCCCCTGGAACGAAGACCGGAACTTATTCGGGATATACCGACCTCGCTGCCGATGATATCACAGTGACCCTTTCAGGTCTCGAGTTCAACCGGCGCTACGACAACGGCGGCGTTAACGATGACTTTCCGGGGACCACTCTGGATGCCATGTATGGCGACCTTTTGTTTCGAAACGATGATTCTCAGACGGTCGATGTCACCATCAGCGGTCTTCTCGCCGGAACCTATGAATTCACGACCTACCATCTGATCCAAGACGTAAGTCCCACTGCCCAGACCCAATTTGACTTTCTGGTGCAAGATGCGGATAGCCCTGCCTTCGGACAAAATGTGGGTAACTTCGAGATGGGTGAAGGTGGCACTTCGTCATTCCTTCCGACCGTTATCACTTTTAATGTGGAGTCAAACGGCACCGATGACGTTATCCTGCGCATGGATGCGACAACGATAGCTGGAGGAGGAAACACAGGAGGATGGTTTGGAATGAACGGACTGGAAATCGTTCCCGAGCCTTCCTCGCTGTCATTGCTCGGCTTGGGTGGTCTTCTCCTTCTGCGCCGTCGTCGCTAAGGCCAAAGGCCGCCTTCGCGCTTGGCCCTTAATCAATTCAATCCCGGTTCCGGTTCTCCGGATACCGGGATATTTTTGTTCTGAAATACCGGACTGAGATTTTTTATTGACTTCCAAGGGTGGAATCCCCCAGTTTAATATTATGTCAGGCGATTCTTTTACAGAAACTTCAAGTACCGGCTGGTTTGGTCGGATTGGTAATTCCATCAAGGGCGTGCTTTTCGGTATCGTGCTCATCGTGGTTGCAGTGCCGGTTCTCTTTTTCAATGAAGGCAGGGCGGTGAAGACGAAAAAGTCGCTGGATCAGGGGGCGAAAGAGGTTGTTACGGTTTCGGTTGAGTCACCGGAGGCGGCGAATGACGGAAAGCTTGTTTATTTTTCAGGCGAAGCAAAGGCGGAAGGAACTCTTGAAGATGCGGAATTCAAGGTGACTGCGGAGGCGCTGAAATTGCGACGTGCTGCTGAATATTATCAATGGGATGAGGATGTGAAAACCGAGACTAAGAAGAAGCTTGGTGGTGGAGAAGAGACGGTTAAGACATACAACTACACGAAGAAGTGGAGCAACAAGCCGATTGATTCATCGAACTTCAAGCGCCAAGGCGGACATCAGAATCCAAGTCCGGCCGTGGCTGAGGAGACTTGGACAGCCAACCCGATCACGGTTGGTGAATTCACGCTGTCGTCCGGTCTGGTGGGACAGATCGGCAATTTCACGTCGTATTCATCAGAGGGTGAAACCGAAGTTTCGGAAACGATTGCCGGGATGAAGGTCACGCTTGAGGGAGGCACTTTTTACCTGGGTGAGAATCCGGGGTCGCCCGAGGTGGGCGATATCCGAGTGACTCACAAAGTTGCACTACCCGGGGAGGTCAGCGTGGTTGCAGCGCAGGCTGGCACCGGTTTGGAGCCATTTACCGCCGATGCCGGTGGAACGATCGAGATGCTTGAAGTCGGAAAACACAGTGCTGCCTCGATGTTCGAAGCCGCCCAGCAAAGCAACACGATCATGACCTGGGTGCTGCGTGGGGTCGGGATATTGTTGATGTTCATCGGCTTTAGCATGCTGTTCAAGCCGCTCTCGGTTCTTGCGGATGTGGTTCCACTTTTCGGAACCATCGTGGGGGCAGGCACTGGCATCATCGCGTTCCTGATCACGATCGTGATTTCGTTTTTCGTGATCTCAGTTGCCTGGATCTTCTACCGCCCGTTGATCGGTATCCCGCTGATTCTGGTTGCGGTGGCCGGGCTGGCCTTTTTGATCAAGACGCTGATGGCGCAGAAGAAACGTCAGGCGGGACTCGCTCCTTCCTAGTTTTTCAAAACCACCCGGTGGCGGGCTTTTCCGGCGCGCAGGTGGTCGAGCGCGGCGTTGACGTCGTCCATCGCGAAGGTTTCGGTCACGGCGGCGATCTGGTGCCTGGCGCAGAAATCCAGCATGTCGCTGACTGTAGCGGGTGATGCGAGCGGAGATCCGGAGATGGATTTTCTACCCATAATGAGGGAGAACGCCTGGACCGGGATCGGCTCCAGGACCGCGCCGACGAAATGCAGCCTGCCGTCGGGGCCGAGAGCATTGATGAAGGCATCCCAATCGAGGGGAACGTTGGCGGTATTCAGGATAAAATCGAGGGAGCCTGCGATCTTTTCAATCTCGGAACTTTTTGTGCTGTTGACCACGTGGTGGGCACCAAGTTTCTTCGCCTCTTCTGTTTTCGAATCACTGGAGGTGAATGCGGTGACCTCGCAGCCCCACGCGTTCAGGAACTGGATCGCGAGGTGACCCAGGCCGCCGATTCCGATCACACCGACGCGGTCGGTGGGTTTGATGCCGAAGTCGGCGATGGGTGAAAAGACTGTTGCGCCGCCACAGAAGAGCGGGCCGGCTTTGAGCGGATCGAGTGCGTCGGGGAGTTTGAAAACCCATTCCCAGTTGCCGCGGATGCGATCGGCGAACCCGCCGTTGCGCCCGATGATGGTCGACTCGCTATCCGGGCAGAGTTGTTGGCGTCCGGAGAGGCAGGGGTGGCAGTGCAGGCAGCTTCCGGAGAACCAGCCGAGGCCGACTCTGTCGCCTGTGGAGAGACCTTTCGCCTGATCTCCGATTTTCTCGATTGTGCCGATGACTTCGTGGCCGGGGACGAAGGGGTATCGGGCGTTGCCCCATTCATTGTCGATGACGGAAAGATCCGAATGGCAGATGCCGCAGGACTCGATCTTGATCTGTACCTGCTCCGGTCGAATTTCGCCGGGATCGAATTCGTATTCTTCGAGTTTTGCGCCTTGCTGCTTTGCTGCCCATCCGTGAAATTTTTCGCTCATGACTTGAAAGATGTGCCGAAAAAGCGGGATCGCAAACGGCTTTTGCAGGAGTCGATCCGGCTTTGGTGCCAAGGCATCTACATTTGGAATTTTTTAACCACAGATTACCCAGTTAAACACAGATGGAAGAAATGAACTCTCAGAATTTCGATGGAAATTCTAGGAAAACTCAGGAATACACTCTACCCAAAATTTTCATCGTCCCGGATCTGTGTCCATCTGCGTAATTTGACGAAAGTATGTAATGAAATCAGTCCGTCTATGTCCGCGCTGCTCCCATTGTGGTTGAAATTCTTCGGTTTCGGTTTTGTCGTCTCAAATGTAGGTGCCCTGGCTTTGGGGCTTTTCCTGTTCGTGCGGATGGCCTAGAGATTCAGATGAATGGACGCCGCCTACCAGCGCAACAAGACTATACTCATCACCACATTTATCACGATGGCGGTGACTTCGGTGAATCCGAAGCCGCGGATGACAGAAAGGATCTTGGGCTATATATCCCATAATTTTCCAAAGAACCTCGCCCCGGCTGAGAGCTTTGAAATTGAGTTCGCGCTCCGTGCGAAGGATGCGGGGCTGTGGGGAGGCGATATCGATGCCTGCACTCCGACCCAGAATCTGGTGACACACTATACCGAGATCGAGGTGCTGGTGCCAGAGCCTGCCGGAAGTATCGGGGAATAGGCGAGTGGTGGGTCCTTGATTTTCAAGCTGCCGCGAGCCTTGTCTTTGTTCTTTGTCGAACCGGGTGCGTGAGCGCTGGATACCAGTTCTTTGAATTGAGATGACTACTCTTCACCCGGGATGAGTTCGATTGTCTGGCCGCCGGTTTTTTCGGTCATTTCCGTAGCCAGTTTCCCGACGGGATTCCCTAGGAAATTGTGGGAAATGACAGTGACGCCGCTTTTCGTTAGATCTTTTGTCAGATCCTCAATCGTGTCTTTGTTGATGCTATCGGCAAAATCAGCGAACCAGTAAATGGTGTCCGCATTGATATCGAGAAGAAAATCGAACGCGAAATTTGTGCCCACGATATCCCCTCCGTATAGGGCGTAGAGGTTGCCCCGTTTGTCGAAGTATTTTTTCAATTCGTCGCTGCGTTTTTCGCCTACTAAGCGGTAAAATTTCCTCAGCTGGCCGGGAACAGAACGTTCGAGGGAATTGTATTTCTCCTCAGAATCCAGATCGTCGTATGGCACGATCCGCGGCTTTCCCGGAACCTTCCCGCCGCCGCCTGCGAATGCTGATTTGCCATCGGACATGCCGCAGCCCACCACGAAAACGATGTGAGCAGTTGGAAAGTTTTTGTCGATTTCGGCGATTGCCTTGTCCAAATGCTTGTGTGCCGAGCCGGATACATCGAGAACCACCCCCAATCTCTCACTCGAGATTTTCCTACCGAACAAGCTGCCCGAGGTGCCTGTGCCCTCGGTGCCCCAGCCCTGGCCGAAGTTCATGGCATCACCGAAGTCAGCAGACGGCTCCACTGCCGTGATATCTGGCACCGGGATCGACATGGGTGTTGCGGTGTTCGAGGCGATCACTTTAGCCATTTTTTGCGACGGAGCTGCGGGCTTGCGCTCGACCTTTTGCGTCACTTTCTTCTGCTGCTGTTCCTGTTCCTCCTCCACGGTAGCCGAGTAGGTGACGATCGTCTGTGTCTCTTTAAATAGCTTAGGCAGAGCGAAGAGGCTGAGTAACCCGGCGACCAAGATCAACGAAAGGAATGCGATGATGGCTGAGAGGAATGTTGACCGTTTCTGCTGAACTTGCAGGTTTTTTACGGTTTCAGGATTGAGTTGTGCGTGGATACTCATCTTATTGTTGCAGCGAATAACTTGATTATACTGATATTAGATTGCGCTGCATTTTCCTAAACGGCAAGGGTTGTTATTACCTTAGGGCTAAGGGCTATTTTCTTCAACGGTTGCGGCAAGCTCTTGTGCGAGTTGCTCCATGGTCTCGGGCCACTCGTCGATGGTGATGAATTGGGCGTCCGGGATGGTGGGGGCTGTTATGCCTTCGACAGTTCGGGGCTTGGCTGGGCGTAGAGGAAACGGACTTTCGGCTGGCCGTAGGTGCCGGGCATGCTGTTGGCGTAGGCCTCGAGCTCGGCAACGCTGGGGGCGACACCAAGAAATATCAGTGCGGTAAATAGAAGTGAGAGCCGGCGTTTCAGATGGGAGCCTGAAATTTTTTCCATGATGTGTGGTGTTACCTTTTTATGGAAACTCAGAGAATGAATCGTTCGATCGCGCCGGTCTGTTTGAGGCGGTTGCGTTGCATGGTCAGATCCAGGTCACCGTAGTGCTCGATTGGATTTCCGTAGGCGTTTAGTAGGGTGGTGTACCAGTTGCTCAGGGTCATGTGGCCTTCAGTGCCGTGGAATGGAAGACGGATGTAGCGGCCGGCGATGTCCAGTTTGGAGTTCTTGCCGGACATGACGATCATTGGAGCCTCGGTATCGGGGGAATGGTGGCCGGCACCGGTCTCGGGCATGTAGATGATGGTGGTGTTGTCGAACATTGTGCCGTTGCCTTCCGGGATGGACTTGAGTTTAGTCACCAGGGTTTCGACCTGCCTCATGTGGTGGGTCTTGATCGCATCACGTATGCGGTCGGAGTCGGGCCCCATTCCGTGTCCCACCGCGTGGATGCTGGTCTTTTCCTCATTTTCGGGCAAGGAGTCGATGGGAGTGCCGAGGTCGTCGATGGTGTAGGTGACCACATTGGTTAAATTCGATGCGAGCGCGGCGACAATGATATCGGTAAAAGCCTTCTGCCTTTGCGGAAGAGTCGAATCAACACCGCCATCGGCGTGGATACTGTCGATCTCGGGGAGGTGCTCCTTGATCACATCACCAAGAGCGGCAACTTTCGCATTGCGATCACGGATGGATTGCAAGGATTTGACCTGATCACTGATTTTCAGGCGCTCTTCGCCGTCAAGTCCCTTGAGTCGGCTGGATTCCAGATCGTGGAGGTAAGACAGCAGTGAGCTGTCGGATTCCGCAGCATCGGTGTTGGTTACCGACTTGAAGAGCTCGTTGTAAGCGGTCATCGGATCCGCGTAGCAGTAGTTGCGCTGCTGCGGGCCGGGTGCGGAGTATCCAGAGACAATTCCAGTCCGGTGATCGCGACCGTGAGGAACAGCCATTGACATTTCGACGTGGCCGAAGGGCGAAGGGAAAAGTTTCGCGAGTTCGAAGTCCACGGTCGCTCGCTTGATGTTGCTGAGGATGTCACGACCGGCCTTGTATGCGCCCATACAGCCTGAGTAGGAATAATGCCCGCCGCCTGAAACCGCCATGGAGATGCCGTGTAGGATGGTCATGTTTTCCTTGTGACCATCGAGTGCTTTCAGCCAATCGGGCAGTTCGTGTTTGTCCAGATCCAGATCGAAGGGCTGCTTCTTCTCGTGCTTCTTTTTTTCCTCTGATGAAAAAGAATTCAGCCCGAACTGTCTGGTCAGGTTGCCGTTGGACTTGCGTATGAAAACGAAGCGGTGCGGGAAGCCTGCGGAATTAACCGGTGCCGATTTTACGGAAGCACCAAGGAGGTTGTTGAAGGAAGGCATGAGCGCGAGACCTGTGGTGCCCAGCGCGGTTTTTCTAAAGAATTCTCGTCTGTTAATGATCATGGTCAGTTTTCAGTAGTTGATTTACGGTAGATGAAAGAGTCGGAAGTTAGAAGGGAAACGATTACCTCATCAAAGCTTCCCTCGTTTTCGAGGTAGGCCTTTTCGGCGTCGATCAGGGTCTTGGAATCGGAGAGAGATTCGTTACGCCCCATGAAAAAGCGGAAGGCATGACGAATGATGGACTGGCGGGCTTTGTCGGATTTTGCCAAGCGGTCGATCAGGTCAAAGGCGTCCTCGACCTCGCCGTCGAGTTCCGGGTCGCCGGTGCCTTCGAGCACGCCACGAGGATTGACCGGCAGGGTTTTGTAAACCGGGAGGGAAGCACCGAATTCGTTGAGCACGTTCCTTTCGGCAGGTTTGATCACATTCTCTTCGTGCTCCAGGTTTTCTTCGGTACGGAACCGGCCGAAGTCGTCGTATAACTCAAACGGGAAGCCGAGCGGATCCATCTTGTGGTGGCAGCGCCAGCAAGCCTGGGCGCCGGTCTTGATCTCCATACGCTGGCGCATGGTTTTGGTGTGGTCGGGATCGATGACGGCATCGACCGTGATCGGCACGTCGGGTATGGAGCCGGCCAGAAGTTTTTCCTGAACCCATTTACCGCGATGGATTGGATCGGTTTCAAGATTCTGTGAATGGGCGATCAGCCATGCCGGGTGGGTGAGTATGCCCTTGCGGTTGGCGATTTTCGCTGGCTGTTGGGTGGGGTAATCCCAGGAGCGGAAGTCGATGTTCCAGTAGGTTGTAACCTCCTTGCCGCGCATGTGCTGGCCTGTCCGACCATACATATTGCTGGCGTTCCAGAAACCGGATGCTTGGAAATCGTGGGGCATGCCGTTTTTCTGGCCGTTGCCAAAGCGGATTTCGTAGTCGTCCATCCTGCGCATGAATGCCTTGAAGTAGTGATCTTCTCGCATCGGCTTTTTCCCCCCGTTTGGTGTGCCTGCCCGCCCGATTGATTTCCAATACATGGCCTCGTATTTTATGAGCTGGGCGTAGTCCCAGCTTTTCCAGTCGTATTGGTCGAAAAAGTCGTATTCGCGCTTTAACCGATCGGATGCCGCCTGCATGGCCTCGTTGTCGCCCGAATGGTAAACGTAGAATTCATCGGTGGTCAGCAACTCCTTGAAGACGTCCTTATCTTTTTCGAGAATGTGCTCCACCAGCATGTCGGCTTCATCAATCGCACGGCTGACTGTGGCTTCGTGTTTCCCAGCACCAAAGCGGTGATCGTCCTTGAAGACTTTCAGAGCCTTGGGGTAGCCGAAGAAATCACGGAAAAAACGCAGCTTTCGGATTGGCTGGTTGGTGACACTGGCGTTCAGGTTTGCCGCCTGCACCGACTCGTCGATGATCGTCCACTTGTCACGGCGCGCCAACATGCGCCGCACCTCGCGCTCGTAATCTTCGCGGTTATTGAGCCGATTTTCTTCGGCAGCTTTCAGGAGATCCGCTTCCGGGCTGGAATCCGTGAGCGCGTATGCCAGGGCATAGCTGGCATCCCGAGGCGACATCATGCGTCTTCCGTGTTCATCCTCCGTGCCCGAGCCGAACTCGTAGCGGTAAACAAGCTCCGTGCTCAGCACCAAGGACTGGATCAACTTCGTTATCGCCTGCTGGGGATCGAGTTTGCCCATGTATTTTTTGAGCAGCTCCGCGTTCTTCGCGAGTTCTGATTCCGTCGGCTCGCGTTCAAAGACCGTAAAGAACAAGTTGGTGATCATCGCGTGGACGAGATCGCTTTGGACGCCTCCCGCAGCTTCGCGTTCGGCGCGGAACCCGGCTTTCCAGTCAGCCATGCACTTCTCGATAATTTCCGAATAGGTATCGCCCGGCTCGCGGTTCTTCCGAATGGTCACGGTGATCGCTGCCATTTCGGAGTCCTCCAAAGGTGTGAAGTCTGGCGGGCCGTAATTTCCGTTCCTGATGTGTTTGTAAATGGCGGCCAAATCGTAAGTCGCGTAGAACGCCTTCATGATCTCGATGCGGTTTTTGATACGGCTGTCAACGACGCCCTCCATTGCCCAGTCATGCTCACACTTGCGGATGATTTCATCAAAGGTGTCGCGGGAGGGCTTGGCATAAGTCACATGTTTGAAATCTCCCTGAGGTGCGATTTCCTCGACCTGGAAGTCGTCAGTTTCGTGGATTGCAATGCCGTCGTAGATCGCCCGGACATCGATCTGGTCGAGGCGACCGATTAGACCGAGATTATCAACGCGCTTCGACGGATTGTTTTTAAATGTCGGAGGGGCGGGGTATTCAACCTCGATCCGCTCCAGTTCGGGAAGAAGCTCCTGATGCTTGTCTTTATACATTTTCTCAAGAATCCGCTCCATGTAGGTGGGTGTGGTGAGAAACTTTTTGCGTGATACCAGGATCTCGCGGTGTTCGAACTCTGTCTCCATGATCGCATACATGGCTGGATAGTTCGCCCTCATGACCTCCTCTGATGCCATGTGACCGGCGACGCGTTTGGCGTTTCCGACCATGGTCAGGAGGTGCCCGGTGGTGAGCCGGTCGTGGCCGAAGTAGCGAACGCCGACTTTCTCAGGGAGCAGAAACGGGTTTGTGATAGATCTGCGGAATTTGTTGCCGCGCTCCGTTTTCGGGCTCCAGTGGATGCCGCTGTCGCCCGCAACCTCATAGTTGGTGCCGTAGATATCCCGCGCTGGTTGGTAGTCCAGCAGGCGGTTCATCTTCTCGTTGAAAATATACTCGCTCACCAACCACCGCCGGTCCGGGGTGGACGCGGGAAGATCGGCATGTTCGCCTGAGAAAAGTTCCTCATGTTTGACAACGTTGCCGTATTCGGAGCGCTTGAGTTTCTCGGCCAAAGCCTTGGCTGCGTCCCCGGATACCTGGCTATCGAGCCATTTCGCAAGGATTTTGATTTCAGCTTCGCTTGGTTGCTTTTCGGCATCATCCGGCGGCATTTCCTCGAATAGCAGAGTTTCACTCGCGTCGCTGAAGAGTGTTTGCAGATCGACCGGGTCGATTGATTCCAGTGCGTCAAAACGGATATCGCCTTTTTGTTTGTCCGCACCATGGCAGGTAAAACAATAGGTTTCCATCACCTGCATCGCCTTGTCCTTCAGGACGACAGGGTCGAGTTCAGGTTCAGAAGGGTTGGTCTTCGATATCACCAGTTCTGCCTCGGCTTTCTTTGGCAATAGAAAGGCTGATCCTGACGCGATCACGACAAAGCCGCTGAACAGGATTTTGGAACGGATGAATTGCATATGGTGTAGATTACAGGGTCAAAATTGATATCTTTCAGGAAGGCACGTGTGACAGGTGATGGTCCAAAGCGGGTTGGAACCGGCAACGATGTCTGAGTGGGCTGCGTGTGAGGGACTTGTGACTAGACTATTGCGCTGCCGGACATTTTCGGGGAATCAAGTTGTTGGTTCCAGTTTCTCTCCATCGAAGCCCTGTCGCACAAGATCTTGTGCACGCCGGAGGCTGGCTGCATGGAAACTATTGTCGAAAGAAAGAAACAAATCATGAAGAATTAAGAGCCCTTACGTAGAAGCGTCCAGAAATTTTCCCCTTGGTAACCAGACCGATATCCCCCTAGTTTTTCGGATATGGCGAAACTACCAATTCTGACGGCGTCCGAGCAGGTTGCCAACCACCTGCGTCGGGAAATCGAGTCAGGGACTTGGGAAAAGTGGCTGCCGGGCGAGGCGAGACTGAGTAGGGAATTATCCGTAGGACGAGATACCATTCGGGCGGCGCTCCGGCAGTTGGAGAATGAAGGCTGGCTAATCCCCACAGGCCAGGGTCGCCGCCGAATTATTGTGCTGCCAGCGGGGTCTGGTGGCAAAGTCCGAAAAGTTCGGATACGCATTCTGCTTTACGAGAAGGAGAATCGGGGGGATCTCGACAACGCGACCCTCCTGTCGCGGCTTCAGGAGGCGGGCTTCACCGCCGACTTCGCCGGGAAGTCCCTGTATGATCTGGGAATGAAAGTGGAGAAGGTTGCGCGTTTCGTCGGTAGGAATCCTGCGGACGCGTGGGTGATCAGCGCCGGGTCACGTGAAATCAATGAATGGTTCTCCCAGCAAGAGGCTCCGGCCATTGCGATGTATGGAAGATTTCGTGAACTGCCGATCGCGGCAGCCTTCACGACTCACACCCCGAGTTTGATCACGGCGGTTCGGAGCTTGGTGGACCTGGGCCACAAGCGCATCGTGATGCTGACGCGCAGAGAGCGCCGCGTGCCGCAATTGGCGCGACCCGAGCAAACATTTATTGATGAGTTGGAGGCCTGCGGGATCTCGACGGGATCCTACAATCTTCCAGATTGGGAGGAGAAGCCCGAGGGGTTGAACCGCATGCTAGATGAACTCTTTCGCTTCAGTCCGCCGACGGCACTGATCATCCAAGAGGCTCCGATTTTTGTCGCCACGCGTCAGCACCTGTCAGACTGTAGTATCGTAGCTCCGCGCGATGTTTCGCTGATTGCCGCTGATCCCGATCCGAGCTTCACCTGGTGCGAACCGGTGATTTCCCACTTCAGTTGGGACCACCGCCCTCTGGTGCGTCGCGTGGTGCGTTGGGCAGAGAACGTTGCTCGCGGCAAGCAAGACCGCCGTCAAAGCGGTGTCATGTCCAAATTTGTCGAAGGTGGGACGATCGGGCCGGTTTCGACGAAGCGGTGAAAGCGGGTCGGGCGAGTGGCGATGGTCCCCTGTTCATCGAAAACCAAGGTGTCGGAAAACCTTGTAAGCCGACTCTTGAGAACAAGGCGGCGGAAATTTACCAAATCTCAAGATGCGTACGTCGCCAAGGCTCGACCGTTACGTATTCTTTGACGGAAAGCTAATGTTTCTATTTTTCCCCGCATTTTCTTTGAAAAAGTTTCCCCACCTATTACCTGTTCCTTCTCATGCGACTGATTCTTGCCGCGCTTTTCTCTGCGCTATTTTTTTCCTGCGAAAAAGCACCTCCGCCTTCCAGCGAAACGATGTCTGACGAACTTCCCGAGAAATCATCCACGGCTGCCGGAGACATGCTGTGGCTGGAAGAGGTCGAGGGTGAACGGGCCATCGATTGGGTTCGTGCTCAGAATGACCGCTCTCTAACAGAACTTCAGGCGGATCCCGGATACGCCGGAACTGAAGCCGCTGCCGATGAAATACTGACCTCGAAAGAGCGGATTCCCTATGGAGCGATTCGTGACGGCATGGTCTACAATTTCTGGCAGGATGACATCCATGTCCGCGGAATCTGGCGACGCACTTCCGAGGCCGAATACGCTACGGAAAATCCAACATGGGAGACGATTTTGGACTTTGACAAGCTCGCGGCTGATGAGAATAAAAACTGGGTCTTCAAGGGTGCGAAGGTTTTCCGGAAATCGACATCAGATCCGTTTGTGTGTCTCGTTTCACTCTCCGATGGTGGGAAGGATGCCGTGATTTATCGCGAGTTCGACTTGCAGAAGAAGGGCTTTGTGGATGGCGGATTTACCACTCCTGAAGCGAAGCAGACAATCGCTTGGATCGATTCCGACACCTTGTTGATCGGCACCGATTGGGGAGAAGATACCGTTACTGAAAGCGGCTACCCTTTTGTGGTGAAACGATGGAAACGCGGAACCCCACTGACAGACGCCAAAGAAGTCTTTCGTGGGAAAAAGACCGATGTCTCCGCATCACCGATGACTTTTAACTTGGAAGACGGGCGCGTTATCGCATCTGTCCGCCGGGGAGAAACTTTTTTCACCGCCAGCTATTGGCTTTTGCCTGAAGACGGATCCGACCCGGTGAAGTGGCCGCTGCCTCCGAAATGCTCGCCCGAGGGTGTTTTCAAGGGCCAGTTCCTCATGACGCTGGAGCAGGACTGGTCGCCGGCGGGGCAGGCGACTGATTTCAAATCCGGCGATCTCGTCGCGTTCGGGCTGGATGGGTTTTTGGACAATCATACGCTCCCCGAGATCTCCCTTGTTTTCCGTCCGAACAAAACCCAGGCGGTGAATGGTGTTGCTATCGCGAAAGATGCTGCTCTGCTTTCGATCAATGAAAACGTCGCCGGAAAAGTCCTCCGGCTCGAACCGGGAAGCCCGTGGACGACGAAGGAAATCAAGTTACCGGGAACCGGACAGGTCGGCGTCGCCTTCGCAAATAAAGATGAGGAAACCGTTTTCCTGAATTACGAAGCCTTCCTCACACCCGATTCCCTGTTGTCGTATGACACCAAAACCGGTGAAACCAAGACTTTGAAAAGCCTTCCGGGAAAGTTCGACACCACTGGCATGAAAGTGGAGCAATTTTTCGCAACCTCAACCGATGGAACCCAAATACCTTACTTCCTGGTCTGTCGTGAAGACATCGCTCTCGACGGCACGACCCCGACTTTGCTCTACGGTTACGGAGGATTTCAAGTCTCACTCCGACCCTCATACAATCCGGTCATCGGTCGCTTGTGGCTGGAGAAGGGCGGAGCCTACGTGTTGGCGAACATACGCGGCGGCGGCGAATTCGGCCCGAAATGGCATCAGGCCGGGCTTAAAACCAAGCGCCAGACTATTTACGATGATTTCATCGCGGTCGGTGAAGATCTGATTGAAAGAAAAATCACCAGCCCTGCGCATCTCGGTATCATGGGCGGTTCGAACGGTGGCCTGCTCATGGGGGTGATGTTGAATCAGCGCCCCGATTTGTGGAATGCCGTGGTCGTGCAAGTGCCGCTTCTCGACATGCTCCGTTATCATCTCCTCCTCGCCGGTGCCTCATGGGTGGATGAATACGGCTCCCCGGAAGTGCCAGAAGAGCGCGCCTTTCTGAAGAAGATATCACCCGTTCACAATTTTGCTCCGGCGAAAGAATACCCCGTACCGTTTTTCGTGACCTCGACTAAAGACGACCGGGTCCATCCCGGCCACGCCCGCAAGCTGGCCAAGAAATTCGAGGACGCGGATTTGCCTTTTTACTATTACGAAAATACCAACGGTGGTCATTCCGCCGCAGCCAACCAGACGGAACGTGCGAAACGCAGTGCTCTCGAATTCACTTATCTCAAACAGCGTTTGTTTGGAGGAAAGTGATGCCCGCCTGCCTGAGACTGCGCCACCATCCATCTGACTGGACCAGCCATCCTCACTCTGATCAGACTGCGGAATAATGTCTCGGACTGGTCGTGCATGGCGGGGTTGACTGAAAGGGAAACACAGCTCTATAAGTATATAAAAGCGTGCCAAACATCACAGCCATTCTAAGCACATTCCGTTTTTCTCGAACTGTCATACTTCTCCTTGTGAGCGGGGTCGTCTTCGTGGGCTGCGATGCCACTGCGGCCGACAAGTTCGTAAGTTACGAACAATTTGGAGCGAAGGGTGATGGTAAGTCCGACGATTTCGAGGCCTTGGTCAAGGCACATGAATACGCCAACAAGCACGGACGATCTGTCAAGGCCCGTGACGGCGCAAGCTACTACATAGGCGGCGCGAATCGCACCATCTCGATCCGCACCAATACCGACTTCGGCAAGGCCCGATTCATCATCGACGATACGAAGCTCGAGAACCACAATGCGGACGTATTCAAAGTGGAATCGGACTTGAAACCGATCAAGCTCAAGGGCATCGACTCCTTGTCAGCAGGGCAGCGGCGGATCGACGTGAAACTGCCCGGAGCCTGTGTGATCACGGCCATAGATGACACTGTCATGCGTTTCATCCGCCGTGGTGGAAACCAGAACGATGGGTCACCGCAAACCGACACCTTCCTCGTCGATCACCGTGGCAACGTGGATCCGGACACGCCCATTATCTGGAACTTCAAGCAGTTGACCAGCCTGGTGGCGATGCCGATGGACAGGTCACCGCTGACCTTGCGTGGAGGGATATTCACCACAATTGCCAACTCTACCGAGTCCACCAAATACCATGCCCGCGGTATGGCGATTCGGCGTTCGAACGTCGTGGTGGACAAGCTACAGCACCACATCACCGGTGAGGGAAAACACGGCCCTCCCTATCGTGGCTTCATCAATATCTCCAGCTGCGCCAACGTGGTGGTCAGAGACACTGTCCTCAGCGGCCATAAGACCTACTACAAAATCGGCTCGGCAGGCGCACGAGTCCCCATGGGATCCTATGACATCTCAATCAAAAACTCTCTCAATATCGCCTTGATTAATGTCAGCCAATTCAACGACATCATGGATCGCAGTCGCTGGGGTATCATTGGTACGAATTTCTGTAAGAACCTGTCCTATGACGGGTGCAAGCTATCTCGATTCGACGCCCATCAGGGCGTTACCAACGCCACGATTCGCAACTCGAGTATCGGGCATATGGGTGTATTGCTGACCGGCTTCGGCCAATTTCTGATTGAGAATAGCACCGTGCAGGCCAAGCGTTTCATCAATCTACGCCAGGATTATGGAAGCACTTGGAAAGGCGATATAATCAAAAGGGTGGCACCATTATCAGTGGTTTTAACGACGGTCAGCACGACTTCGGTTACACCTGCCACATGCCGGAACGGGTGTTGATCGATGGCTTGGTAATCGAAGACGGAAAGCCGTCCGGTCGGGGAAAAGGCCCGGTGATTTTCGCCGACTTCAACCCAAGTTTCAAAAATGCCGATTACAAACAGGAGTTTCCCTACGTGATCCCCCGTGAAGTCCGCATAAGAAATGTCAGCACCTCCAGCGGGAAGCCGCTGAGACTCAGCGACAACAAGTTCATGTTCAATCAAGTGACGGTTCAGGGCTTGTGACGCCTCGGTGAATTATCGCGATGAAGGGCGCCAAACGCAGCGCACTCGGGTTCACCTAACTCAAACAGCGTTTGTTTGGAGGCAAGTGATTTCAACCGTTTCGGATTAGGCTCGGATGCCATAGTTAAAACGCCAGATTTGTATCCCGCTTTGACCTCAAGCACGGATCTTGTCATGATGGTTTTCATGCACCGACCCATTCGCATCGTCGTCCTTTGTTTGTCTTGGTGCCTATTCAGTTGCGAAACGAGCGAAGTTCCCAGGAGCGTTCAGAAACCTGCCAGCATTCTGATTTGCGAGCAGGCTTCCAACAGAGTGATGCTGATGGATAGCACGATGGACTGGGCAGAAGCGGAGGCCGTGATCTGGTCATGGGAGCCGGAGAATGATCCGTTCATCAAAGAAGACCAAAAGGCATGGTTCCGGAACCTGGATGATGCGAAGCCGGTTCTTGATGGTATTCAAATTGTAGTTACGGCCAGCGGTGGTGGTGCGGCCCTGATCGACTTCAAGAGTGCCAGGGCAATTGCTGCAGTATACGTCGGCGGCAACCCCCACTCTGCTGATATGCTGCCGGATGGACGGATCGTCGTGGCCTCCAGCAATGGAGACTCGGTTTCGCTGTGGGATACTAGCAGCAACGAGATCATACAGAAACTCGAGCTTCTCGATGCCCACGGTCTTGAATGGGATCGGTCGCGTCAGGCGCTGTGGGCACTGGGTGGCAAGCAACTTAAGAGATACGACTACGACCCCGAAACAGCCCGCCTCAAGGCGGCTTTTGCCATCGATCTCCCCGTCACCGAAACCTCGAAGCATTACCCCCGGCACGGCGGCCATGACCTGACCCGCATTCCCGGCCAAGACGCCCACTTCATTTCCGACATGGATCACCTGTGGCGCTTCGATTGTCCGGAAGAAACGTTCAAACCACTGGCCGAAAGACACGAAATGAAGATGGTGAAAAGTATCAGCCAGCTTGGGCGCGATGGTCCGGTGATTGTTCTCCAAGCCACCGAGCTATGGTATGCGACCGGCCCAAGGACACTCGACGAAAGCACGATTTGGCATTTACCCGAAACCCGCATTTACAAAGCCCGCTGGTGGATTCCGGAAGACGGAGAGCTTTAGTGTTAGATTGAAGTGGCCTCCTTATCGTTGCCAGTAAATTCTTAGATTTGTTGTTGAAGGGAGCCGGTCGCTCGGCGGCGTGTTTGTTTGGTGTTGGAGAGAGGGCGGGCGTGGTCAAGCTGACGTCAGCTTGCGGGGGTGTGGGGCGCGTAGCCCCATGTCACTGTCAGGCCGCTTCGGGTTGTGCTGTGGCCATCGCGTAGAGTAACCATGGGGTTTGGTAGTCGAGGTGCTGGTGTTTACGTTCGTGGTTGTAATAGCCCATCCATTCCGCGACGTGGGCCTTGAGTTCGCCGACCGTATCGTAGCTGTAAAGCCGGATGCGTTCGTATTTGAGACTGCGCCAGAGACGCTCGATAAACACGTTGTCCATCCAGCGGCCCTTGCCGTCCATGCTAATCTGGATGCCGTTTCTCTCCAGTTCCTCTGTCCAGTCCAGAGCGGTGAACTGGCTTCCTTGGTCTGTATTGAAGATGCCGGGCTTGCGTCCTGTCGATCTCATGGCGTTGCGCAGCGCCCTCACGCAGAAGCTGCTGTCCATGGTGTTACTCACTTCCCAGGCGAGCACTGCCCGGGTTTTCCAATCCATGATAGCCACCAGATAGGCGTGGCCTTTTTCCATGGGCAGATACGTGATGTCAGCACACCATACTTGGTCGGCTTCGGTGATCTCCAGATTGCGTAGGAGATAGGGATAAACCTTATGGCTTTTGTCCGGGATGCTCAGGGAGGGCTTGGGCACGAGGGCTTCGATACCCATGATGCGCATGAGACGGCGTACTCGCTTACGTCCTATATTCCAACCATAAGGGATGAGTTCGAGCCGGAGCTTGCGCGCACCCAGGAAGGGCCATTTTGTGTAGAGTTGGTCGAGGGTTTTCATGATTTCGTGGTCTTCACAGCTGGCCTTCGTCCGGCGCGGCGCGAGGCGGTTGCGGTTGACTCCGACAAGCTCGCATTGCCTACGCACCGAGAGCTTGGGGTGCTGGGTCTCAATCATGGCCTTTCGCTCAGATCGATCCCCAGCTGCACGCACTTTTTTTCAAGAAATTCCTTCTCGATGACAAGTTGACCAACCTTTCGCTCAAGCCGAGCGGTCTGCTGCTCGCCCTTTTTGATGCTCTCGCTGGCGGCGTTCTTGCGCTCGAAAAGCTCTCCCATGCGCTCCTGCAGTTCCTTTTTCCAGGCGCTGATCTGAGTGGGAGCTACGTCCTCGTCGATGGCGATCTGTTGAATGGTTTTCTCTTCTTTGAGTGCTTCAAAAGCAATTCGGGCTTTGAACTCAGCGGTCAGATGTCTTCTTTTTCGTTTCATTTTCGTGGTCGTTTATCGGGTTTCAATCCCCCTCACGACCAGCTCATTTCATCAACAATTCGCTGGCTCCGTTTGGCGGGACCACTTCA
>Ga0222653_1000777_pt1 | contig 17637 bp, 15 predicted proteins | sample AntAcemetagen419_FD_179856 | JGI IMG/M metagenome (GOLD analysis project Ga0222653, IMG submission 179856) | Saline water microbial communities from Ace Lake, Antarctica - #419 | ecosystem: Environmental > Aquatic > Non-marine Saline and Alkaline > Saline | place: Antarctica: Ace Lake...
GCTTTGCGCGTGAGAACATCGACAGCCGAACCGGAAGCCGGCGCGAACTCGGATACCTGAAACCGGTCATGCGCAGGGATTTTCTCGAGTTGAATGCGCTCGCATACAGAGAAGACATGCGGCTTGCCGAAGACTTCGACCTTTATACCCGCGCCCTGAAAGCGGGTGCCAGGTTCAGCCTCGTCGACCCGTGCGGCTATTTCTCCGTCGACTATCCCAACTCACTATCGAAGGAATACGCTTCAGCAGACATGAAGCCCGTTCTGGCGCGCGACATCGAACTTCTCAGCGCGCCCGGCCTCTCGGGAGAGGAGCGTCACGCTATCAGGGAGCACAAGCTCCTGTGGCAAAAGAACTGGTCCTGGATGCGCCTGATTGAATCTGTGCGGGCCCGCGATCCGCTGGGTGTCGCCCGGGCGTTCATCGCTCCGCCACAGGTCGCCGGCGCGCTTGTTCTGCGCTGTTTCCGTCACCTCGCTGGCCGGCCTCCTGTGGCACCCCAGACTCACCGCGTGGCACACCTGCAGGATATCGAGACGATCTTGTCAGACAGTCCCGATCAACTCTGCTGACGACAGCGCAGGGTATCAAGACCCATAAGTGGCGACAGCTGGACATGTCCTGGACCCAGGCGCGTTCATTACGCTGTTCAACTCATCCCTCTAGCCACGGCAAGCGCTTCTGCTGGGCGTCCTTGAACCAGGATGAAGAGCGCCTGGACGATCCGTTTGGCCAGTCGTGGAGACAGGGCAGCGAGCGCCGCGACGTAGGTCACCCCACCGATCAGAACCAGAACCAATACCTGGACCAAGCCAGTCCACGCCTCGGGCAGAATTTTCATGCTGAACCAGACAATCGCGCCCATGATGAGAGAGGCGATCAGTGCGCTGGATCCCGCGATCACTTGCCGGTGCATCGGGAATCCGATCGCCGCTTTGACAGCGTAGGCGCCCAAAAACCAACTGATCATCAACTGGGCCAGCAGCGCGAGCGCGACCGCCTCGAGGCTGATGTGAATCGTGGACATAACCGAAATGGCCGTCAGAACCGTACCAACGATAGCCAGTTTGAAGTTGAGATCAACACGGCCAACGCCGTTCAAAACGCCCGTGTTGAATGCAGATGTTGGCGCGCGAAGTCCCATCAGCAAGAACACCTGAATCGTGACAATTGCGGGCACCCATTGCTCTCCAAACACGGCCGGTATGGCAATTGGCGCAATGACGCTCCCGCCAATGAAAATCGGATACGCGACCAGAGCCGCCAGTCGCATCGCCCCTTCGATCGCCCTGAACAGCATCGGCAGATCATTTTGAGCTTGAGACGCGACCGGCAAAGCGACGGCCGCGAAAGGCGTCACGAACGCCGACTTCGCCTGTTCAAGCAAACGCCCCGACATGTTGAACATTCCGAGCGCGGCTGGTCCCAATACACTCCCAATCATGACCCTCGGAATAGCACCACCGACGGCCTGCACGACTTTCGTCGTCAGATTTGTTGAATTGAAACGTGTGAGCTCATGCGTTTCACTCCAACTTGACTTGAATGAGGGCCGCCATTTCGCGAGCCAGGCGAACATCAGCAACCTAATCATTCGCCTCGAAATTTCCATCCAGACGAGTGCCCAAGCGTCCCGCAGAACGACCGCCAGCCAGATACCAATAACCGCAGCGCTCACCGTGCCGACGATATCGACGATCGTGATTTCCTTGTAGCGTAAATCCCGCTGCAGAAGGGCGGCGGGCACCGAAGTGGCCGCGCCAATGATCAGGACGATCGAAAATACACGCAAAATTGGAACGAGTTCTGGATGGCTAAACCCGGCTGCAATGGCGGGGGCCAGCAAGCTGATGCCCAACCAGAATACCAGCGCCAGCCCTAAGGATTGCATAAACACCGAATTCACATGTCCCACCGCCAGGTTGCGGCGCTGAACAATGGAATCGTTCAGGCTGCCGGAGGCAAAAATCTCAGGGATGGAGAAGGTCACGAGGGCCATTCCGAACACACCGAAATCCATTGGCGACAGCAGCCGGGCAATGAAGACGAGGGACAGAAGTCCGCCGACCATGCCGATCCAGTTGCCCATCGCGTTGAACACGACGGCCTTGCCTGCCCGCCTGAGCAAGCTGTTAGCCATCAGAGATGGCCTGCGCTCTGGCGTTCGTGCCGGTCGAGCAAGAGAGGGCTTTTAGCATTCAGGGTCATAGAGGCCGCCCGTTTGAGCTTATTCATGATCAGATAATAGCTAACAGATTTCAAACACCTGATCTTTGCAAATTCCGAGCGAACTCTCCAGCGCAGGCCTCGCGCCAGCGATGAAACAATCTCTGCGCCGACCGACGAGACTTCGGCAAGTTGGCACAGCTCGCCGATCAAGTTGGAATGCGTCAGAATTTCATCACAACCATACTTTGAGGCAAAAGCGAAACGCAACGCGACAATCTCAGGCTTGGATAACGGTGCCTGGCTCACACTTTCAGCGGCGCGCAAGTCCTTGATCGCAAGTTCCCATAGCTTCTTGCGAGCCATGACACTGGCGCGTCGCAGAAGGGCGCGCCTCTTGTTCAATGGATCGGATATGGACCGCCCATCACTCAAATACTCATCCAGTGTGATTTGCGCATAATAGTTGCGGAAGATCACTTTATCGAACTGAGACCAGGACGCGCTTCTCTTCTCGGCCTGGACTTGCTCGGTCTGGGTTCCCCGCATGCCATCATGCACGCGTTGCCGGAACACGAATTCGTCTGTGGACACAGGCGTCCCAACCCGCGCGAGGCGGATCAGCATGTCGTAATCCTGCGACCGAACGAGACTTTCATCGAACGTACCGACACGATCATAGAGTTGCTTGCGCACGACCATGCCTTGCTGGTGGGCAAACATGTCATCCAACGTCGCCGTCAGGAACTCATCGGAATCGCAATTGGTCCAGTATCCCGTGCCAAACAACCGCATTTCTCCGGATCCATCGACAGAAAAGCGCTCGTGCCGCCCATAGGCCATATCAGCCTGCGGGTTAGCCTCAAGCAATCCGACCAGGGTTTCAAGCGCCTTTGGAGCGGCCAGATCGTCGTCGTCAAAAATCCAGACGAGATCTCCCGTCACGTGTTTCAGGCCAAAGTTCAGGGCGGCGGATTTACCCGCATTGGACTTGGACAGGACGCGCACGCGCCCTTCATAAGCCTTCAATTGCTCAAGCGTGTCATCCGTTGAGCCATCATTAATGATGATGACTTCATGTGCCGGATAGGTCTGTGCCAGAATGGACTCCAAACTCTCGAGCAGAAAGGCCGCCCTATTGAAAGTCGGAATCAGGACCGTGACGTCATATGGCTTCATTGTTCATTCCGACTCGTACTGTTGGGCCAACTTAAACAGCTCGCAGCTATTTGCTGCAGCGTGGCACCGAACTTGCTCCCTGAGATCGTAGCAAATAGCGCGCCAGTTCGAATTTCAATACGCAAATATAGCATATTGGTTCGCGCAAAACACAAAGGACCGCCCGAGAATGAAAATCGCATTCTTCGTCAATGCCTTCCCGATGATGTCAGAGGCGTTCATTGCGAATAGCGCGGCGGCCTTGATCGATCAGGGCCATAGCGTCGACATTTTCGGAGCCGGGAACGTCGCGCCGACGGGGCTTGCGGTCAAATCGGTTGAAGATCACCATTTGGATCAACGGACAGTCAATATGCGCTGGCCAACATCACATGTCGGGCGCGTTGCCGGCCTGCCAGGCGCCCTCGGTACGATTGTGCGCAAGAACGGTGTGGCAGCGCTCGGCAGGCTGCGTCCGAAAATCTATCGGCGCTCGATGCGCGATCTAACGGCCTTCTATCAAGCCAGCGCATTCGATGGCGACGGAGAGTATGATGTACTTCACTGCCAGTTTGCTACGCTCGCTGAAGGCGTCATCAAGCACCGCAAGGCGGGTTTTCTGAAAGGTCATATCGTCGTCAATTTCCGCGGATATGACATCTCTGAAACGGTCGCAGCCATTGGGCCACACGTTTACGATCATATTTGGCCCGAAGCATCAGGTTATATTGCCAATTGCGACTACTTTCGCAGACGGGCCGTCAATATCGGATGCCCCGAAGACAGGATTGACGTAATAGGATCGGGCATCCGCCTCGAGAATTTCCCTTTTGAGCCGGCCACCCACCGTGAAGAAAACCACGTCCGGTTTCTCATGGTTGGCCGGCTGATCGAACGAAAGGGGTTCCAGGTCGCGCTCCGCGCGCTCGCCCAGTTCTCCCAACTCACGAAAACGCCCGTAAAGGTCGATGTCGTCGGCGATGGCGCGATGCGCGCAAATCTGGAATCACTGGCTAATGATCTTGGGCTGGGCGCTTCAGTAGAGTTTCACGGCGCTCGTACACATTCCGAGATTGCAGACTTTCTACGTCGCACAGATGTATTTATTGCGCCCTCTATGACGAGCGCCGCAGGCGGCCAGGACGCTCCGGTCAATACGTTGAAGGAAGCAATGGCGGTCGGTCGACCGGTGATTGGTACGATTCATGGCGGCATTCCGGAACTCGTTATCGAAGGAGAAACGGGCGTGCTGGCAACTGAAAACGATGTCGACAGCCTCTGTGCCGCTATCAACCGACTCATGGATCAGCGGTCCAATTGGCCTCAACTGGTGACGCGAGCACGCGCAAAAGTCGAAGAAATGTATGATCTGGACCGGGTAACCCAAAAGCTTGTCACGCTTTACGAACGGACAATCGCGGAGGACAACCGCCAGCCAAAGGTTTTGCAGTCGGGATCGCAGCAAAAATCGCAGGCACGAAACTTGCTGTAATACGTCCCGTCCAGTCTGTCTGCGTCCCCTAAGACGTAGCGATCTGGAACGATATTCAGTTCCGCCGAACCAAGATTGATCAAATCTGTCCGGCAATTGGCCTGCGGGGGACCAGCCTCCAAAAGCCAGCATCAAATTGTTTCAGAGTGAAGGTTGGGAGACTATGACAATCCAAACGATCAAGACCGCGCCCGATGTCACGATTATTGTGGTTCATCGCGACCGGTTCAGCCTTGCGGTTGAAAGCCTGAATCAGATCATCGCGGCCACTCACACCCCCTACCAGCTGCACTACATTGACGCAGGAAGCCCACCCAAAGTGGCCGCTGAACTGAAACGGATCTGCGATCAGAATGGCTTTCGCTACGCGCGTTTTGACGAACTCCTGAGTCCAGCCCAGTCACGAAATCGCGGCCATCGCCTGAGCGACACCCAATACGTCGCCTTTATCGAAAGCTGTACGTTCGTTGCGGACAATTGGCTGGAGGGACTGATCAGGTGCGCCGAGGAAACTGGCGCTGAAGTCATCCAGCCGCTCATGTGCCAGGGCAAGCCCTTTCATACGGAAATTCACCAGGCTGGCGGCAAGTTCACGAAAAACATCGAGCTTTTCTTCCACGGGGCTCCCGAGGATCACGTCATTTACGACGTCGACATGCACCAAGGCAAACAAGTCACTGACGTTCCCCTCACTCGAACGGAAATTCAGGTGACCGAGGTCCACTGCCTTCTGGTTAAGCGTGACACGTTCGAACGCTTCGGCGATTTCGATGAATCGATGTTGTCAACGAAGGACCACCTCAATTTTTCCATGACCGTCTGGAAGAATGGCGGCCGCATCATGCTCGAGCCTTCGTCCGTTGCGACGTTTTATGTTCCAAACCGGCACAATCCCATTCAGCTGTCCGACTATCGGTTCTTCATCCTGCGCTGGTCACCCAAATGGCAAGCAGACAGCCTCAATCACTTCAAGACGAAGTGGGGCCTCGAAGGTGATCCGTATTTCCAGAAACGAAACGACATCATCACCTGGCGCTACCGTGAAGCGATCCTGAAACCCTTTGCCCGTCGGATTCCGTTCGTCGGACACAGTTACAAGGTCCAGAAAATTGTCATGTTAGCGCTCGAACCGATTGTCGTCGCCTTGGGCCTCTGGCTGGCAAAGAGCCACGAAAAGACGCTTGTCGAGGACACGGGCCGTTCCCCGCAGCGCAGGGTCTCGAACCCGGCCCACTCGCTCTGAGCAGTCAAGCGCAGCTCAGACCAATCCGCCCCGCTCAAAGAATCGAAGCCTCATGCGACATCACACTGACAATGCGCCGAAGGCCACCATCATCGTTTCGGCGAGGGAGCGGTTCAGCCTGGCTGTCCGATCCCTAAATGCGATCGTATCGGCAACTCGGGCGCCGTATGACCTCATCTATATCGATGCTGGCAGCCCCAAAGGCATCGCGTCCGAACTGAGACGCATATGCGCCGAGCAGGGTTTCACATATCACAGGATCGACCACTATCTGAGCCCCGCGCAATCGCGCAACCGCGGCCATCACATGGCTGACACGAAATACGTGGTGTTCGTGGAAAACGATGTCTTCGTTGCAGACAACTGGCTCGCCCCCCTGATTGAGTGCGCCGAACAGACGGGCGCTGAAGTCGTTCAGCCCCTGATTTGCCAGGGAGCGCCATTGCACACCGAAATCCACCATGGGGGTGGCAATTTCACCAACGATTTCGACGGATTCTTCAACGGCCCCCTTGGCGCCCGTCGCCTCGCGGATCGCCACTTCCTGCATCAAGGCAAGCAGGTGGGCGATGTCGCCCTGACGCGAAGCGAAACGCAGGTTTGCGAGACCCATTGCATGCTGGTGCGACGCGACGCTTTTGAGCGCGTCGGCGACTTCGATGAAAAGATGCCATATTCCAAAGATCACGTCGATTTCAGCATATCGGTATGGGCCAAGGACGGCAGGATCATGCTGGAACCAAGGTCAATTGCGACGGTCTGCCATCCAGATAGATTCCATCCTCTGGAAGCGATGGACTTGCCCTTGTTTGTCCTACGCTGGTCGCCAAAATGGCAACGCGAAAGCCTGGACTATTTTCGCAATAAATGGGGCCTCCAGGCTGATCCCTATTTCGACAAGTACGCCAAGCAGAAGAATTGGCGTTACCATGACAACGTCGTGCTCCCGGCTGTTCGCAAGCTCCCCTTCGTCGGATCGAGCCATAAAGTGCAGAAGATGGCATCTGTCGCCATGCTTCCCTTTGTGAGCGCGGTCGGCACACGGCTCGGAAACAGGCACGCGGCCCGGACCGCCAATTGGAACAGTCGCGAAACGCAGTAACCGAGCGTTCCGCTTGTTCGGGAAGTTACTCCAAGGCCAAATAAGTTATTCGGCGATTTCATACCCACCAAGGGTCGCGTTTTCGACCGAAGCGCAAGCGTCACCTTCTGCAATCCACAGCCGGGGCGCCAGTGCCCCAGCAAGTGGTTTGACACTTGCATTCCGCTGGGCCATCAAGTGCATCGGGGACCGCCAATGCCAATATCTGACAGTGTTAAACTTATCGGGGACGTTAGCGTGCATCATCCGGCACTCGTCAACCTGTACGGGTGCGAGGTGCGTGATGGCAGCCGTATCGGGTCCTTTGTGGAGATCCAGAAAGGCGCAGTGATTGGTGAGCGCTGCAAGATATCATCCCATACATTCATTTGCGAAGGCGTCACGATTGAAGACGAAGTATTCATCGGTCACGGTGTAATGTTCACAAATGATCGCTTTCCGCGCGCAACGAATCCGGACGGTTCCGCCCAATCCGAGGCAGACTGGACTTTGGAATTCACAACAGTGAAACGACAGGCGTCGATTGGATCGAACGCGACGATCCTGTGTGGCATCACGATCGGCGAAGGCGCGCTTGTCGCCGCCGGGGCCGTCGTGACCCAGGATGTTGCCGATTTCGCAATTGTCGCTGGCGTACCAGCCAAGGTGGTGGGCGATGTCCGAAAAAAGTAAGAACATCACAGGCACAATCGATCGCGGCCCCGCCGCCAAAACACGTAAAGGGCCCTGAATGAGCGCCGAAGAAGACCAGAAGAAAACCGTCAATATCGGCGTCGTGGGTTACGGCTACTGGGGGCCGAACCTCGTGCGCAATTTCTCCGAACTGAACAATGCGCGCGTTCACACGGTTGCCGATCTCAATCCGAAAGTGCTCGAAATCGTCGCTCGCCGCTTTCCGGCAACAAAGACCACCACCGATTTCCAGGAAATGATCCGCGATCCGGAAATCGATGCCATCGCGATCGCCACCCCGGTCAATACGCACTTTTCGCTCGCCATGGCGGCGCTCAAGGCTGGCAAGCACGTCTGGCTCGAAAAGCCCATGGCGGAAACGTCTCTCCAAGCGCGTTCGCTGGTTGAGGAAGCCGAAAAGCGCGGCCTCATCCTGCACGTCGACCATACATTCATCTACACCGGCACGGTGCGGAAGATTAAGGAGCTCATCGACGCAGGCGACCTCGGCAAGATACTCTATTACGACTCAATCCGGGTAAACCTGGGTCTGTTCCAAACCGACGTGAACGTGATTTCTGATCTCGGCGTCCACGACTTCTCGATCCTTGATTACCTGTTTGACGAGCATCCGGTCGCCGTGTCGGCATCTGGCATCAATCATTTCCCGGGCACGCCCGAGAACCTCGCCTATATCACGCTCTTTTACGACAGCGGCTTGATCGCCCATGCCAACGTGTCCTGGCTCGCGCCGGTCAAGGTTCGCCAGATTCTCATCGGTGGATCAGACAAGATGATCACGTATGACGATCTCGAGCCGAGTGAAAAACTGAAAATCTATGACAAGGGCGTCAGCTTCACAGACGACCCGAAACAGATCCAAGAGATGCGGGTTGGCTACCGGACCGGTGACATGTGGGCACCCAAGGTCGACGGCGCCGAAGCGCTCGGGGTTGAAGGGGAGCATTTCGTCGACTGTATCGTCAATGGAACAAAGCCCCTCACCGACGGCCATCTGGGCCTTCGCGTGGTCGAAGTCATCGAAGCGGCAACCAGCTCAATGCGTGGCCGCGGCGAAACCGTTCACCTCCCCCGCCAAGGAAAGTCGATATGATCCCGTTTGTTGACCTCAAAGCCCAGTATCACTCGATCAAGCCTGAAATTGATGCGGCGATTCAAGGCGTACTCGAAAGCTGCGCTTTTACGCTGGGCCCCGACGTTCTCACGTTGGAGAAGGAATACGCCGACTATTGCAACAATGCTGAAGCGGTTGGCGTGAACAATGGAACAAGTGCGCTGCACCTTTCGCTTCTGGCGGCCGGCATTGGCCCGGGTGATGAAGTCATCACCGTGCCCCACACGTTCGTCGCATCTGCGGCGGCGATCTACTATACTGGCGCAACGATCAAGCTTTGCGACATCGATCCAGTGACGTTTACGATGGATCCCGAAGCGCTCGAGGCTGCCATTACACCGCGTACGAAAGCGATCATCCCCGTTCACCTGTATGGGCAGATGGCCGACATGGATCCGATCATGGCCATAGCGAAGAAACACGGTCTCGTGGTTCTGGAAGATGCCGCACAGGCGCACGGAGCCGAATACAATGGCCGTCGCGCCGGTTCAGTCGGCGACCTTGCAGGATTCTCGTTTTATCCTGGCAAGAATCTGGGCGCCGCTGGCGAAGGTGGTATGGTCGTTACCGGCAATCCTGAATACGCCCGCAAGGTCCGTATGCTGCGCGACTGGGGCGCGGAAAAGAAATACCATCACGAACTCAAGGGCTTCAACATGCGCCTCGAGGGCATTCAGGGCGCCGTTCTGAGGGTGAAGATGAAATATATCGAGACGTGGACCGAAATGCGCCGTGACGCAGCGGGCCGCTATGATGAAATGTTTGCCGGAACCGGCGTCGCCACCCCGGTCCAGTTGGACAATCGGCGTCACGTCTATCACCTCTATGTTATTCGCACGCCAGATCGCGCACGCTGGATAGAAGCGCTCTCCAAAAAACAAATCCAGACCGGGATCCACTACCCCTTCCCTGTGCATCTTCTTCCGGCATATGCCGACCTTGGATACAAGCAGGGACAATTCCCGCATTCTGAAAAAGCAGGCAACGAAGTCCTGTCATTGCCGATGTATCCGGAGATCACAGCCGACATGCAGGCGGAAGTCGTTGACGCCGTGAAAGCGCTCCAAATGCAACTCGCAGATTCCTGATTGGCATATTGATTGAACAACAGTTGCGCCAAACGCGTGACCGACAATCAGCGTAGACTATAAAGGCGATGGACATGAACCTAGATAACGCGAAAATCCTGGTCACCGGCGGGTGTGGCCTGATCGGCTCCACAACGATCGACGAAATTCTCGCAACAAGCAGCCCGAAAAAGATCGTGATCTTTGACAACCTGGTCCGCGGATCGATGCAAAACGTCGCCGAGATCATCAAGGACCCGCGTGTCGAACTCGTGAAGGGCGACATTCGCGATGCCAAGGCCGTCATGGATGTGACGTCAGGCATGGATGCCGTCATCCACATGGCGGCGATTCGCATCACCGCCTGCGCCGCCGAACCGCGCGAGGCCATGGAAGTGATGTGCGATGGCACATACAATGTGATCGAAGCGGCCCAGAAGTGCGGCGTCCAGAAAGTGCTCGCGGCGTCATCTGCATCCGTCTACGGCATGGCGGACACGTTTCCGACGACCGAAGAACACCACCCCTACAACAACCGGACCTGGTACGGCGCCTCCAAGGTCATGCTCGAAGGCCTGCTTCGGTCGTTCAACGACATGTACGGCCTGAACTATGTGTCGACCCGCTATTTCAACGTTTACGGTCCGCGCATGGATATCCACGGCAAGTACACGGAAGTTCTCGTTCGCTGGATGCAACGCATCGCCGAAGGCACACCGCCGCTGATCCTCGGCGACGGCAAGACCTCGATGGACTTCATCAACATCGAAGACCTGGCCCGTGCCAATGTTCTGGCCTTGAAATCCGACGTATCCGACGACGTGTTCAATATCGCCTCTGGTGTCGAGACCAGCCTCAATGAACTCGCCGCCGCCCTAATGAAAGTCATGGGAGCCGACCCTGCTATGGTTCCGGAATACGGCCCGGAGCGTTCGGTCAACGCCGTTCCCCGGCGTCTGGCCGATACGTCCAAGGCCGAACGCATGCTCGGCTTCAAGGCTGAAATCGACCTAGAAGAAGGCCTCAAGCGGCTGGTATCATGGTGGCAGGCAAACAAGGACGCTTTCGAATGATCCCGATCATCAAACCTGTCATGGACCAGGCAGAGGCTGACGCCGCAGCTCGCGTCATCCTGTCAGGCTGGATCACACAAGGTCCCGAAGTCGCCGCGTTTGAAAAAGAATTCGCGTCCTTCATGGGGGCCGAGCATGCCGTCGCCGTGTCGAACTGTACCACCGGGCTCCACCTCGCCCTGCTGGGCGCCGGCGTCGAAGCAGGTGACGAGGTCGTCACGGTCAGCCACTCCTATATCGCGACGGCCAACGTCGTGCGCTATTGCGGCGCCGAGCCTGTCTTTGTCGATGTCGATCCGGCAACGTTCAACATGGATCCTGCCCTGATCGAGGCCGCCATTACGGCGCGCACCAAGGCTATCTTGCTGGTTCACCAGATGGGCATGCCTGCCGACCTGTCCGCCATTGTTGGTATTGCCCGAAAGCACGGTCTCAAGGTCATCGAAGATGCCGCCTGTGCAGCTGGCTCCGAAATCAACTGGCAGGGTGAGTGGGAGAAAGTCGGACGCGTCCGTGGCGATGCGGCTGTCTTCTCGTTCCACCCGCGCAAGATCATGTCCACCGGCGACGGCGGCATGATAACCACGCCACACGAACACTGGGCCGCGAAGTTCCGCCTGCTCCGCCAACACGGCATGAGCGTACCCGATACCGTGCGCCACAAAGCCAATACCGTGATTTTCGAGACGCACCCGGTGCTGGGTTATAATTACAGAATGACTGACATCCAGGCAGCCGTCGGCCGGGAGCAGCTCAAGCGGCTGCCAGCCATAACGGCACGGCGTCGCGAAATTGCCGAAGCGTACAAGGCCCAGCTGGCATCCGCCCAATGGATCGGCCTGCCCGAAGAGCCCACTTGGGCGCGGTCCAATTGGCAGAGCTTTTCGGTGCAGATACCGGACGATTGCGACCAACGTGATGTCATGCAGAAAATGCTAGACGCAGGCGTATCAACGCGCCGCGGCATCATGTGTGCACACCGCGAGGCAGTCTACAACCAGACGCCGCTGCGCGCGCCCCTGCCGCATTCCGAATTTGCACAGGACAACCGGATCATCCTACCGTTATACCCTCAGATGACAGACGGTGACATCAGCGCGGTCGTCGATGCGCTGAAGCTGGCAACGGCAAAATGACGGTGCGACAATGCGCGCGCTAACGCCCATGTTCGGGGCATAATGGGCGCCTGATCCGGGGTCAATTCAAGTCGAGGTTACACAGGATGGCCCTGCGCCAGGCAATCAGACGTTCTGTCAAATCGGTCGCCAAACCGGTGGTGCGAGCGGCTTGGCCGATGGTAGAACAGGCCGCTTTCCAGAGGGCGGCCCTGACGCGTGGCCGCCAGGGCCTGAAAGTCGTCTGGTCCGATAGCTGGAGCCCGGCCATGGATGAGGCCCTCAATCATCTCCCGCCCCCACCCGGTGTCAGCCGCGACCAGTACCGCGAGCTTCTGCTACCCACCCAGCATGCCAAGCGCCACGCCCTCGTTCTCGAGAATGATGTGCCGATCGCCATCATCTCCATTCGCCGGCGAGGCAAGGCCTGGGAACCCGTCTCCTATCAGGCCCTGTCCGGCTTCGTCGCCCCGGCGGTCGACCCCGCCACGCTCGGACGGGCGATCAACGCACTCGGGATCGAGCTCAAGATCGAGTCCGGCCTTAGCGACGACGCAATGCGAATGGGGGCGCGTCATACCTGGCCCTATGATGTCGTTCGCGTTTTCCTGCAGACCGATTACGAAGATCACTGGCTGCTGGACGAGCGCAAGCACATGAAACACATTTCCAGCGCCCGCAAGAAATGCAAGCGCATGCACCTCGTAGTCGATGGCGAGGGCGATCTCGAATGGACCGTCAATCAGTGGGAAACCAACTGGGCTTCGTCGTCGGCGCTGGAGACCGTCGCCGCGCCGGATCGTATCCGCTTCTGGAAATCGCTGCGCACGACTCCTGAGATGGACGACACGATGCGCGTCCACACCTATCTTCTTTATGATGGCGAAACGCCCGTTTCCGGCGCGATTGCAACCAGTATCGGCGAAGATCAGCTCGGCCAGTGCCTCGGACAGCTTCCGGCCTATCGCAACCGTGGGGTCGGCACGCGTGTGCTCGACGCCGTACTGCAACACGCAGCCGCCGCAGGCTACCGCGTCCACGATTTCGGCGGCGGTCACGATTACAAAGCCCTATGGGGGCCCTTTGGAACCCAGCGCTATGCAGCGATTTTCCGACCCGGACTGATCGAAGCCCTGCAATGGTCCCGGGATTGAAACATTCACATCCGGGCTGACTTCTACACTGGTTCCCGCTAGAGACCTTTGACCATCAAGATGGCGGACACAGGAAACATCCGCTCACAAGCCAAAAATTAGAATGCAGAGCGAAGTCAATGTCCGGGAATTCCAGCACCAGCCAAACGGGTCTTCTCGAAAACCTTCCCGAACTCCGTGCAACGATGGAAGAAAACCATCGCCAGTTCGAGGTGTTGAGCGCGCAGGCAGAGGGTCTTTACACAAAGGGCAATCTGAACGCTTCGGCAGTCTACGCCCTGCTCGCGGCATGGATCGCCGCGCATTCCCATTGCGGTCTCTTTGCCAGCGCTCGGCTCGAACGCCTCCTGACAGCCATCGGTCGTCAGGCACAGGGCGACGAGGGCCCTGCGGGACGCAATGCCGATCGCCCCGAACGCTTCGAGCGCGTCCTCCATGTCGCAACAGATGTGCGCAATCTCGGCGGTCTGGCCAACATGCTCCGTCGCTGGATTGAAAGCGATCCCTCGCGCACCCATTCCCTCGCCATCACGCACCAGTCCGGTCTCGTCCTGGAAGGCCTGACAGAGGCCGTGGCTAAGGCCGGCGGAAAGATCATCTATGTCAATCGCGAGGCCGGCGGCATCATCGGGTCGGCGCGGGCCCTCCGGCGGGCCGCCCTGAAAAATGACGTCATCGTGCTTCACACGGCCAATTCCGACGTCATCCCCAACATCGCCTTTGCGCAGCCGGACCTGTTTCCGCCCGTCTTCTTCCTGAACCATTCCGATCACATGTTCTGGCTCGGCCCGGCAATCAGCCACATCGTCGGCTCCATGCGGCAGGCTGCGCTCGACATCGCCACGCAGCGCCGCGGCATTGCGCCAGAGCGCTCAATTCTCGTCCCCATTCTGGCGACACCGCCCTCGCGCAGCCTCGAGCGGGCGAAAGCCAAGGAGAAGCTTGGGCTCGCGGCCGATGAAATTCTCATGATTTCGGTTGCCCGCGCCCAGAAATTCCGGACGCTCGAAGGCCTGACCTATGCCGACGTCCACGTTCCCCTGCTGCAGGACCGCCCAAACGCCCGCCTTGTCGTCGTCGGTGGCGGTGCGCGCCCCGATTGGGACGATGCGAGCGCACAGGTGGACGGCCGCATCCAGTCCCTCGAACCACAGGATCCGAAACCCTGGTTCGAGGCCGCCGACATCTATCTCGACTCCTTCCCGTTCTGCTCGGCGACGTCGATGATGGAAGCGGCGAGCTATGCCATCCCTTGCGTCTCGCGGTTTCTGTGGCCCGATGCCGCGCGTATCAGCGGCATGGACCATCCGGGGCTGGCCGGACCGCTACTCGAAGGCCGCACGAACGCAGAATATCTGGCTCTTATCCGGTCCCTCATCGATGCCGCAGACAAGCGCGCGCAATCGGGCACGGCCATCATGCAATCCGTGATCGCGTCCAACGCGGCGCCTGGATGGAACCGTTACATGGAAGCCGCGTTGGACGCCGTGATGCGTCTACCACCGGTAGAGCCCGACCATGTTTACGGAAGTTTGCTCAGCGATGGTCCCAACATGGCAGAGCCAGACGTGCGGTTACAATCACTGTATGGATTTTCCCCGCCATTCACTGATTTGTTACGCGGACATTTGACGCTATTACCTTTGGGAGAACGCCTGCGAGCCTGGCGACGTGTTTATCGTGCCGGCGGATTCAAGAACGCAGGTATTACCTTGAAGCAATTGGTGCCCGAATGGGCTATCAGGCGAATCAAAGATCGCTGAGCCTCGGGGGGGAACGAGTAGAATGACCAGTATTTCTGTTATTATACCTTACTACCAGCGCGAGCCGGGCATCCTGCGCCGCGCTCTGGACTCGGTATACGCGCAGGACCTGGCTGGACATGATTTAGAGGTCGACGTCGTCATCATCGATGACGAATCGCCCTCGCCACCAGAAATAGAAGTAAACGGCTTCAACCGCGACGGCTTTTCGATCCGGATCCTTCGCCGGTCGAATGGCGGTCCTTCCAAAGCGCGAAATACCGGCCTCGACGCGGCCACCGGCGCGAACTATGTCGCCTTTCTGGACAGCGATGACCTGTGGCGGCCGGCGCACCTGGCGACAGGCCTCTCCTTGCTGGAGAAAGGCGCACAGATCTATTTCTGCGACAGCCAGTATAGCGAGACCGAAAGCTGGTTCAACGGGCTGGATTGTATCGACCGTCTTGTCGCGGCGTCAGACCCGCAAGGCAACGCGCTCTACCTGATCTCCAAGGAAAAACTTCTGCCGCTTTTTATCGAATCCTGTCTGGCCCACACTTCCACGGTCATATTCGACTATGCCGCCATACCCGACGTCCGGTTCGACATATCGCAACTGACAGCGGGCGAAGATTACCTGTTCTGGCTTTGCACACTTCAGCATTCCGAACTCGCCGCTTACTCCACGCTGGTGTTGAGTGATCGGGGGCGCGGCATCGACCTCTACCGGTCAGCCCTGGATTGGAACAATCCAGAATGCGTAAAGCGCCTTTTCTACGCGCTGAGGCTGCACGAAAAGATCAAGCACCACTACTGTGAAACACAGGAACACAAGCGTCATGTCGGTGAGAAAATCACCCTGCTCCGGCGCGGTATCGCCTACCTGTTCATGCGGAATTTCCTTCGACACCCAAGATCCAATGCCTGGGTGCTCAGCCGCCTCGCTATTTTTGACTTTCCGTCACTCCTGCTCCTGCCCCTCAACATGCTGATTACGGCCCGGCAAAAATTCGCCGGCAAAGTGGAATTCCCGATCGGCTGATCGCATGCCGATCAGGCATGGCCTCGCTCGGGACGGACGCAATCGTCTAACTGAAAATAGTACGTGCAGACTGGCGAAGTTCGGTCTTCCCAATCAGGCATCGCAGCGTGCGGGACGGGAAAATCCAGAAGGCGCTCGACACGGCTTTGACCACGCCCCAGCGCTCGTGCCGTCCGGCGCGCTGCGCGGCGACATCCCGGAAATACTCCCAGTAATACATTTGGCAGGCATAGTAGGACCGGATCAGTTCCTTGGAGGTTTTCCAGCGCTTCCTGTTCGGCAGGGCATGCCGCAGGAATATACGGCGCGTGAAAGCCGACCGCATCAGCTGCATGTCATTGAACGACCCCTTCGGTCGCTGGCGAAACAGGACGCATGGCTTGGCCACGAAGCCGAATTTCCGGTCTGCGGCGATGCGGATCTGCCAGTCCCAATCGGAATCGCCGATCAGCGATTCATCCATAAACCCGTGAGATTCAAGCACACTGGCCCGGAAAAGCGAGCCGCCAACTTGCGGGAAGTAGCCGTTCATCAGCATCATGAAGAAATCGCCATCATCGGGCGTGATATGCGGCCATGGTTCGTTCAGCGGCGTCAAGTCCGGGTCGGTCGAGATAATCTGCCCGAAGGCACCGGCAAATGCCGGGTTCGCATCGAGCACCTCGATATGTGTCCGGATATGCGCGGGAAGCCAGATGTCATCATCGTCCAGGAAGGCAATGAACTCACCCGTCGCGCGGCTCATGGCCCGGTTGCGCGGGGCGGGGCAGCCATTCTTGGATGTGTACGTGTAAATCGCGCCAAAGCTCTCGGCCACTTCGCGGCTTTCCGGCAGGCCGCCATTGTCCCCGACCAGGATTTCAAATTTGAGATCCGGCCCTTCCACCGCGCGTATCGACGCCAGCGCTTCGCGCAGCATCTGCGGCCTGTCGCGGGTTGCGACAATGACCGACACGAGACGTGGCGCGGCCATCAGAACCACTCTTCCCAGCTATCGAACTTTCCCTTGAGCAGCGCGTCAAAAATGAAGTCACCATCATATTTGGTCACGAATGTCCGGGCGACCGTATCCTCCGGACGGGTTTTTTCAGCTTGGGCATAGATCGTCGAATAGCCAGCTTCCCGTGAGCTGGTCCTGTTTTCCTGCACAGATTTCCGGCCTTGCTAAGGTATATCCGGGTTGTTGATCAGGCCGCTTTTCTTATGTCCATTTCGTTTCCATATGCTTCGTCTGGTGTGGCTTTGCCAAGGGCCGAGTGTGGCCGTTCGCGATTTTAGAAGTGCATCCAGTCATCGATCACGCGCTGGGCAGCAAAGCCGTCGGCGATGTCCTGCAGATAGACAGCCTCGTATTTGAGAGATCGCCACAGGCGTTCGATGAGCCGCAGGCAGGCGAAGCCAACATGTTGTCCAGGTAGCGCCCGCGTCCATCCATGCTGACACGCACGCCTGCGTCGGTCAGCGTCGTGATCCAGT
>Ga0222653_1000778_pt1 | contig 17630 bp, 16 predicted proteins | sample AntAcemetagen419_FD_179856 | JGI IMG/M metagenome (GOLD analysis project Ga0222653, IMG submission 179856) | Saline water microbial communities from Ace Lake, Antarctica - #419 | ecosystem: Environmental > Aquatic > Non-marine Saline and Alkaline > Saline | place: Antarctica: Ace Lake...
CCACCAGCTCGCGTGAACCAGAGGCGACTTCCTGTTGCAGTTCGGCCATCCGGCGGTTTTGATCCGACTGACGTTCCAGTTGTTGCGTGGCCAGTTCGGCTACACGACTGTTTTCGTCGGAACTACAACTGGCTCCGGTCAGCAGGATCAGCGTCAGTGTGATTCGAAGCGTCTGTTTTTCCATTTGCCCTCCAGCGATGAATCAGGTGTCTGAGAATTCCCTGTAACGCCAGACGCAGCCGTCGCTCTTTGATAAAAGCGATGACTGCCAGCAATAGCGCAACAGAGACGAACATTAAAACAATAATTTCCACGCAATGCTCCTTTCTGAAAAGGGGAGTTGGGTAAAAAGAAAAACGCCCCGCAATTCTGTGTAATGCGGGGCGTTTTAACTGAAAACGAGTTTGAATTGGAGATCGGCTGCCATCGACGATAGCTAATCCATCCCCTATTTATTATGACACCGTTTGGGCCAAAATTAAGATGGCCGGTGATTCCACTGGTTTAAAATGGCAATCTGAAAAGCGTTCTTGGTAATCAGTCAGAAACTAAAGGCCCTAAAACGTGGAGCCCACTTATCCATTCTCAGACCACCGTATTAACAAAACCATTTGTACTACGTTTGCTGGTGAATTCCAGACTGCTTACAAAATCGCTTGAAGTTATTTTGGGGTTCAATTCATTTCCCAGATTCAACGTCGACAGTGAGAGTCGTTTTGTATTTGTAATTTGTATTGGGAAAAGAAACCTCGAAATCAACCCTGTCTGGATCGAATGACAAACCTCCCTTCGGTGAAGAAAACTGTTTTGTTTCTCCTTTCATCCAGGAATCATGATTCCAGTGCCAGCTTTTCGATTCGTCTCCTTTTCGAAACGTAACATCAACGCGACACTTGGGAATAAATGAAACTCCTTTCAAGGTGATTTGAGCACCACGCTGTGTATCCCAGAGAATCCCTGATTCGTAAGGCTGGTAAGCCCCCTGAAAACTCAGGTCTTTACAAATATGTGTAATGTCTTTGTCTTTTTCCGCTCCCTGATAAACATAATGGATTTGAGTTGCGAATTGCGGTGAATAGATTGTAATGTTCAATTTTTGCACGTTCGTGACAGTGGTTCTATCCACTGTTCGTCCCAAGAGTTTCTCCCCACTTTGATACCGCCCCCACATGCTGGTATTCTTAGGCCATGTTTTCAAGAAATGTACGTTTTTTCGAACCTTTCCGCTCGCCCCAGTTAATTGCACCGAAATGGTACAATTTTCAAGTGTTTCCCCATGGTTCTGAAGTACAAGCCAATCCTCTGGTCTGGAGTCTCCCCAGGATTCATTAAAATCGACTACGATACGGCCATTAAAGTAACTTAAGGTTGCCGAGTACTTTTCAGCAACTTTGGGAAGCAACAGTAGCGCTGCTTCAAGTTGATCGACCGCGGCAATAGCTGATTGTAATTCTACATTTAAAGCATTCTGCTTCGCCTCTGCATCAAGGCCACGGTGATAACTACCCAAAAAATTACCAAAGAATCCATCAAGCATCGAACCCACAAACAGTGTTCCCTGATCGGCAGGCTTTGGCAGGGCGTTCAAGTTGTTAATACATTGCAAGAACAAAGTATTCGCATTTTGGACTTGATCAGAAAGATACATAATCTCTTTATCGCTTGATTTGATCTCACGTAAGTCTAATAAGGTGGACTGTACATCCGCCATGATTTCCGCTATTTCGCGATTATCCCGAAATTGATTTGGATCAGATTTCATTTCCATACTGAGGTGAGAAGCAAGCACTCGATATTCTTCAGGCAAGGGTTTACTGGAGGGTGTCGAGTATTTAGGGAGGTTACTTGCTGTTGTGTCGCCGCCACATCCCGAAAGTGTGAGAGCCAATGGTATCACGCATACAAATGCAATTATTTGATTCACCGAAATGATGCTTTCGATGGCGCAGCTGATTCTCCTTGATAGTTGCAACATTGATCTTCTCCTCTTTCAGTAAAGAATACTTTTGAATAGCGGCAATCTCATTGGCCAAGTTTACACCCAGAAATGATACTTATAATCCGTGGTGCTATCGTCCTTGTCAAGTGTTAAATGCTCGTATGACAAAACGAGCAGACATATTGATGAGATTTGGAAAGCGAGTCCGCAAACTGCGCAAAGAGCAAGGCTACTCTCAGGAGAATTTTGCTTATGCCTGTGAGCTGGACCGGACTTACGTCGGCGGGATCGAACGGGGAGAACGAAATCTTTCATTACGGAATATCGAACGGATCGCCGATACACTCGAAATCAGCCTGGCAGAACTGATGGATGGGGTTTGAGGGAGCTTAGACAACAGGATCAAGGACCAGGACGACTCCCAGTTGGTCAGAAGCATCGGCCATCGCCTGGTTGGCAGCCTCCGGAGTAATAAACAGGCGGGGACTTTTTACGCCAGTTGCATCATGCTGGCACACAGCATACCGTAGTCGCGCTGCCAGTAACTCTTGACGCAACCGCTGGATGTCTTCCTGCTCCCATTTCTGATTTGCTGCGGGATCACCGGCATAAATTGTGAACAGATCTGAATCTTCAAGATCCATTTCTTCACACCAGAACTGCAGGGCAGCTCTGATCAACATGATTTCTTGTCTCGTTAGCATTGATCTCCTTTCTTGACTTTATCAATTCGATCAAAGAGGATTTGTGTGTTTTTCCCTGGAATGAACTGGGATGCTGTCTGCCACAATGATGAAATTCGGATTTGCCGATGGCTGGTATCAATGCACTGGCTTTTACAGTTGTTCCCACTGACTCCAAGTTTTGACATGTTTGTTGCATCGTCAATACACCTTAGTTTCAATTTGCTATTTTTAGATCGGCTTATCCGCCGAACCTGTAGTATCTCTGGCATCAAAATCTGCTGGATGTTGGTTTTTCAACCAGATACGAGCAATCAGGTGCCCAATCAACTGAGCCAGTTCTTGACGCCTGTCAACAAGATTATTCTTGACTCCCGGTTCTGCAGATTTGACCGGGGGTGTAGAGTGTATCTTCTGTTTCATGCATATCTCCTTTTTACATGAATACATAAAAAAAGCCCGATAAGGAATGAAATCCAATATCGGGCAAGTTCAACACGAAATGTCACAGTGCGACCAGCGGCCGCAAAAACATCTTTCTATAAATTCTCCTTTCTAAGAATCAGCTGGGCACATATTAGTTTTTAGAATTGCCATTCACCCGCTCACCAGACCGTGCATTACCGCGTCGTGAGCGACCGTCTGGCATGGTTTCTCCCAATTCAGCGTAAAACTTCCTCAGCGCTAGTGTCAAGCCACGCGGGCCGTAATCAAAGTTGGGTGCCATATCCTTAATAAGTACACCTTGTTCATAGAGCTCCTTTGCTTTTGATAATGTTTTTTTACGACGGTCGTCCGCCGTGGGAACGGGAAGGTTTCGTGAAGTATGCCACCATGAAATCGCTTTACCGATGATGGTATCGCTCGTCTTTAGTTCTCCGGCGATCACAAGATAAGGAAGCCCCTGATCTGCCAGCTGCACTGCTTCATCAGCCAGTTGCCGGTAAAGCGGCAACTTATCCTGTTTATCAGACAGTTGCTTACGACGTCGACGTCCGTCAGGGACAGGCAGTCCGCGAGACCGAAACCAATAGTGAATCAGTGTAGTGATGTAAGCAGGAGACTTCTTCATCTTCTTGGCAATCTGCTTACAGAGCAGCCCCTCGTCATACAGGGCTTTTGCTTCTTCAGCCTGACTGTCGATTATCCTTTCTGCTTTATAGTCGATAATGACTGCCTTGCCCTGCCCGTGTTCTGCATCAGCGGCCAGACCTGTCAGCTGACTGGAGACGGCAGAAACCACATCCAAAACGAACCGGCCCTGTAACCACCCTTTATTCTGTCTGCGCTCGCCCATCTGATATAGGTCTATTTGACCTCCAGTCAGCAGATCGATGATACGGCGGGCGATTCGGAAATCAGTTTCATCTTCAGAAAATGAAGCAGATGCGATTAAATTGCCAAACTCATCAAGTAAAGCAGTTACTTCCTCAGCTGCCGGTATAACGACACCTTGACTTTGTGCCGTTTCCAGGGAAGTCAGTTCTGCTGTAACGGCAGCGTACTGTCCCCGTAACTCTTTCAGAAGCAGTTCTGTCTGTTTCTGCTCTGCAGGCGATTCACCTGGAGAACGACGATTGAACTCAATTTTACTCATCAGCTTTTTTGCTTCAGAGCGTAATTGACTCAAACGTTCTGGATCAGGCTTCTGAACCGATTCAGCCGCCTGCTGACAGGCAACGATGATTTCCTGCACCAGCTCAGAATCAGATCGGATCAATTCTACAAGTTTTGCACACGTTAATTGTAACGCAAGCTCCCGGTTGAGATGCGTATATAGGGGGCGATCCTCAGCTTTAGTAGCACGGCATAATGGACAAAGCAGGCTCCGGCCGTATGGGCCCCCTACGACGAGCTTACGACCATGCTCAGGACAAACAAAAAGTTGCCGTAGTAAACGCGGCCTTGCATCTTGATCTTTATCCGGAGGCTTTCGACCAGATTTTCGCTTTTCGTTTGCCAGAAGCTCCTGGACCCGGTACCACTGCTCGTCTGAAATGATCCGTAGATATTCAAACTGCTGTGACTTGAGAGGCTCATCGCGTTCGACCTGTTTGGCATAATCCTTTTTGCTCAACCATTCGGTCTCTTTTGCGCCATAACACCAAAACCCCCGGTAGGCTGGACGCATCAAATGCTTTCGTACCAGCTCATGCGTCCAGATGCCTGTTAAAGATTTATTGGGAGCAGGCGCATTGGGATCACCATTCAGGTCTTGAGCAATACGGTCCATACTTTTACCTGCCACATACCAATCAAAGATTTTTTTGATCCAGGGGGCCGTTTCTGGATCTATGACTATCTTCTGTCGCGGTCGCTTTTGTTTGGTAAATTGACCTGGAACATCTTGCCCCGTATACCCCAACGAAAGTGAAGTACAGACCATCCCTTGCAGAAACAAAGTCTCATGTGCTGCCTGTATATGAGCGCTATGCATTCCTGCATAGATTTCATCCAGAAAAGAGTACATCTGGAGCATCATTCTCCAGTTATCTCCATCTGCTGTGTCCAGTCCCGACTTCACAAAAATGGCACGCAGCCCACGTTCTACCAGTTCTTCTTCTACAAACTGCATTGATTTGTAGTTTTTGCGATACAGCCGGGACGTCGTAAATACCAGGAGAACTTCGAACTCTTTATTTTCAATGGCCTCTTTTAGCTGATTAAACCCGGAACGGCGTTCTTTCTTGCCGCTCACAGCCAAATCATAGAAGATTTTTTCGCGTGGTATGAAAATTCCAGCTTTGATCGCTGCCTCAAAGATAACGCGAATCTGATCAGCAATCGATTCCTGAAAGCGGGAAGAAAATCTCGCATAAGCGGCCCCTATCGATTCTGCTTGTTTGCGAGTAAGTTTCGCGTGGTATTCTGCCACGATCGCATCAATTTCTCCCGCTGTCTTAAGTACTAAATCCTCGCGTTCTTGAGCAATCTGCTCACGCGTCCGATTTACCTTAGCTTTGTAGTTTGGCTTTAACATGAAAGCACTCCTTAAAAAACGTTTTGCCACCCAGCCAACAGGCATATTTCTTCGAACGTCGAAGACTTCAAACACAAGTCGCAGGTGGTCCGAGTGCCGAGCATAGAAATGGAATGTCGCACAATTGTCGCAGCGTGCGACATTGAAAGAAAAAATGGCGGGATGATAGAATTTTTTTTCGAAAACCAGAAAAAGCCCGTACTATCCTTCACCGATAGGAGCGGTTTTCGCGGACGGGCGCCCTGTAAACGAGCAGTCAGGACGCTGAAATGGTCATAGAATAGCGCCCTGAATGCTAAATGATCCCTATTTATTATGACACAAAAAACGCATTAATTTAGCTGGTGACGAGGTTATTACCAGCACTTCAAGAGGAGAGACTTCCGGCTGAAGCTTACTTTAGGAATTACTACTGCTAGATTTTCTGGTAGGAACTCTGTTTAAACCTCCAAGTCCATCAGATTCCAATAATGTAATATCATCACTCTTTAGTTCCAGACGATATCCTTGAGCATAAACTGTAGTGATCAAATCATTCAATTCGATGCAATCAGCGAGCAATTTTTTGAGACGAGAACGTCGCGAATTAATTTTCTGGCCCTGGGGCTGATGTAGCATCTCTTTATCAACAGCTATTCCCGGGTTGTATGCCAGAATCCATAACAAATTCCATTGAACAGCTTCAGTGTCCCATTTTTGGACAATAGGTTCTCCATCCCAAAAGACCTGTCGCGGTGAATGATCAACTAAAACCAGACGGGATTGAGAGCAAGCCCAGTCGATCAAATCCTCAGGGCTATCGGGAACTTCATAGATAGGCTTGATGTCCATCAAAGCTTGAGCAACTTTTCGGATTACTGCAGGATCACATAGTAAAGCAGGCTCTTGCTTTATAAGTTTGAAAGTACCACCTAACTGCTTCTCAACATGCAGGCTTTCTCCAGGAGTCCGTACGACAGTTCTTCGAAAAAATTGTGATTTCACTTCTACATTATTTGAATCTTCCTCGAGCCAATTCAATTCAGGACGATCAGCGTAAGACAAATAAATTAATGACAAAGTTGCGCAAGCATCTCGGAGAGTTTTTTGATTGGATTTCAAACAAGCTTTTTCCAAATCCTCAACTGAGGAATCTAATTGCACCATACAATCCATAAGAGAAGAAAACTCTTTCCTACTTTGCTCATCATCTATCCGTATATTCGCAAAGAAGAGTCTATATATTTTTTCTAAAATTTCTTTCCAATACTTTATGCGGGCAAACATGCTGTCACAGACATGATCACCTGGTGTTCTTTTCTGCTTGAATTTTCGAAAATTATTTGTGTGCTCATTATTGAAATCATCTAATAACAATTGCTGTGTTGGCTGATAAAAATCCTCTGAATAAACAAGGTCTAACCAGGGTCTCTGAGCAATGAACCTTATATCATGAATGTAACCTAAGGGAATCCTGGCTTGATAAACATATGTAAAGCAGGCTTTCAATTGAACTGCAAATTTAACCAAGCAATCATCGACATATTCCACAAGTTTGCGTTCTCGCGTCTCAGTATCTTTACTTAAGTGTGAAGCAGACCAAAGGGTATTTGACTGAAAAGTCTTTAAATCGACCAACTCTTCTACTACAGGACAAACACTCTCTTTTAACCACGCTTCAATAAAATCTGATTTCTCCTCCGTCATATTTATTTCTTGAAGCGGACCTAAATCCTCAAACCCCTGCAATGCCAACAATAATTTATTCATCAAAGTATCAACTCTAAATAAGATTGAGATAAAACGGATCACTTACAACAGAATCCGGCTCCATTCCAACGCATATTAGTCCAATCGAGATCATAAGACAGCAATTTTTTTCTATCGAACCTAGTTCGTTTCTTGATATCTATGACCACTGTTGAAAGGTAAGGGTTCATATTTACAGTGAGGAAGTTTTTTATGCCCGGCTACACGAACGCTTATCAGGCAAATTATTTGACTTTTTTCTCGAAAATCTTCCCCAAGCAGTCAATTGTCGCGTCATGCGACAATTGTGCGACCCTCAATTGCGACAATCTGATGATCGAGATGACCACTGGGTCAACATTATCATCACTTTGTATCGACATTCGGGTCGGACATGGCAACAGACTGGTTGACAGCACGGCAGGCTGCAGAAGAACTCGGGATTTCAGTCCTGACGTTTTACGACTGGCTTACGCAGTCAGACCGTGGTGAGTTTGTACTACGCGGCCAAGCACTGGTTATCAACTACTTCCAGGGAGGCAGGCGCGGACAGGGCAGGATTCGTATCGAAAAGAGTGAAATCGGACGCATCAAAGAAGAAATGCGCGTCAAACCTTTCACCAGGGCGCGACGTCGCAGGCCGACGAATTCCAAAGTATACCCCGGCATTACGGTACCATTGGGGCGACCAAATTAGCTCAAAACGTTTACGTTGAGTCCTATTCTTCTCTACAGAGGCGGGTGATACAGGGAGTTCCAGTTGAATAACAGCGAACTGACGCTGATTTTTGAGCGTGATTCAAATCCCAAGCGCCGTCCATAGGGGCTCCTGGTAATGCTGTCCCCACCCACGGCCATAATGATCAAAGGCAACTTTGGGCGTATCGCCCATCAATTCAGCCAACACTTCAATCGAACAGCCTTCACCTGTATTCCAGTAGCCAGCGAGCATCCGGTGCGCGAACGTGTGTCGACAGGTATAAGTCGAATACTGCTTGCGGACAGGATCATCGAGCCAGTTTAAGTCTCGACGCAGTTTACGGAATCGTTGCCCGCCAGCAACTTTCGTCCAAGCACCACCTCGCGAATTCCGAAAGAGAGTGGTTGTGGGATCAGTTCCCACTTCCTCAATCATTTGTCGTGTCAGTTCAGCGACCTCAGTCCGCACAGGAATGGTACGTATCTTCCCGGTCTTGCTGGCATAGACCCGCCATTGCATACCCCGCTCAGATTCGATGACGTCATTGGCAGTAATGCGTGCCAATTCACAGAAAGGACGTAAACCGGTATGGATCCCAGCAAACAGGAAATTGCCAAAATATTCATCGGTCGCGGAATACAATAATTGTTCATCTTCTTCACTGAAAGAATGGAGCCGAGGACACTGTGGTGGTTTTTGCATTCCCACTAGCGGATTGTGAATGGAGCCGACTTCCTCTTTGTAAAAACTAAAGGCTGCCATCACGATACTCAATGCATTACGCTGTGTCGCTGTCGACTTCCAGGTAGGATGGCTATCTACCCAGTGCTGAATGTGTCCTTTCTGTAATTCGTCCACGGCCATAGCACCACAGTAAGCACACAGCTCATTCAGATACCGAGCCACCTCAGCATGGTAATCCGGGCTGAGGTTTCCATGTTTTAATCGAGCTTCACAATGTTCAAGATAACGCGAGCACACCTTGGCAACTTGTATCACCTCCTTACTCTTCTGTTCTGGAGTCGGCAACCAGTCCCCATCAGCTTTCACCCGGGCCAGTGCCAGTTCCGCAAGCTGACTGTTCTCTTTTCCTCTAACAGGACGACCTGTTGTATCGACAAGACGCAAACGTTTTTTGGTACCCGGTGGCGTGAAATACCAGGAATCCGTCTGCTGCCAGTACCAGGCACGACCGCGGGAACGCCTTTGGCGGGACTTTGATTTTTCTGCCATTGATCAACATGGTCCTTATTTTGTCTTCGTCGTAGCAACTTTACGTCTCGCGTTTGTACTACCTGACCTGCTCGATTTCTTAGTAGCCTTGGTCTGCTTTCGTTTTGTTTTAGACTGACTGCCTTTGGTTCCAGTAGAACTTTCACCAATGGCATTCCATAAGGGGTCCTGGTAGTTCTGAGCCCATTCTCGGCCATAATGCCGAAAGGTGGTCGTGGGTGTGTCACCGATGAGTTCAGCCACCGTTTCGATTGAGGCACCTCTCCCATCTGTCCAATACCCGGACAACATTCGATGTACGAACGTGTGACGGCACGTATAGCAGGAGTACTTACCTTTGACTGGATCATCATTCCATTTCAGTTTTTTCTTTAATCCTATAAATCTCAGAACACCATTCATGCGTTTCCAGGGATTTCCTTGGGTATTCCGAAAAATGGGTTTCCCTGATCCCTTAGGGGCTGTTTTCATCAACTGACGTGTGAGCTTCGCAATCTCCGGTCGGACAGGGATTTTCCGCGTCTTATCAGTCTTGCTGGCATACACCCTCCACATCATTCCGCGATCGTGTTCCTCAATATCATCGGCCGTCAAACGGGCCAGCTCACTAAAAGGACGAAGTCCGGTATGAATCGCAGCAAAGAGAAAATTGCTGAAGCAAGGCTCACAAATATCGTACAGAACCTGCTCTTCTTCGGGGGAGAGAGAAGCCAAGCGTGGGTTTTCTTTCGGCTTCTTGAGTCCTTTGATCGGATTGACAACTCCGAACATCTCTTCAGCGCGATTAAATGCGGCATTCACAATGGCGATAACACTTCGACGTGTTGCAGGGCTCTTCCATGTCTCATGGCCATCAATCCATTCCTGCACATGACCCTTTTTGAGATTAGAGACCGGGAGCGATCCACAATATCCACATAGATCATTCAGCCAGGCAACTGAATTATCACGGTGCCCCTTACTCATTGTATTTTTTTCCAGACTGCGTTCACAGTACTGCAGATATTCAGAACAAACACGCGCTACTAGCCAGGGACCATGGTTCGCATGACTGTTTGATTCATCAGACCAGGTCATCTTCTCGCGGGCCAGGGCAATTTCTGCTTCGCGTTTCTTTGCCTTTCCACGAATTCGTTCTCCATTTTCATCGAACAGAGCGACACGTTGATTCGCGCCTGGCTGGGTATAATACCAGCAGTCTGTTTGCTTCCAGTGCCAGGCGGAACCATGGGACTGGCGTCGTTTTTTTCGTTTTTGTTTCATTCTATATCACTTAATCAAAAATGATTCCTGTAATGATTTACTTGACCCGGTGGTGCTGTTGCCTGATACTGAAAGGAAACCATTTGCATTCCCCCCAGAAGAGCCACTTTCATTGGAGTCACTATGCAGACTGCAGTAACGCTTCCCCAGTTTGATGAAAAATCATCAAACGCAGATTTACTACATAAATTAACTACACTAATTCTTACAACGTTGACATTATACGGTGCAGTTGGTTCACATAAAATAGCATTTTCATCTGAAAAAAAGAGTGTGCCTAATATTGTGTTTATACTTGCCGACGATCTGGGATATCAGGAACTGGGATGCTACGGGCAGAAATGGATTCAAACGCCGCACATCGATCAAATTGCTAAAGACGGTATTCGGTTCACGCAATTCTATGCAGGCAATGCCGTTTGTGCTCCCTCGCGCTGCAATCTGTTAACGGGCAAACATCCCGGACACGCTTATGTTCGCAATAATGGCAAGCCCCAATATGTGCAGCACATGAAGGAAAAAGAGGGTTGGGAATATCCCGGTCAACATCCGATTCCTGATGCCGAAGTGACGATTGCCGAAATGTTGAAGCAAAAAAACTATGCCACCGGTGCGATGGGAAAGTGGGGACTCGGACATTTCGGAACAACCGGCGATCCGAATCAGCAAGGCTTTGATCTGTTTTATGGATTCAACTGCCAGGTTCATGCCCACAATCATTATCCCAGATTTCTCTGGCGCAATCATCATAAGGAAACTCTGCCGGGCAACGACCGGACGTTATATGGCGAGACTTATTCTCAGGATAAATTTGTCGAAAATGGACTCAACTTTATTCGCGAGCATCAAGACCAACCGTTCTTTCTGTATCTGCCTTTCGCAATTCCCCATCTGGCAATTCAGTCTCCTGAAAAATCTCTCGCCAAGTACCGTGGAAAAATTCCGGAAGAGGACTATAAACATCGAGGCTATATCAAACACCCTCACCCTCGTGCTGGTTACGCTGCCATGATTACGCACATGGATGACGGGGTCGGACAGATCATGGCTTTGCTGAAGGAACTGAAGTTGGACGACAATACGATTGTCTTTTTTACTTCTGATAATGGTCCGGCCTATGATCGACTTGGGGGAACGGATTCACAGTTTTTTGAATCAGCGGGTCCCTGGCGAGGCTTCAAGGGCAGCTTGTATGAAGGCGGGATTCGCGTTCCGCTAGTCGTACAGTGGCCCGGACATATACAACCGGGAGAAGTGACCGACCATCTGTCTGCCTTCTGGGATGTCATGCCCACTATCGCTGCTCTGACAGGCACCAAAGCACCGGCCGACATTGATGGTATCAGTTTTCTGCCCACCTTGTTGGACAAACCTCAGCAGCAGAAACAGCATGAATATCTCTACTGGGAATTCCCCGCGTACACAGGCCAGCAGGCGGTTCACATGGGAGACTGGAAAGGAGTTCGCCAGAACCTGTTGAAAAAGAAGAAGCCCCAGATGAAGATTGAACTTTACAATCTCAAAACAGATCCGGGTGAACAGCACGATGTCGCCGAGCAAAACCCCGAAGTCGTCGCCCGTATCAAATCGATTATGAAAACGGGCCGTACTCCTTCGAAGACATTTCCATTTCCTGCATTAGATCAGCAGTAAATCGAGATTGACGGATCAATCGAGATTGGTTTTCGGCGTGTCTATTGTGAGACTGCTTTAATCCAGCCAAACAGACTGTCACCGATTTGCAGGTAACCATTGCTAGCCGGGTGGACGGCGTTATTTTGTCGTAACGTTTTCTCTGTGCTATGTGCGTTCCAGGGAACACTGATCGCAGGGTAGTTATGCACGCAGTCCAGATTGACGTGTGTGGGGACGAGAAAAATCTGTTGATCCCGTTTGTCTCCGAAATGCTGAGACAGACGTTCTACCACACGGTGTTGATTGCGTTTATATTGCCAGCGGGTTTGTCGACGACCGTTTGTTGTTCCGAACGCATCCTGAGTTGCCGCTGGGGGAACAGGAAGCATAAAACCGATTTTCGTCTGGGGATTCAAATCGTGAATCATCTTTACCAGAATCTCCAGATGGTTGATCATCGTGTTGGTTTGCTCTTCAATCGTTTCATCGGTGGCGGAATAGACATCATTGGGGCCTAGAAAGATCGTAACCAGATCCGGCGCTTTTCCCTCGTTGAACTCTTTGCAGTAACGCGGAAAGTCGAGTTTGGGTTTGCCATTTTTATCGGCATATAAAAACGGACTGCCCCGTTCGCGATAATTTCCAGTGCGTGCATTTTCTTTGAAGTGGGTCGCAAAACGAACTGCGGTCCAGCCACCGTAGCCTTCGTGCTGGACTCCGGGATCGTTTTTAGGATTGTGCGAGCCGATTAACTTCAGAGTTGGCCCTTGAAATTTCTGACTGAGATCACGGACATGCTTCGGGTAAATCGAATTATGCGTCAAGCTGTCACCAATCATGAGGAGACTGGTCGTTTTGCCTTTGCCAGAATCCTGTGGGATAATGCGGAGTGTCGATATCTGTGAAGCGATGATTTGATTCTTCTGGTCAAGCACATTCAGCGTGAACTCATAATCGCCGACTTCTTTTTCCTCGGGAGTAATGGTCCAGCGTTCTGTTTGTAAATGCCCTTTTTTGCAGTGTACGTCAAATACATAGTTGTCTGGGTTAATCGCCAGGCACACATTGTCAAAATAGACGTTGGTTTCAATTCCGGGGACTGCATAAATGGTGTCAGGCAGAATCAGCCTTAAAGGGTCTTGAACCTTCTGTTCGGTCTCAGACTTTGTTGGCTCCTCTGCAAGAGACGTACTACAGAAAAGGAACAGGCAGAGATTTAAGAGCAATGCAAATCGAAATACAATATTCATGTTGCTTCCATTTAAAAATCAGTGAACCATACCGAAGGAGAGTTGTGTGAGGGACACCATTAAGGTCGCGGGCTGTTGTTGAACGACTTTCTTAGTTTCATTAATTCTAAGAGCGGCTCGAAAAAAGAGGGACAGGCAATCAACCTGTCCCTCTGGTCGTAATTAAGTGCAACAGATTATTTCTTGCCAATGCAGTAGAGTTTATCAGTCATCTTCAGATAGATTTTTCCATCGGAGAAGATCGGAGTCGCTAACGCGAAGCCTTCGAGTGGGTTTTCTGAAACCACTTTGAATTGATCGCCTCGATTCAGAACAAAGGTGGTACCATCTTCGCGGGTGACATAAATGTGGCCATCAGTCAGGATGGGAGAGGCACTAAATTTGTGACGGCTGCGAGGCAGGCGATCGCCCCAGATTTTTTTTCCGGTTTTGACATCAAAGCAGGCAACATCACCTTTGTCAGCACAGATATAGAAGCGGCCATTGATGGCGGCTGGTGTCGGAACGTCTGAGAATTCGCCTTTTGCTTCATTGGTCCAGGCGACATTTGACTTGGTAATATCTCCACTGCCACCGAGTTTAATACCGGTGACGGAACCGCCGCGGGCATAGGGGGCAACCAGATAGCCATCGCTGATCACAGGCGAGGAGATTGAACGGAAGTATTTATGCTGTGTCGGATTCAAACCGCCGACGCGCCAGAGTTCTTTGCCAGACTGGGCGTCATGCGCGGTGACATGATCTGCACCAAGTACATAAATGTTTTCCTTCCCATTTTGCTTGACGACAACCGGTGTAGAATAACTCTGGTTGGCTTCCTCTGGTGCATCCAGATTACGATCCTGTTTCCAGGCTTCTTTCCCGGTCGCTTTATCAAAGGCGACGAGATAGGAATTATCGCTTTGCATGCAGGCGACGACAATCAGATCGTCTGTCAGCACAGGCGATGTTCCCAGGTCCCACCAGAGTGTATCTTCACCATACTCTTTCTGCAGGTTTTTCTGCCAGAGGATTTTTCCTGCCTTATTGAGGCAGGCTAAATCACCACTTTTGAAATAAGTGAAAACGTACTGGTCATCGGTGGCAGGGGAAGGGCTGCTGCCACTTCCTTTTTTATGTTTACCCGCACGCTCGGTGCCGAAGTCGATATGCCATTTTTCTTTTCCGGTATTTTTATCCAGGCAAAGGGCTCGGTTTTTTCCCTCTGTGGTTGTCGTCAGGAACAGGTCATTTCCCCAGATCACTGGGGTCGAACCGCTCACGCCGGGAAAGTCGACTTCCCAGAGAATATTTTTGGAACTGTCCCAAGATACGGGATAGCCGGTTCCCTCTGCGACGCCGTTCGAAGTCGGCCCGCGCCAGCCAGGCCAGTTTCCGGCGAGAGTCGTAGATGCGATCAACAGGGACAGAGTGACTGTTGCCAATAAAGCTTTCATTTGGTTACCTCGGTAGTTGTGAGTCTTTGATGAACCGATTTCAGGTATCAGTTCTTTTATGTGGTTGGATTACGTTTCACGGTGAGAACACTGATTATAGCATGGCTGGAAAACCGATTTCATTCAGAATCGAAGTATTTTTCAACGATCCAGCGAGGTTGGTGCTGGTCCGGTTTTCGCTTTCGGCCCGTTAAGTCGATTGTTTCAGGTTTGGGATGATCAGATGTGAGGGGTTGCTTATCGTCTGTTTTTTTCTGCCAGTTCTTCAGTTGTGCCAACATCTTCTGTACCCGTTCTTTCTGACCCGGATTCTGAGAGAGGTCTTGCAGCTCATGGGGATCTTGTTTGAGATCAAATAGTTGCGTCTTATTGATTTGCGGATAACGGATCAATTTCCAACGATCATCGCGTACCGCCCGCATTAAATCTTCGTAAGTTGTAAAGAGTGAATCGCGGACCTTGTCCGTTTTTCCTCTCCAGATTGGAGCCAGATTAGAACCTTCCACTCCCACTGGAACCTGTGTGTGAGTTAAGTCGCACACTGTCGGGAAAATGTCGTACAGATACACCAGAGCCGCACTCGATTCGTTTTGGGGGATACCAGGCCCCTTGAAAATCAGCGGCGATTTCATGCTGTGTTCGTATAAATTTTGTTTTCCCAGCAAACCATGACTGCCCACTGCAAGTCCGTGATCAGATGAGAAAATGATGATTGTATTTTTGTCGAATCCCTTTTCTTTGACGGTGTTCAGAATGCGGCCGATGTGGGAGTCCATATCGGTGATCATCCCATAATATTCGGCAAGTTGCTCCTGAACGATTTTCGGTTGTCGAGGCCAACCCGTTAATGCTTCATCCCGGCCGGTCATCCAGCCATTATTAAATGGATGTTGGGGCATGAAGTTTTTGGGCAGCGGTGGGGGAGAGGTTTTGTACGTCTTCATCACAGAAGCCGGAGGCATCCGCGGATCGTGCGGCGCCGTGAATGCAACGTAGGCGTAAAACGGTTTGTCCTTGGGATGCTGGTTCAGAAAATCAACGGTCGCGTCGACAAACAGTTCACTCGAAAACTTGGCGCCCTTGCGTTTGTTTTCAAATTTTCCGTTTTTCAAATCAACAACGGGAACTTTTAAGTGATTCGACATACCTCCCATAAAGGCGGCGGTGCCTGTCGTGAAACTCTTCTGAAATGAATCACGGTGATTGTGCCATTTGCCCGTTCCGAACGTGGTATAACCTGACTGCTTCAATAACTGAGGCAGCGTAATCACCCCCTCAAGATTCATGGGAACACGATAGAGTGAGCGTCCGCTGTTTAGCATGGCGCGACTGGGTTGGCAGACAGCACCATGAATCGAGCCCATACAAAACGCGTTACGAAAACTGAAACCGGTTCTGACCAGTTGATCCAGATTTGGAGTTTGGATATGGGGGTTGTCATAGGCTCCCAGAGCGTCGGCTCGTTGGTCATCACTGAATAAAAACAGAATGTTGGGACGTGATTTTGTTTGTGATTCTGCCCAGCTCTGATTCAAGATGAAGCATGATCCCAAAAAGATCAGACAAGTAATCAATTGATTTCGCAGGTGCGCAGTCATGGTAAGTATTCCCGGCAGGTATTGAGCGACGGTATGAATGCTGTTTGAAGGATATTTATCTTATTGAAAAGTGAGTCAAAGTTCGAATTCTATCACCTTTCTTTGGTGAGTTCCTGTAAATTATGACCGACATTTAAGAAATCAGTCGATTTTGAAGAAGCGACGGCCTTTGAGTTCGAAGCGAGGTAATGCGCCGGGTGCCACTGTGGTGACTTCAGCATGAAAGTTGAGGCGGTCTTTAATGGCGTTGCTGACTTCCGTTTTGATCTGTTTCAGTTGTTCTTCCGTCGTGTGTGTCTCAATCGGTTCAAGCTCAATATTCATGTGCTGCATCGAACGGATCGTGCGAACTTCAATCCGGTATTCTGCCACCTGATCGAACGTGCGAAGAATGGCTTCCAGACTGGAAGGGAACACGTTGTTGCCGCGAATGATGACCATGTCATCGGCGCGGCCAAGGATGCCTCCTTTCAATCGCAGTAATGAACGACCGGAAGGGCAGTCAGTCGTATCTTCAGTAACCAGGTCTCCAGTACGGTAACGAATCAAAGGCGAACCAAGCCGACCCAGATTGGTGATGATCAATTCCCCCTGCTCCCCTTTCTCAACTGGTTGCAACGTATCCGGGTTCACAATCTCGGCGATGCATTCGGTTTCGAGAATGTTCAGGCTCCCCGGATTTTCCAGAGGTTCAATTCCCAACGCGCCAATCTCTGTCATGCCCCAGTGGTCAAAGACACGTGCGCCCCAGGCCTGGCCGATACGAAGTTTGGTCGCAGCAATATTGCCTCCCGGTTCGCCAGCAACGATTAAAGCACGCACACGACTGGCGGCGAGGTTGATGTTTTCTGCTTCTGCGACTTCCGCCAGACGCAGCGCATAGGTGGGTGTGCAGCAGACGGCTGTGATGCGATTATCCAGAATCATCTGCAGTCGGGCTTCACTTCCCATGCCTCCACCAGCCAGGCAGAAATTGCCACGCCGCGTAGCTCCTTCAAAGGCAGCCCAGAAACCGACAAAAGGACCAAACGAGAAAGGAAAGAAGAGTCGATCTTCTGGATAAAGGCCCACCATGCGATAAATCTGCGCCCAGCATTCGCCAAACCAGTCCCAGCTTGCTTTCGTATCCAACCAGCGCATGGGGGAGCCTGTAGTGCCCGATGTTTGGATACGAAAGCAAGCTGG
>Ga0222653_1000785_pt1 | contig 17542 bp, 19 predicted proteins | sample AntAcemetagen419_FD_179856 | JGI IMG/M metagenome (GOLD analysis project Ga0222653, IMG submission 179856) | Saline water microbial communities from Ace Lake, Antarctica - #419 | ecosystem: Environmental > Aquatic > Non-marine Saline and Alkaline > Saline | place: Antarctica: Ace Lake...
AAATATTAAAGATGCTGCTGATAATCCTGCTGCTACTGCTGATGCTGCTGCTGCTGTGGCTGAACCTGCCGATGTTGTTGCTGACGCTGCCGCTGCTGTTGCTGACCCTGCTGATGCTGTTGCTGAACCTGCCGATGCTGTTGTTGAACTTGCTGATGCTGTTGCTGATGTTTGTGAAGCTGTTGCTGATGTTTGTGCTGCTACTTTTGATGCCTCTGCTGCTACTTTTGCTGTTTCTGCTTGTGTTTTTGCCGTTTGTGCTGCTGTTTTTGCGGTTTCTGCTTGTGTTTTTGCCGTTTGTGCTTGGTCTCTATACTGTTTTGCCAAACTTCCTTCAGTAAATGTTATAGTGTCCTTATCAACACTTAATGCGATTGTTGAATTTACAAATGCTGTAGAAGTGGTATTATTGATAGTAGTTATTCGTGGATTATACAAATTGTCTTTTACTTTTAATATATCAGTACTTGATTTTTCTAATGTTCCGCTATCTATTCCAGATATTAAATATGTTTGTGATAACCCAGATACATCACTTGTTATACCACCACTTACTTTTGTTTTTACATATACACCTCCAACATCTGTTTCAATTGATCCGTTTGTTTTAGTATTTATAAATAAACCAGTAGTTCCCTGTTCTAATCCTCCAGTACTTAATATTCTAGACTGTATCTTATCTTTGTCGATACCAGTAGTAATTCTTTCAATTCCATTAATAGAATCTTTAATTAGATAATTTTGTTTTAAACCATAATCACCTAATCCTATTCCCATATTGTCTTCTACTCTAATTTTTAATTTATCATTGTCAGTTTGTCCTGTTCCTAATCTAAAGTTTGTACTATCATAATTGATTGATAATCCAGATGTATCTATTACTAATGCAGAATTGGTTTTTAATTTAATTTGTATCTTATCTTTATCAATACCAGTAGTAATTCGTTCAATCCCATTAATAGTATCAGTAATTAGATATGTTTGTGATAAACCAGAAACATCACTTGTTATACCACCACTCACTTTTGTTTTTACATATACACCTCCAACATCTGATTCAATTGATCCGTTTGTTTTGGTTTTTATATATAAACCAGTAGTTCCTTGATCTAATCCTCCTGTACTTAATATTCGGGATTGTATCTTATCTTTATTAGTTCCTACAGTAGTAATTCGTTCAATCCCATTAATAGCATCAGTAATTAGGAATGTTTGTGATAACCCATTTGTATCATTAGTTATACCACCACTTGTTTTTACATCAATTAGTAATCCATTAGCATCTTCAATTATACCACCATTTGTTTTTAAGTTGAGCCTGAATTTGTTAGTCTTTGTTGTATCTGTATCTGTACCATCTTTAAAGTGTCTGTCATAATAGTTCAATTCTAATAATTTAGAAGATGAATCTACTTTTAAAGCATTATGACTACTCTTGATACCTTTAAAAATCAAATAGTCTTTTACATTAAAAAATGTTGTTCCCGTGTCTAATATCTCAAGGTTTCCATTGATTCTTGTTTTACCTCCTACATATAATTTATAGCCAGTTATAGGATCTGTATTTATTCCCGCTTCGTTATTGATAGCATCATACCGATAGACATCTACCATATTATTAAGTTCTTCTATAATTTCTGCTATAGCATCACCTGAAAAAGTGTTGAAAGCCGAAGTGTTGTCTGCTGCGGTCAATGCCTGTAATTTTGCTCCAAACAAACCCCCTTTTTGTACTTTAGCATAAGCATATTTACCTACTTCAAAAACTGCTGTTCCTACCATTGTTGCTAATGCCTGTGTATCTTGGTCTGCGTCTTTTGTTTTCAAATCCAAAAGTGTCTGATTGATACCTTTTAATTGTTCGGCTTCTGGAACATCTACGCCATCTACATCAACAATATAGCCATTTATCTCATCTAATATTCCAAATTGATAAACTCCTTGTTCGTCAGTGTATCCATATATGTCATTCCTAACTACTTGAGCGTTGTTGCTTATGGTTTCAATGTTATCAATATTTGTTGATACTTCCCCCTCAATTATTTCAATTTTCGTTAAAGCTCCGTTGATAACATCACCCTCATCATTTGTATATCCATCTATCTTTCTTTTCAAATCAATGACATCTATGTTAGCACTCACTCGTTCCTCTGTATAATATAGATTATTACCTTCTGCTATGTCAGTAGTGGTTTTCAATGCTATATTAGCATCAACCCTATCTTCTGTGTAGTATAAGTTCTCGCCTTCTGCTATGTCAGTAGTGGTTTTCAATGCTATATTAGTATCAACACGATCTTCTGTATAATATAGATTAGTACCTTCCGCTATATCAGTAGTACTTTTTAAGGCTATGTTATCATCAACCCGTTCCTCAGTATAATATAATCTGCTACCTTCAGCAACTTCAGAGGTAGATATGTTTTGTAAATCAGCTTTAATTGTTATGATATCATTTTTATTCACGACAATCTGCTCTACATTCACATCAATATTTATAGAGTTGACGCCTCCTGTTCCTTGTATGATACCTGTTCCAGCAATATAACTCATTCTCTACTTAATCAAAATATAAAAAAACGGGCTGATTGTTAATTTGTATGGACTGTTGTCCTGGTGCTGTCTTTTTATTATAGTAGTACTCTATTGCGATGCGTTTTTTCTTTTCTCTGTATTCCATGTCATTATGATACCTATCTTTTAGTTTTAAGTTGTTTTTATTTTTCCTTTCACTTGTAATTTCATTCATATCTACTATTAAAAAATATTTTTATTCCTATGAATTAGTAGATAGAACATGAATGTCGTAGACTTCCAGTACAATAAATTGATGAGTAGGCAACATACACATGATTTCATATTAAACACTTCAAAAGTCAATCTTACAAAAGGCAAAGGTAAAAGTAAAAAGCCAGGTCGTGGAAATGTCAAAGATGTTACAGGAAAAACGGGAACAAACGTACAAGTCAATAATTTCTTCTTTGGAAATACACAGGGTGTTACTCCTCGTGGAAGAACATCATTAAACGGTGTTAGTAGTTTTCAACCTTTACCTCAAGGATTTAACATACCAATTCATATGACTATGCCACAAGGATACCCACCACCAATACAAGCCCCTCAAGGTGTAGCCGTTCCAGTACCTTTAGGAGGAATACCTTTAGGAGGAATACCTTTAGGAGGTGCTGTACCTCCTCCACCAAACAACCCACCCAACGCTGTACCTGATTGGATGCGACCAGCTATGGAAGATATTACTAATATGTATAGAGAACAACGTGATGTACTGACTGATTTAAGAAATCAAATGAATCAAAACGCACCCAACCAAGAAGCAATCAGACAACAAATCTTAGATACTGAAGAAAATTTTACTCGATTAATGATGAATACAAATATAGAAAGTTTGGAAATTCAAAGAGACTATTTTAACAATTTAAATAGAGAAATTGATGATTCTGGTAATAGGTTAAGAGAGGGAATATCTATGGAAACAAGAGCAGAATTAGCACGATCCAACGCTCAAAATCAACAAGCATTCGCTGATTTGGATGCTAATGTATGGGATGCTGCTAATAGAAACAGATTAGAAGTGGCTGATGATACAAGAGGAGTTCTTGCGAGTATGAGAACTGATCTAAACCGTTCTATACAAGTACAGACAGGAGAAGTAATTGATGCTGGATCAAGAATATCTCAAGCAATGAACCAGAGATTAGAGGAACTTGCAGGTCTTGCAAATATGAATCTAGATGTTGCGAATACGAATCTAACACAAGGCATATTGGCTTTACCATTAAAACGTGGAGGTGCTAATAATGAGAAGTCCAATTTACAAAGAGAAACCATAATCAATCAATTAGACAATCCAAACATATCTGACGCACAAAGAAAATATTTAGAAAGTGCTTTGGTCGCACTAAATGAACCATCAAAAAAAGGAAATACTGAAAAAAGAAATGATACTGATGAAGAACCTAATTTTAATAATTCTATGGGTTCTGCAGCTGGAGGTAGTCAAAGACCTACACCTGCTATTGAGTTTTCTCAAAGACCTTCTCTATCAAGGACATCTATGATAAATATAGAACCAACAGCATCTATGATTGAAACACCTCTCCGTCAGCCTAGATCTTTATTAATGGGTAGGTCTTTGTTTGAACCATCTGATGAAAATGAGAATACAGATAATAATACTATGGCGGATTTAAGTATGACCGAACCAACAATAGATAGTGAATCTGGGAGTGACAAAAATGAACGCTCAAAACTTAATTTTCGTACTGATGATTCAGATTTTGAGCGTTCAGATGTTAATTCAGCATTTGAAGATTCTGATTAATAAAACTGGTAAATTATTAATTTTTCTCATAATTCATATAGAAATAAAGAAATTATGTCGTATCCTAAGAATTTAGGACAACGTATTCAATACATCACAAATTATTCAACTAATAGTGTAAAATTAAATCCTGACAACTCGGCAACTTCGCTGACTGGTATAACATCAGGGTCAAAACTCCAATTCACGCTACCCCCTAACTCGCTTGTAGATTTATCAAGTTTCAGTGTATATGCGGACTTTTCCACAACAAGTGCTGGTGGAGTGTTGGGTACTGCTGCTCGTCCTCATTATCTTACTCGAAACGCTAATAATTTAATTCAACGTCTTACTGTTGAAATTGGCGGACAAGTCCTTAATGACATACAAGATTATAATCGTATCCAACAAATCTTTTCAGATATGCAGTTTGGGATTGAAGGGTCTTCTAAAAAACTACTTTCTAATAGCGACCCTCTTGACAAAAAAGATAGAAATGGTCTTCTTGTTGGTGGGTTAAGATGTCTTTCACACGTTAATGGTGATGCTGTTGAAGATTTACGTACTGATAAACGCCCTATATGTTTAACTCAATTCATCGGTTTCCTTGGTGGTGGGGCGGGAGTAAAATATATTGACACTCAATTAACAGGTGCTGTAAAAATTACTTTTGACCTTGCTCCTGCTTCAACTGTATTATTCCGTGCTGAAGCAAGTACAACTCTCAATGGATTACCTGCTAGTGGGGGTGTAGCAGCTAATAATGCTGCTGACCCAATTATTGTTGGTAGTGTGGCTAATTTTGGTTTAGCGGGAGTAGCAGATGCTAATGCTATAGCCCCTTCATATTCAATAGCAAATGTTTATGCTACTATCAAGAAATGTCAAATTGATGATGGTGTGTATTTTGCTTCATTATCAACTGCTCTCCAAGCAGGTATTCCTTTCGAGTATAAGTTCAATGGCTTTCATCAAACTAAAGGAGCGGATTGTAATGGCGGAACAACAATGCGATATGAAATTATGGCTAACTCTGTAGATTTAGCACTAATGACATTCTATTCCTCAACAGGTCATCTTGTGGATGGAATAGTTAATGCTGCTGGACTTGCTGGAAATGCTAATGATATTTATATACATCAACATCCTGCTCTCAATGCTAAAACTCTTTCTACTCTTGGTAAAGAAAGTTCATTCACTACTAACTATTTCCAACGCAAAGGCGACGCAATTGATAAAACAGTCTTCTTTGTTAATGGTGAGCGTATCCCTCAATATGATATGAAAAATCCCCAAGTCTATAATCAATCTCTAATTGACTTTGGTATCAATGATGATGTATCAAGTGGTATTTATTATGGTATTAATTCATACAAATCTTGGGAAAAGAACTACTGGACAGCAACCGCTCGACTATCGCATATATGTAATGATGACAGTTTCATATCTGGTTTTAACGCTAATGGTGTCCCTATGACATTAAGTGTTGAAACTACAGCAGTAGCAGGAGCTGGAGCGGGTCTTGTCCTTACTCCTCAATTATTCATAATGACCTCTGAAGTCATGCAGGTCTATGCAGGTCGTCAAATTAACAGAATTCGTTGATCATTGTTATAATTACAATCAAATAATTTATTTTTTTAGTATTAAAATTAAAAAGCACCAACAGATTTTAAATGATAAAAAATAATTTATAATATGGATATACTATAGAAAATGAGTAGAACTGATAGTTGTTTTAAATCAACCCGTAAATTACACGATTTAGCAAATGACATTTCATACTGGAAAGACGACCACCACGACACAGGAATACATAAAGAAACACGAGGAGATCATGATTCTATTCAATATACCAAGATACAAAATAGAAATTCAAACTTTAATCCAGCATTTTATGGAAAAAGCAATGTTATTGCATTAAGAAAAGATTTAGATCCAGATTGGGATGTAAAACAAGATTGTCTCAATCAATTCCCAACATTAACCCGAGCCCAACAAATGGAGTCTATCCCTATAGCTGTAGTAGGCAAAAACGCATCCAGATTAAATGATCCTAAAAGTGTAACCAATGGTATGGGTAATACTAATACAGGTCAAATAAGATTAACCGCCAACCAATTCTTAGCATCAAAAGTACCAATGAAACAAAGTTCGGGGGTGGTATTTTAATTTTTTTTCTTACATAATAACAAATAGAAGTAATGGAAGATATGGAAGCACCAATTAAAGAGAAGAAACCTAGAACTCCAGCACAAGTTGAAGCATTCAAACGAGCCCAAGACATCAGGAATGATAACGCTAAAATTAAGAAAGAACACGCAGATGCTATCAAAACAGAAAAGGTATTACAACTCATAGAGAAACAAAAGAAAACCAAGGAGATACAGGAAAAAATATCACAGTATCAAAGCGAAGAATCACAAAGCGAGGAAGAACCAGAACCAGAACCTAAATCAAAACATAAACCCAAAGCAAAACCAAAAAAGAAGAAAATTGTATATGAATCATCTTCCGAAGAAGAGGAGGAAATAGTATATGTGAAGCGTTCTAAATCAAGAGCTAAAACAAGACCAAAAAAGAAAATCGTATATGGATCATCATCAGAAGAAGAGGAAAAACCGCAACAAAACAATTTACAACATAACATAACAAAATCAAGTAACGATCAATTAAAGTATGATTTACATAATGAGCGTATCCATTCGGCTTTGCGAAGTCTTGGATACATAGCATAAATAAATAATTTTTATATCTTGTATTAATAAAATGATAGAAGAAACATCTATTCCTAACTGGAATAATCTACCCGTACCTATCAAAGATAAAGTACAATATCCGCAGTGTAAAGATTGCGAATCAGGAGGAGCACCTCAAAACTTTTTTGTTAGTATATTCTGTGGAAGTAGAGGTACAGGCAAGTCGTACCAATTAAGTAAAATGCTGAAAACTATAGAGGAAAAAGGAACATATACTGTAGAGGGTCAAAAGATAGATAACAGAATATTATTAATATCTCCAACATCATTTAGTCCATCAAATAATTGTTTTAAATGTCTGGAGGGTCTTAATTGGGAGAAAGATGTAATGGATGACTACGATGAAGATGTATTCAAAAACAAGATAGATGAAATCAAGAAAGATCAAGATGAAGCCAAAGAGTATCAAGAGTATTGTAGATGTTATAAAATATTTGAAAGTATTAGTGATGTAAATAAAATGAAAGTTCCTGACATGATGAAACTATATGCTAAAGACTATCAGCATCCTGATGAGTTGGAGAAGATACCTAAATATAAAAACGGATTCATAACTACTATCATATTAGACGATTTACTGGGAACAAAAGCGTTTAAATTAGGACGCAATTATTTAACTAATTGTATAATTAGAAACAGACACACAGCAGGAGGATTAAACTTTTGTATAGCAGTACAAGCGATCAATAGCGTTCCTAAGAATGTTAGACTAAACGCTAACTTTATAAGTATGTTTAAATTTGCAAATAAGCAATCCGTCATCAACGATATTATGCCTAATTTGTCAGCTTGGGTAAGTGAAGACGAATTAATGGAATTATATGATTATGCTACAGAAAAACCTCATTCATCGCTGATTGCGGATATGACAAGAGGAAAACCAATATTTAAACAAAACTTCGATAAATTAATTAATCTAAAAAAAATATCTAATCCTATTGTAGAAGATGGAAAACAAAGCAGTGACAAATGAAGATACTGTACCTATTGAGGAAACAGAGCGATATACGTTCCTAATGGAAGAGAGTATGAAACAGTTTCCGTATGCTTGTGGTTGGATGGTACATTGTGCCGTGTGCCAAGAAATTATGGAAGAACAAGGAGTAGAGGTAGATGAGAACGAAGTTGAGGAAATGAAAAATATTTATTGTAAAAAACTGGAGTATGATAATATGATTTCCGCAGAGTAGTAAAAAAAAATAATTTCTTTTTATAAAGTAAATGGTGAAACAACATAGATTTACGGTATATACACAAGACGCAACACGAGAAATACTAAATTTAGCAAGAAGACGAGAGTTTATATGGAAATTGAGTATGGGTTCTATTGTAGAGCCAAATGCAAAAGTAAAAATGGCAATTGAAAGCATACACTGTAGGGATATGTCAAACGTATTGGTAGATGATGGTGGTATTGACGTTGATTATGACATTAGTGCTGTTGAAAATGCTACTGTTGATTTAGGTTTTAAAAACACACAAATAGCAACAGCAATAGGAAATACTGACGAAAAAGAGTTATACAGTATAAGATGTAGAAATATTAATTCAAGATGTTGTTGGGATAGTCGTCCCTCTATTTATGGTGGAACACCATTAATATATAACGGTTCTCTTAATTTTCAAAATACAAATCCTGAAAAGTCTTTTTGTTTTGACGTAGATGGTGATATTGCTAATAGCGAATTTACTTTAATTATAGATGACAATCATCTAGAATTGATAAATGGAAACTATGTTCATATGTTAGGTACTAAAGAAACTTTGGAAATAGGAATAACTTTTATCTTGTACGTAGATAGTGATGACGACAAAAAATAAGATTAACCTATACATATCAAGCAAACGCTACCCACAATCAAACAATTTTGAGGTGATATTACCATCTGGTCTTATCAAGTGCGACGAGAAGACAGAGTATATAGTTTTGAACGTAAATGGATGGGTAATGAAGAATGAGTTTTATAACACACAGAACGCAAACAATCAATATGAAATCATAGTATCAAATGATGACAATACGGCAAGTAATACATACGCAAAGACTATTCCAATCGGCAACTATAATGTGATTGAATTTCTTGGTATCTTGAAAGCAGATTTAGCATCTTTATTAAATGTATCATATGACGGCAATTTGAATAAGTACGTATTTGTAAATAACATATTGACTAATAAGAAAATCACATTAAAGTCCATATCCGCAAATGATTTTTTAGGAGTGGAGAATAATATAGCATATTCTATTAGATCAGGTGAAACCTTTACGAGTATAAACCCAATCAATATGGCGGGTGATGAAATGATAACGTTAAGCATTCCTAACATACAAACAAAATACCCTGTGTTAGATAACTTTAAAAACGGAGCTATGAGTAATTCAGATGTTATAGCGTATCTTACTATTAACGTAGCACCCTTTGCTTTAATGGAATATACAAATGGAGACGGAGGTGATAGTTTTAGTTATAGATTAGAGAATACGGTTATTGATTCATTACATTTACTATGTCATAATCAAGACGCTGATATTATAGATGTTGGTGAATATCAATTAAACCTTCAATTTGAAATACATAAAAAAGTAAGCGAATACGATGTATTAAAAAAAATAGAACGATTGGTTAGCAACATATTTCAATGGATTGGTAAAGATGAATAAAAATAAAATAAAAATATTAGTGCTATTTAGAAACAATGGGATTTGGTAGTCTATTGAGTAAAGGTATTGGTATGGCGTTAAAATACGCTCCACGTGTAGGAAAAGCATTAGGACAAATTAGCGAAGGCGGACGTAAGTTTGGAACTGTGATGGACGCAGGACGCAAATTAGGAACAACAATAGATGTAGCATCAGGCGGTAAAATTGGTAATTCAAAGTTTGGGAGAAATGTGAATAATCTAGCAGATAAAGCTGATATGGTTACAAGCCGAGTAGTATCAGAAGCAAGTAAAGCACAAGGTGAAGTGGGTGTAGCAGCTGAAAAATTAGCACGAATATAAATAAAGCAATTTTTATTTTTAATATAGTCTTATAGTATATATGGACGAACGAACAATTAGATTACTTGACAAATGTGAAGCGATGAGTTTGCTTTCAAGTAAAGGAAGTAGTCATTGGAGTTTTATCAAATTATTATTTCAGATACCACTTATAATGACAAGTAGCATAATGTGTATTTTAAATTCATTTGAAAGAGAAGGTGAAAATAAAATGAGGATACCAAACGTAGTAGTTAATGGATGTAGTGTATTAATATTATCTTTACAAAATAATCTTAAAGTAGCGGAAAAAGTAGAATTATTTAAAAGCTTAAGTAATCAATATTTGATCCTTGCACACTCAATTGAGGCTTTAGAACCTGAGGCTATAACTCGTGAGATAATAAACAATTTTACAGAAAAGTATGATTCTTTACAATCACAATGTTTATTTGATGATATACCGCATAAGTATAAGGTTCAGGTAGTCAATGTTTGGGGTAGTAGGGCTTTACCGCTACAATTAAATGGGGCTTCAGGTATCAAGAGACACAGTGGTAATTCTGCGGAATTAGGTAGTTTAGTGTAATCTGACTGATGACTAAAAGCTATGAAAATTATTTTTTTATATGTTCCATAGAATAAATGGGATTAAATAAAGGTACAAATGTTATGAAACATAAAAATATACAAAGTTTTTTGGATGATAGAAAACCAGGATCAGTAGATGATAGACATTATTTCTATATCATTCAATTTCCTGCTTGTAGTAGTAGCAGAGTCAAGCTTGGAATAACTGCGAATATCTACGCTCGTTTTAAATATTATCAACAACATCTATTTGGGTCTGATATTGTAATTCATAGACTAATAAGAATACCAAGACAAATACTTGATCGTTATGGCGAAAAGGGTAAAAAGTTATATGAAGTTTTTGAACGTGAAGCTAAATATTTACTGCGAGACTTTAACACTGACAAAATCAAAAACGGTGATGGTGTTCTTACTGAGTGGTTTCCAAATAAGAATTTGAAAGCATTTTTTGCTATGTTTGATAAGTGGGTTGATAAAGATTTTGAAAATACACAAATTGAAAAGACTATTAAACGTGAGAGTATTAATAGAACTGTAAAAAAGAAGGTTAATTATAAAGAAGAATCAGAAAAAGCTTATGATATATCAGAGAAAGGAATTGATAGAAGCTCAACTAAAAGGAATTAAAGTTTATTGAATATTTTAAAGTCTTTGGTATTAACCATCCAGACTTTGCGGACTTTGTCAAACTTCATAGAAGTGAGAACGGTCTTGAAATATTCTTTATCATCAAACTCAATATACACATCGTGTGCTTTGTACTTAGACAATTCTTCAGTAATTGAACCATCAACCGAAGGATAATACCACATCTTGAGATTAGCATCCCATTTAGCACCAAGGGTTTTTGCTTCTTGTTTTTCGGCATATGGAAATAAGAGTTGTACTTGTTTTTTTTTGAGGAGTTTTTTTACAGGAGGCTCTTCTGGTGTTTCAATTTCAATTTCAGGAAGTTGTATATCAACAGTTTCAGCGGAGGTAGTAGGTAGGTCTTTAGTAGATACTTTAGGCATCTTCTTATACTTATATGTAAGATTTTAATTTTTGAGAATTAACGCAGAAATATGTTTAAAATAAAAATGTTTTTATTTATTAAAGAATGAATAAATTAACACCCAAACAAATTAGCAAATACACCAAAATTATCATTAAAACACACAATGGAATACACGAAAGAAACCTACCATTAAAACCTGATATGATTAAATATATACTGTCAGGACATGATGAATCATATAGTGTAAAAAGGTTTGAATATTTTGACGAAGAAGATCTTATTGTTAAATGTATGATGACTTATTTGATGGATGAAAGGATGTCTATTTTCTTTGATTACATTAAACAAAATTATAAGGAAAATAACCGACATAAAAGAGTTGTATTAGCATTTATTGCTTTAACATCAAATATGTCTTTATTTACTAATTGTACTTGTACCACAAAAACACTTAATTATTATTATGAATACAATTTCACAAAAGCAGAAACATAAGTTATTATTTTCTATGTTATAATTAAATGACAAGAATCACAAAATTGATGGGTTTAGATCAACTAAAAGATACACCAACTGATTTATTTGTATGTGAAAACCCGCAACCGAGAGAATGCTCCAGGTGTAGAAAAAAACACACACCTACTAATGATGATATCAGTACACGTCGTCCAAGTTGTTATTGGAAGCAATGTAGAGAATGTCGTGAATACCTTAGAATAAAGTCACAATTATATTTGGAAAAAATTAAAAAGGAAATTGAAGATGAAAATATTCAATTCAGTTTACCAATATATTTTTAAAAATTGATAGTCTTTAAGGATATAAAGTATATAAAGATTATCTCCTATATTAATAAGTAAGAATGGCTGAAGTTCAAAGTATTGGTGAAATCAACAAAGTTAAGGATTTGACTACTGAAGAGAAACTGGAAAAGAAACGAGCATATCATAGGGAATATATGAAAATGAGAAGAACAACTGATGAGAAGTTCGCTGACAAAGAAAGAGAAAGAAACAACGCTCATAAAAAATATTTGTATAAAAACGATTTAGACTTTAAAGAAAAAACCCAGACATACAACAGAGAACGAGCTCGTGAAAGTGTTAAGTATAAGGCAAAATATGAGGAACTACTCGAACAAATGATTTTAAGCGTTCCTGAAAAGTGAAAAGTTCGGAGAAAAAAAACAACTTATTTTTATAAAAATTGATTAGCCATATTAATTTTTTACAGTGAAAAAGGATATAAAGATAAATTAAAATATATGTATATAATAGAATAAGAATAAAATGAGTTTATGGGACATACTACCTGAAGATTTACAATTAAAGATATTAAACGAAAAGATAGATATTAATATAAACGAATCCGAAAAATTAAGACAAGATCAAGAAGACAAGAGAATAGATGAATATCACAATCAACAAAAACAACAATTAATAGAAGATATATCAAACGGATATATAAACAGTTTAGGAGAAAAATACGCATATGACGAATATGACAGTGAAAAAGAAGACAATTATGAAGGATATGATGCAGGTATAGAATGTGGGTGGGAAAGCGAAACAGAATATGAAGAAGAAAGCGACACAGAATAACTTTTTATGAATAAAAAAAAACAACTTATTTTTATAAAAATTGATTAACCATATTATTTTTTTACAGTAAAAAAGGATATAAAGAATTAAAATATAATATATATATAGGAGAGTAATATAAGGATGTCAATAATAACCAGAAGCATCAAATCAAAATTAGATAATTACGGAGTAAATCTTCCAACTGATAGAAGAACAAGAGCATATGCTAATATATTAAAGAAAAATAATTGGACTGATGAAACATATAAAGGGTACTTAAAGGAAGTTATAAAAAAGTTTTCTACTAAAGAAAAGAAGATTGTCGCTCAAGTAGCAAGAAACAAAATAATAGAACAAGTCGCTCAAAGTGTAAAAGATAAAAACAATATCAGATATACAGGTAGTACTTTAGTTAAATTTATTATAACTGAAGGAAAGACAGAAGATAGAGAAAAAATAACAATTGATACATTAACATCAAGACAAGAAACAGAAACCATGAATGTTTTTATTGAGTTTCACACATTAAGTTTTGACCGTACAGTTTCAAACATTAAAGAAATTGATTCTATTGTAAACTATCAAGTTCAAAAATTACAAATAGATATATCAATGAGACCTTATGTTGTAGATATAGAACTTGATAGTATCAAAAAGTCTATTAATAAATATACAAATGTAGAAATGTCAAGTATTCGTATGAAACAATCAGGATCATATAATATTGATGGATATACTAATCAAGACTGGGATACCCAACAAGATAAATGTGTTTATGATTACATTATTCATACATACGGAAAATTAAAAGGATTTAAGAAACAATGTAATGACTACAAGACTTTAGAAGAAATATTTGATAATGGTGATAGTTTAATTATAGGTGTAAATACTGATGGTATTAGGAATTGGTGCGAATATTTTAATATTCCTATGCATGGGTTAGATGATGAAGAAAGACGTTTTTCTCATTATTCACCTGAAAAGAGAAACAAAAATGCACCTTCTATGATGTTTAGAGTGTCTGACGGACATTTTTATCCTATACCTGAAAATAAAAGAAAGTCTGTATTAACAATTAATACTCAAATTGACGCTGGAAGTGAAGTAATATATGATTTTAAAGCAGAAGAAAAAGAGTTAGTACCTATTACTGATATAGTTATTTTAGAAAATACTAATCCTATGTTAGAAATTAGTAAATCTATTATAGCAACAAAAACTAAACCAACACAAATATCAGTTTTAGATGGTAATATTCAATCTTATAAATTAAATGGAATTACATATACTATTAATAAATTTATCCCATTTGCAAAAATAATGTGTATTAATATGAATTTGATTTATACAGGACAAAGTCTCGGTAATATTTTAAATGTTATTATTACTGAAACAGTAAAGCAAATTAACAAATCACATCATAATCCTAATGTATTTAATAGTTTAGTACTTGCTAAAAAAAACAGAGTACATATTGGATTAATTGACGAATCATACAAAATATTATTAAATCATAAAAACACTATTGCAAGAGATATTAATAAACATTATTCTTCAGTTATGTATGACCCAATAGAAGAATGGATTAGATTTGATTACAATGATATATGGGAAGAATACGACGGTACATTAAAATTAGGTTTATATTATGTTAAAACTACAGATACATCTTTATTTAGAAAGACTGATATATATAGTTCAGCAATTATTAATAAAGCAACAGAACAAAATATAGAATATACAATAGTACGTCAATTAATACCTAAATATACAGAACAAAAAAACATGTTTAAATTAGTTATTGATAAGATTTTAGAGTATTCAAAAAACAATAGTCAAATATATAAATTAATGATAAATATGATGTCTGGAATGTTAGCTAAAACTAAATGTTCTAAAGGTAAATATCAAATTAATTCTAATTTAGATCAAATATTTGCATTTATTCGTAAGTATCCTGATATGAAACCTATTATAAATAATATTCCTAATACAGACCATTATTTATATGGTGCTGAAAAAGATATGATACTAACAGAGAACAACTTAGGAATGTATATTCAAATTATAGATCAAAGTAATATTAAGTTATATGATATGGTAAAAGAAATGGGTGGAACATTAATAGCTCGTAAAGTAGATTGTGCTATAGTTCATTATGATGATATTGATATAATTATTGGAAACAGACCTATATTAGAAAACAGTACAGAATGGGGAAAAAACAGAAATTGTATTGTTCCTCAAATTAAAAATTTACAAGAAATTTACTCTAAAGATTATGATTTAAATATTAAAGATTGGAAAGATTACAATATTCAAGATAGTGATGATTGGGAAAAAATTATGAATGTATTAGTTGAAAAAGGTGGACTTCTTTTACAGGCTGACGCTGGATGTGGAAAAACGTACGTTGCTAAACAAATGGCTATGGTTTTAGAGCAAGTTAAGAAAATTGCACCTACTAATAAAGCAGCTTTAAATCTTAAAGGTAGTACAATTCATAAGTTTTTAAATATGGATATTGAAGGTAATGTTAGTACTAAAAAAATGAATTACATTAAAAAAAATGTTAAATATATTTTTGTAGATGAAATCAGTATGATTACAAAAGAATTATGGCGTAGATTAGCATTTGTAAAACAAGCAACAGGTATTAAGTTCTTATTAATTGGTGATGATAAGCAATTACCACCCGTAGAAGATGATAATGTAGAAGATTATTTTAATCATCCCGCAGTTAAATACTTATGTAATAACAACAGAAACATATTAACAGTTATGAAACGATTTAATCCTGAATTAAAACAACATCTCAATAATGTTGAAAAGATTGATATTCGTAAATTTCCTTTTAAGGAAACTCAAATTAATATTGCTTATACACACAAGACACGAAAGGATATTAATAAAAAATGGAACAATCGATTAAAAACTAAAGACGCTCTACATTTACCAATGATAGAAGGAGATGAGAAACACGGACAAGATATGTATATATATCAAAAATGCCCTCTAATAGCAAGAAAGAATGATAACAAAAATAAAATGTATTTTAATAATGAAACATTTGAAGTAGTTGCATATGATGAAAATAAAGTATATCTATATTCTGAACGTTCAAATGATACTGGTGAATTAGAAATTAATTCTATCGAGGTTTATCATATTGATATACAAAAACTATTCTTTCTAAATTATTGTAGTACTATTCACAAAGTTCAAGGTTCTACTATAACAGAATGTTTTACAATTTGGGATTGGGGTCATCGTTGTATGAGTAAGAAAGCAAAATATACAGCACTATCTCGTGGAACTTGTCCTGAAAATATAAGTATTGTTGGCGATTACAACGAAGACGATTGTAATGATAATAAAATCCGACAAAAATTAAAGGCGTACGCAAAGACAGATGCTGAGAAAGGATTTGCGAATGACTTAACAGTTGATAAGGTTAAAGTGTTATTGGCGAAACAAAACGGAGCGTGTAATATTTGTAATTGCGACTTAAAAATGTTCTACGCTCCTAATGATCCTCAACAGTTTTCAGTGGATAGAATTGACAGTAGGATAGGACACATGTGTTCCAACGTTCAAGTCTTGTGTTGGGGTTGTAATTCTGCTAAGGGAGCAAGATTCTAAATTACAAAACTTATTTTTGCAAAAATCATTGTTAAAAGTATAAGTAAATAAAATATAATTATAATAATGGATTTAATAAAGACAGAGTATATAAAGAAATATCAGAGGGAATATCAGACAGAATATTATAAAAATAACAGGGAAGATATAGCAGAAAAGAATAAAATATATTATGAAATTAATAAAAAAGAAAAAATTATTTTTCAAAAAAAAGAAAAAAATATTAAATTAAAAAAAAACAAAAATATGAATTCGGATTTTATTAAAGTTGAAAAAAGATTTGTGACTTTATTTTTCTAAAATATATTTTTTAAGATTCGTAAATATTTTACCCGTGAAATGGTCGGGATTTTATTTTATTTTTTATATAATATTTTACGTTCTCCGTGGTCGTAAAAATATTATAATAATTTTCATAATTTTATTTTTATTTTTTATAAAATATTTTTATGATCTTATGAAAATATGAAAAATATATTTTAGAAAATATTTAATTTGACGACCTCGGCGGTCGTAAAAAATAATGGAAAAAATATAAAAATATTATTAAAAAAATAAAAAAAAATATTTAATTTGACGACCTCGGCGGTCGTAAAAAATAATGGAAAAATATTTAAAAAATATGACATCAGAATGATGAAGATTTCAAAAGTAAGCGTCC
>Ga0222653_1000786_pt1 | contig 17536 bp, 11 predicted proteins | sample AntAcemetagen419_FD_179856 | JGI IMG/M metagenome (GOLD analysis project Ga0222653, IMG submission 179856) | Saline water microbial communities from Ace Lake, Antarctica - #419 | ecosystem: Environmental > Aquatic > Non-marine Saline and Alkaline > Saline | place: Antarctica: Ace Lake...
TGGGTCTATGCAGTTGACCGAAATAGCTTCGGGAGCAATAATTTCCAATGGACTGTATTCGATAAGTTCATAAAGAATAGAAATGTCTTGTTGATTTAGAGCGCATTGATCGGATACTGTTCCTTGAATCAAAAGTGGTTCTTGACCTGTAAGTTCGAATTCGTATCCCGAATAATCTCCCTGCCATTCAATTTCATAAGGGGATAGACCACCAGATACTGCAATATTCACTATTCCCAATTCGTCGCAGGTCACCAAAAGGGAATCTTCATACTCCACAATTATCGGCGGTGCGTCAGAAAATGATAGCGCCACGTTCGTTTCCGCAGTGTCTAAACCACAAACTTGCGCTTGGAGAAAGGCAATATCCAATACCCTCTCGCTTTCAAATACGCCATCGTGATTGATCGGAAGCTCCCAATTCAAATATCCCTGAGCAGGATAAAAGATTAAGCTATCAGGGAAATCTGGGAAAACTTCAGGATTGGCATCAGCCATAGTGCTTTTGAGATAAACCACCTTCATGTCCGTACTATCATTTCGCACCAACTTAAATTTGAAGCTGCTACATCCCTCTATGGCTTCACCATTGATGGGATTCATAAGTTCATAATCTACCTCTAGGGGTGCTTGGCTGGCAAAACTCCCTGATTCAATCAATACGGCGGAATCATTTTTACCATCCACCGCATCGGCTATGGCCATCTTGATATGGTAAGTTCCACCACATTCTACGGGTATTTCTACCGTAAATACTTTTGTGAATCCATCAAACTGGGTGGTATTCAAAGAGGTGTTTAACTCATTGTCTACAAAATATTGGCTATTTTCTTGCCAATTGATGTCGGCTCCATTGCAAATGGCCATGCTACCGTATTCGCCAGATGTGCCCCGATTTACGGTATTGATGGCTACAGGAACATCTCTTCCGGGGACTTTTGCTAGATTAATGGCATTGTTGGAAAATGTGCCATCGCCATTAATTCCTGGACCTGAAATAAAGAATCCAAAAGCGTCATTGTAAGGGGAGCAGGTGTGTTCATTGTATTCTTCACTCGCAAACACATACGAGAATCTTAAGGTATCTCCGCTGGCTACAAAATCAAATTCGAGGACGGCGGCGTCGTTTAATTCTACTGACCCACCCATGAGTTCAGAAAGATCTACATCCTCGGTGAGTTCGCTATCCACGTCGATGGCTTCAAAGGCTGTGGGCAAATCATTTGGCCCTTCGGCAATGGTGGCTTTGCCCGTGGCGATTATTATTCCATCGGAAATACCAATTGCATCCCAGCCATTGGAGAATGCCCCAATCTGTGGATTTGAAACGAATCCCGATTCCCCATTGAAGGAAATATCGATGAGTTCAACACCCTCTCCGAGAAGTTGGTTTTGAACAAGTGAATGAGGGTCTTGGCTTAAGTCTACCGCGAGCTGAGCAGATGCAATAGCTGGTATTAGAAAAATGAAAAGAAGAATTCTCTTAATAATCAAGGGATAGGTTTTATCCGCTTTTTACCCAAAAAAGAACCTTTTTGTTACATCATTCCTCCTCTTTCTCAGGAGGTAGCAACATCAGAAGGTTATTTGACTTCTTTATTTCGTCTTTATTCATCTTCATTTTTCGGTATTCGCCTTTCACATACATTTCTGCCTGATCGCTGTAGTGGGGGCTCATAATATTGCCACTGTTGCCTGTCGGCAATATGGAGGTAGCATTTTCTACATCGGCAAAATCGATGACTATCCTCATAGAGGGTCCGAAATGTGCGGTATAGGTGCCGTCTCCATTAAAGATGAATGAGGCATTGTTAATGGTTTCATTCCCCCCAGGTGATGGAAATGGACCAATGTGAAAAAACTCTTTTAAACCTGAAATCTTTGAGAATGCATGCGGATGTTCGATAAAATGGACTTTTTGCCATTGCCACGAGGAGATATCGTTTCCTAGCTCCTCATGGATTTCTAATATCGCCTTCTTAAAGGATTTAATAAAAATCATTTCCCTCGACTCTTCTTGGCCTTCCGTCTTCAAATCATCCCACCAGGGAGAATCGTCATTCAAAATGAGCAAAGGATAGTTCCTCATAATCAGGTGGGTGTTGAGTAGTTTTTCAAACTTCTCATCTCCCAACTCATCTTCCATTGAATACTTCAAAACGAAATAAAGAGTCTTGTAATAAATAGTGGGTTCTACATCTTCTAGGCCATGAGAACCCAGCCAAACCTCCATTTCTTCCAGAGCATCTTCCTCCAAATCAGTCAGCGCTTCATTGGATTTGCGAACAACTGTTGCAATCTCATGTGCGGTTTCTGCTTCTGTGGTTGAAATCACATCCAACATCATATTCTGCATACTCTCGACCGTCGCAGTGGTCTGATCTTTTAGCAGCCCTTCAATTCGATTTGCTCTAGAATTAGGTGCATAATAGCCTGGGTAAGAAATACCCTCAGTGGTATCGTGCATTTGATTGGCCGAATAGACAAACCCAGATTCAGGGTTGACTGATTTCGGATTGTCTTCGAAAGGGTAGTAGCCACGGTAATTGGCAGAAGATGAGAAGCCTTTGGCAAAGTGCTTTCCATCCGCCGAATCAGATCTTTTGATAAGTTTACTTGCAGACCAATGCGCAATATTTCCAGCTGCATCACCATAAGAAATATTAAGGCCAGGAGCCCCAATCATCTCAACTCCGTCTTTGAAATCATTGATATTGTCGGCACGACTCATTCTATAGAATGCATCCAAAAGCTGATTGTCAACTTTGGTATAATTCCAATACATAGAGACGGGCTGATCATTTGCAATCGGCAGGAAATCATTGATCAAAACTCCGTGAACAGTTTCATACACTGTAAAGGATGTATCAGGTTCCCCCTTAATCACAAGAGTCTCAATGTACTTTCTGACTGGTGCACTCAAGCTATCGCGGTATTCCGTGTAGCTGCTATCAGGCTCAGAAAATCGTTCATAGAAGAAGTCAGAATTATCGTCTTCAAACATGGTCAAGCCCCATGCGTGATTTCTGCTATGCCCAGCCAAAGCGACTGGAACACCTGCGATAAAATTTCCATAAAATCCAAATCCAGGATATTCTATGTGCGCTTCATACCAAACTCCAGGAGCAGAGTATTTAATATGTGCGTCGTTCGATAGCATCACTTTCCCTGAAAGGGTTCGAGATGGCGCAATCGCCCAAGTGTTGCTCCCTTGTAAAGTAGGAATAGGAAGCATATCAGGAAAATGAGGCCGAGTAAGGCTGAGCTCTGGATTAAGTGTGTCTGGACTTAACGTATCTGGTAGCAGAGTATCCACGGATAGAATGTTCGTCGTTACTGCGAGATCTAAAGACTCGAGGTAATCTGGCCCAAGTGTGGTTGAAATATCTTCAACAAGCGGATCTGTTCTCAACGCGTAGGCAAAACTATACGCCATATATCCTGATATGCAGTAGAAATCTTCCACAGTAAAAGAGTCTGGATCGGCTCTTAAGATCTTATACTCTAACGGGTGTTTCGCGGTCTTTATAAATGAATTCACACCTTCGAGGTACGCAAGAGTTATGGATTTTACTCTTTCAGGAAGCTCGTCAAATTTTTCTGCATCCTCTTTTGCCTTGCGATTGGTGCCAATCGTTCGAAAGAACATATCAGCTTCAATCATATCTGGCCCTATGATTTCAGAGAGTCTCCCCCCTCCCGCTCGTCTCATCAAGTCCATTTGAAAAAGTCGGTCTTGGGCATGCACGTAACCAAAAGCCTTGTAGGCATCTTCGGCATTGTCGGCGTAGATGTGGGGAATACCGTATTCATCAAAGTAAACCTCAACAGGAGACTCAAGAGTAGCTATATCCAGCTTTCCTTTCAACACTGGTTGGTGGCTTTGAATGTATACCCAAAAAATTAAGACAGCCGCAAAAGCGGTTAACAAGAAGTATTTCAAAAATCTACCCATGTGTTTTCTAAACTAATAATGAGCAAAGGTATAACTCCCGACCAAGTTGATGCAGATAATCCTTTACCTTCGAATCAACTCATTTGAAAAAGCCTTGAAAACAAAAAATATTAAATTCAAAAACAACTCTGGCCTCACGCTTAGCGCAAAACTCGAATTACCTGTAACCAATCTACCACGGCATTTCGCCGTATTTGCACATTGTTTTACCTGCGGCAAAAATGCTAGAGCGGCCACTTTCATTTCTCGTGAATTAACTCAATATGGCTTTGGCGTTTTGCGGTTCGATTTTACGGGTTTGGGAATGAGCGAAGGCGATTTTGGCGACACCAGCTTCACTTCAAACATATCTGACCTCGAGGCGGCAGCAGAATTTTTAACCCAAAACTACCAAGCTCCAAAACTCTTGGTAGGTCATTCGCTAGGTGGAACTGCAGTGCTTCACGCTGCAAAATCGATTGAATCGATTGAAGCAGTCTGTTCTATTGGCGCGCCATCTGAAGCAGAGCATGTCCTTAAACATTTTGAGGATAGTCGAGAAGAAATTGAGAGAAAAAAGGTGTCAGAAGTACAGATTGGTGGCAGACCTTTTAACATTGGTGTTCAGTTTATACATGATGTTGAAAGCCAAAAAACGGCATCCTTTCTTCCAAAACTGAGGAAGGCCTTATTGATCATGCATTCGCCGCAGGATGAAATTGTAAGTATTGACAATGCCGCAGAAATTTATGTGGCAGCGCGTCACCCGAAGAGCTTCATCACTCTTGACGGCGCAAACCACTTACTAACGAAAAAAGAAGATGCTTCTTATGCAGCAAAAATGATTGGTGCATGGGTGAGTCGATATTTACCCACAGAGGTTGAGAATAAAGAGCCCTCTGAAGATGTGACCGTTCAGCTTGGTAGCGATGGATTTACCACGGAAATCTCTGCTGGCGACCATGTTTTTCTAGCAGATGAGCCAGAAGATGTTGGAGGAAACAATATGGGGCCAACACCCTATCAGCTGCTCAACGCCTCATTGGGTTCGTGCACTGCCATGACCCTTAAAATGTACGCTGACCGAAAGTCGTGGCCTCTTGAAAAAGTGACCGTCTCGCTCAGCAACAGTAAAATGCACGTCGAAGACAGTTCAAATCCCGAAGGGAAAAAGAGCAAAGTAGAAGTATTCAAACGACGAATAGCCATCGAAGGGGATCTGGACGAAACACAAAGGCAGAGGCTTTTGGAAATTGCCAATAAGTGCCCCGTGCATAGAACGCTTACTGAGAGTGATGTGAAGGTGGAAACGGAACTGATTGAGTAGAGGTTGTCTATAAGTCAAAAACAACTCACGCCTTCGTTTTGAACTATGGCCTTCCAAGATTCTCGCTGTTATTGATATGCGACTAATCAGTCTCATCATATTCTTTCGCTGAAAAGCTGCAGCTGAACAGATCAACTTTAACAAATTAGACTTCCCCCTTATCCTGCCAGTAGCTTAAAGTTGCTAAATTTCTGTATACTTTGAGCTATGCTTATTTTTCCTGATCGGGATAAGTAGGACATTGTCATTTCGAGTGTTTTTCGATGACAGAGGCATCGAAAAATGTATCGAGAAAGGATACTAGACAATTTTCTAATTAAAGTTTCTCGATACAATTTCCTTATCGAACAGGTGCTGAGGAAATCACTCGAACTGACACACTATCAGAAATTTATTGCCTGAATTTTGGAGTTCTCAATTCTATATTCAAAATCCTAACTAATGCTGGGTTCAGCTGGGCTGAAGGTCGTTTATTGTAATCTACATAGTGCTCCAAATTTGCGTCGTTTTGACGTTCAGCACTCTTTTTAAAATCACTAATTTCGCAGCCTCTAAAAGCACCACCTACATGAGACTCGAAAATTACGTTTTAGGAAAATGGACTCCAGGCGACGGAGAAGGCAAAAAGCTCTACAATGCCATCAATGGCGCCGAAGTAGCAGTAGCCGATAGCAGCGGATTAGACTTTGGCGATATTCTACAATATGGACGCAAAGTTGGAAATCCTGCTTTACGCAAAATGACATTTCAACAGCGCGGGCTTATGCTCAAAGCGTTGGCGCTTCACCTTCATTCCATGAAGGACAAGTTCTACGAAGTCTCCTACCTCACGGGAGCTACGAAAGTGGACAGCTGGATTGACATTGAAGGTGGAATCGGAAATCTCTTCGCCTATGCGAGTCTTAGACGACAGTTTCCCAATGAGCCATTTTACGTAGATGGCGAAGCAGCGCCCATGTCTAAGGGTGGCTCTTTCATCGGTCATCACATCATGGTTCCTAAGGAAGGGGTAGCCGTTCACATCAACGCTTTCAACTTTCCCGTTTGGGGAATGCTGGAAAAAGTAGCGGTCAACTTCTTGGCGGGAGTGCCAGCTGTGGTTAAACCTGCAACGGTGACTTCTTACTTAACTGAGATTGTCGTTCGTGAAATCATCGCTTCGAAAATATTGCCGGAAGGCGCACTTCAACTGATCTGTGGATCGGCTAGAGGGATAATCGATCACGTCGGATCTCAAGATGTCGTGACGTTTACGGGTTCGGCGGTGACGGGAAAAATGCTCAAGTCAAATAAACGCATCGTAGATGAAGCTGTGCCATTCAATATGGAAGCTGACTCGCTGAATTCAAGTGTTTTGGGACTTGATGCAGAGCCAGGTAGCCCTGAATTTGATCTCTTTGTAAAAGAAGTTCAGCGCGAAATGACGGTGAAATGCGGTCAGAAATGTACTGCGATCCGAAGAGTGATCGTTCCCGCAGACAGGATTGAAGACGTGCAGATAGCTTTGGCCAATCGATTGGCGAAAACCACCATCGGTGATCCGCAAATCGAAGGTGTAAGAATGGGCGCCCTTGCTGGACACGAGCAAGTACTTGAAGTACGCGAGCGAATAGAGGAGCTTCTCAAGACGTCAGAATTGGTTTATGGAACCATGGACAAAGTAGTTCCACAAGGAGCAGGCACCGAAAACGGGGCCTTCATCTCTCCTATCCTACTCTTGAACAACGATCCTTTCAACAATCTGTCTACCCACGAAGTCGAAGCATTCGGCCCAGTGTGCACGCTTCTTCCTTACAGAACAATGGACGAAGCCATCGAGATCACGAAAATGGGTAAAGGATCATTGGTCTGCTCGATAGCTACCTATGACGACAATATGGCAAAGGAATTTGTGCTTGGAGCGGCCAGTCACCACGGAAGGATATTGGTCTTAAACCGCGATTGCGCCAAAGAAAGCACAGGACATGGTTCGCCAATGCCGATGCTGACACACGGTGGCCCAGGACGCGCAGGTGGTGGTGAAGAAATGGGAGGAAAACGTGGAGTATTCCATTACATGCAACGAACTTCCATCCAAGGTTCACCCACTACGCTGACCAGAATTACGAACCAATATCAAGTTGGCGGAAAACAAACTGAAACCGAAGTTCACGCCTTCCGAAAGCACTTTGAAGACTTAGTAGTCGGCGATACGGTGATTACGGCAAAGCATACGGTTACAGAAGCAGACATCACCAACTTCGCGAATGTGAGTGGCGATAATTTTTACGCTCACGTCGATTCGACATCGCTCGATGGCACCATCTTCGAACAAAGAGTAGCCCACGGATACTTCATTCTCAGCAAAGCTGCGGGATTGTTCGTAGACCCAAAGAAAGGCCCTGTGTTGTTGAACTACGGAATAGAAGAATGCCGCTTTACAAAACCCGTTTACCCGGGCATGACCATTGGCGTAAAGCTCACTGTTAAAGAAAAAGTAGAACAGGAGAAGAAGAGCGAAGAGGATATTGCCAAAGGCATAGTCAAATTCTTGGTTGACGTTTACGACGAAGAAGAAGAAACCGTAGCCATTGCGACTATTCTTACTATGGTAAAAAAGAAGAACCAAGAATAAATGGAGTTTAACATTGCAGCTCTTCTAGCCCCCGAGAATCTCGTAGCACTCGGAACATTAACCGTTTTGGAGATTGTGCTGGGAGTGGACAATATCTTGTTCATCTCAATCATTTCGGAGAAGCTTCCCAAAGAGCAGCAGCCACGAGCTAGAGTTGTGGGCTTAGCACTTGCCTTAATTTTCAGGCTCGCCCTCCTATTCATGATTTCGTGGTTGGTTCATTTCACTGAGCCGCTTTTCACCCTCTTTGAGCTCGATTTTTCGGGTAGAGATCTGATCCTTCTTGGCGGTGGCTTTTTTCTTTTGGTGAAAACCATATCTGAAATTCACAACAAAGTAGAAGGTGATGAGGAAGGTCATGGGCCAAAGGTCAAACCACGGACATTCATGAGTGTGATAGTAATGATCATCCTAGTTGACATGGTGTTCTCATTTGATTCCATCCTAACAGCCGTTGGAATGGTAGACGAATTATCTATTATGGTTGCGGCCGTGGTATTGGCCATGATTGTGATGCTTGTGTTTGTCAACAAGATCAGCCGCATCATCAACAATCATCCTGGCATTCAAATGCTGGCACTATCTTTCCTAATCCTGATTTCGTTCGTACTCATTCTGGACGGATTGCACCAACACATCGAACGAGGCTTTGTATACTTTGCATTGTTCTTCTCACTCATCGTTGAGGTATTGAACATTCGTTCTCAAAATAACCGCAAAAAAACCCAAACCAAATGAACCCAACTGAATACCCAAACGGTAATGTCGTTTTGACGAACGAGAATGGTATTGGTACGATTGAATTCTTTCACCCCGCCAGCAACTCTCTTCCGAGAGCCATCCTTAAGTTGCTCGCAGAAGCCATAACTGCAGCTGGTGAAGATGATGCGATTCGTGTGATTGTCTTAAAGTCGAGCGGAGACCGTGCTTTTTGCGCGGGTGCTAGTTTTGACGAATTGACGTTTATTAGTGATGAAGAGATAGGGAAAGAATTCTTTATGGGATTTGCACGCGTTATACTAGCCATGCGAAAGGCGCCTAAGTTCATTATAGGCCGCGTTCAAGGAAAAACCGTTGGTGGTGGTGTTGGACTGGCATCATCAGTAGAATATTGTTTCGCTACAAAACACGCTTCAATCAAATTGAGTGAGCTGGCTATAGGCATCGGCCCCTTCGTTATCGGCCCTGCTGTTCAACGCAAGGTTGGATTATCGGGAATGTCTCAGTTGGCGATTGATGCTACCAGCTGGAGAACTGCTGAATGGGCTCAAAATCAAGGGTTATTTGCCCAAGTTTTTAATACGGCTGAGGAAATGGACCAACACGTGGCCGTACTTGCAAAAAAACTGGCTAAAAGCAACTCCCAAGCAATGGAGGCTTTGAAACAAAGCTTTTGGCTGGGGACTGAAAACTGGGAGAATCTACTTGAAGAACGTGCCGCTATGAGTGGTGCATTGGTTTTAAGTGAGTTTACTAAAAATGCAATCTCTGCATTTAAGACAGGTCAGAGGTAGGAGCTCAATCTGCGGCTGTTTTAGTTTCCCAAAGGGCAAACCTTTTAAGCAACCTAACGTATTAAGGGTCGGATAAGTCCCTTCATGACGCACCTGATTACAAAAATTACGTTCAAAATATTTATGCTCATTCTGGGCGTCATGATCGTAATCACAAGTTTTTTTGCCACCGTTTCATACGTTGACACCATCGATGCCTTTGAGAAAGCAGAGATGAACCACCTTAAGTCAGTGGTTAAAATTCAGGCCCTTTACCTAGAGTCCATGGAAATTGATGTTGATTCAGCAGTTTCAGGGCAGGAGGAATATCAAGTTTTACGCTTAAAGCTCAAGAATTATTTGACCAACGCAAATAGATTGAACGAGCTTGAGGGAGGTCTTTCATTGATCTTAGTAAGAAACCAGGATGACCTGACAGAAATCATCTCATCAGGTAGAGTGTCCTCTTTAGAAAAAGCTGATCCAATAGTCCGATTAATTCTTGAAGACCTACCATTAACTCCTTTGGAGAAAGGTATGGATCAGGCAAACGATGCTGAGAGCCTCTTCTATGCATACCCCATTGCCTTTTCTGAAATCAATGCTTACCACGGTTACCTCTTTATTGAAGAAAACATTAGCGAGAATCTCTCTGGAGCACGAACAATTCTACTTCGAAGACTGATACTTGCTTTTTTAATGATCGCTCTTTTAGGCTTTCTAGGAAAAAGATATCTCAATAGAATACTTCGTCATGAAGTAATTGCAAAAAGGAAACTCAGCGATTACTCGGCAATAGTGCAGGATAGAAATAAAAAACTTGAGCGTCTTTCATTTGTGCTAGGGAAAAGTGACAACATCATTCTTCTCACCGATCAAGATGGAAAGATCGAATGGCTTAATCAAAAAGCAAAAAGCAAAAACAACTTCAGTGCAGAAGAACTTAAGGAATTTATTGGTCGTGAATTGGCAGAAGTGAGTCACCATTCAAAGATCAAAGAGGTTATTGAAATAGTGAATCGGACCAAGAAGAATTATATCTACCAAGCTAAATCATACGATCAACAAAAGAATGAATTTTGGTCAAGCACGACTGTTACTCCCATTTTAAACGATGAAGGAGAAGTTGACAGTCTTCTATTCGTAGATGCTGATATCACGAAACTCAAGATGGCAGAGATGGAGATCTCCAAACTGGCTAATTTCACTCAAGAAAATTCCAATGCTTTAATACGCTTTGCAAAAAACGGAGAAGTGTTGTTTGCAAATGAACCAGGTGAGATCCTTCTAAATGCTTGGGGTGCAAAAGTAAACGGCATCCTAGAAAAGCAATCAATCCTTAATAAAATAAGGCTAGCCTCAGATCTTGAGCAGGAACAAAAACTGAATCTCGAGTCGAATAACAGAATATATAGCCTTCGCTTCCACCCTATTTCTGGTAAAGACTATATCAATGTATACGCTGAAGACATTACGGAAATGAAGCTCGCTGAAAAAGCGTATCGCGATCGAGCTTCAATGATTGAAAAACACAATCTCAACATAACCGACAGCATCAACTACGCAAAGCGCATTCAAGATGCCATTATCCCTGGAGAGGATCATCTTAGAAAGTACTTCAAAGACTCCTTTCTAATTTATCGACCCAAAGACATTGTGAGTGGAGATTTTGTTTGGCTTTACGAACTAAAACCACAAGAAGAATATCTGCTTGCCTTAGCGGATTGCACTGGACATGGTGTGCCAGGCGCAATGATGTCAATAATCGGCCACAGTCTGCTAAACGAAATAGTAGAAGGAGAAAAGATTAATGATCCAGCGCTAATATTAGACGAATTAAATAAAGAAGTAATCAAGACACTCCGACAAAAAACAGATGGAAAATCAAGCGATGGAATGGATGTGAGCATCATCAAAATCAATATTCCTAAGTTGACAATCACGTTTGCGGGAGCCTATCAAGACATCTATTGGATGAATGGTCAACTCAACACATTCAAGGGAGATAGACAGCCCATTGGAGGAAAGCATCATATCCTTGACAGGAAATTTAAAAATCAGCGTTTCAAAATTTCGAAAGGAGACTCTATATTCCTCGCAAGTGATGGCTTCGTTGATCAGTTCGGAGGCCCAGAGGATAAAAAGTTTTTGAAAAAGCGGTTTTCAAAATTGCTCAGTTTAAATTACAAATACAGCATGCAAGCTCAATCATTCATCTATGAAAAGGCCTTTGAAGATTGGAAAGGTTCTCATGAACAGATTGACGATATATCTGTTGTGGGTATCAAGTTTTAGAATCCTAAATAATTTAAATATCCATTTCTGTTCACTAATCAATCGAGGATTAACCTAGGTTTAAATCAAATTTTCTGATCCTCTTGGTTATTTCCCTAAATTGGTATTCGAGAAAAGATCAACCAACATGAAATCCGAAATCCTTATCCGTCTGAAAGAATTAGCTGATTCTGACGATGCGCTAGCCAGTAAAAAAGAATTTAACGAACTTAAATCACAACTTCAAAATCTTCTTGAACACGGAATAGTTTCGGTACACGAGGAAGAGCCTAAAGCATCTGAAGAGAGCACAACAAAATCTGTAAAAACTGCGGCAGATGCAGCAAAGGATGTGACTCCCGAAGCAATTGGAACAGTCGATAAAACAGATGTGCCTGCAAACGCTATATCAGAATCAACAACTCTGGCCAATGCTAAACCTGCCGGAGATGCTGCTAAAGAAGAGTCTCCAGAAATAGCCGTAACAACCGACGCTCCTGAAGTTACCACTTTGGAAAAAATAGAATCAGATCCTCAGACTCCACTTGACTCAAACAAGGCATCAGAGACTCTAGATGAGACTGAATCCAAAAAACACGAGGAGAAGGATTCAGAACCAGAAGATCTGCAGGAAATAAGGGGAGAACTGCAAGAACTTACTGATAAGTTCAAAGAAAAGCTACGTCAACTCAGAGAAACTAAAGTCAAACTAGAGAAAGAAACTGTCGATGAGGCCAGGAAGATTCTCATAGAGATGAAAGAGCTGGTAGCAGAAGAAGAAGATATCGGTAAGGCATTTGCGCGTTTCAACGATATAATGCAGCACTGGAAGTCCCTGCCAAAAGTAAGCAATGATGACTACCGAGAGCTCAATGCTGACTACAACAAATACGTAGAGCAATTTTTCTACAATATTAATATTTACAAGGAGCTTAAAGAGCTTGATTTAAAGCACAACCTTGACGAAAAGAATGCCGTACTGGCTGACCAGAAAAAGCTTTTGGATGAAAATGACATCCGTTTGCTCGAGGTAGAGGTCAGACTCAACCAGGATCGTTGGAATGAGATAGGTCCCACGCACAAGGAGGATTGGAATAAAATGAAAGGGGAGTTTTGGGATACGACTCGATCTGTTTACAGCAAAATTCAAGAATTCTACGACGGGAGAAGAGAAGAGCAAGATAAGAACCTAGAGGCCAAGAAGCTCCTCCTCGAAAAAGTAAGACACATAACATCGTTAGAGCTGAAATCGGCAAAGAAATGGCAAGATAAATCCCACGAGCTGATCGAAGTTCAAAAAGAATGGAAAATGATCGGCTTCGTACCCAAAGCGCAGTCAGGCGAATTGTGGAGAGAGTTTAAGGTTCTGTGTGATTTATTCTTCACCAATAAGCGAAACCATTTTGATGATTTACGCGGTGCCCAGAACGATAATAAAGACAAGAAGCTCGCTTTATTAAAACAGGCAAACGAGCTTAAGGAAAGTGAAGATTGGAAAGAAGCCTCTCATTCATTGATCCAACTTCAACAGAAGTGGAAAGAAATAGGCCCCGCTCATCAAAAAGACGAAAACAAGCTATGGCGCCAGTTCAGAGAGTCGTGTGATGAATTTTTCAAAAGAAGAAACGAGCACAGAGCTGGCAGAGGTGATCGAGAACAAGAAAGCCTTAAAGGCAAAGAAGAACTTTTGGCTGAACTAAGCGCTTGGAACCCCGAAAAAGGAAACAGGAACGAAAACATAGCGGCACTGAAAGGTTTTGGTGAGAAATGGAGAGCAATTGGCTTTGTTCCATTTGACAAAAAAGACGAAATAAGCTCCAAATACAAGGAGCTTATGGATGAAAAGTATGGGGCACTTGATATTGACAACAATGAGCGCAAAAAAATCAGACTTGAAGAGAAGATAGAAACGCTTAAAGAATCTGATAAAAGCGATCTTCTTATAAGACGAGAGCAGGATCACGTGCGCAATAAGATATCAAAACTCAATAGCGACATTATTCAATTTGAGAATAATATGGGCTTCTTTGCCAAATCAAAAGGAGCTGATAAGTTGAAAGAGGAAGTTGAGAAGAAAGTCGAACGAGCAAGAAAGGAAATCGAATCGCTGAAAGAGCAGCTAAGTATTCTGAGGGATGCTTAGTTCCTTTTTAAGGATTGGAATAGCTTTTTTAATTTTCACTTCATGCGGGGAATCAAGCAGTAAAGATATAAAACCTCAAGCATTGATTTATGAAGGGATGTCTTCATCAGAACTTCGTTTAGTCTTAGGAGAACCCAAAAAAATCGATTCGAAAGATGAAATTTTCGATGCTAAATCCATGACGAAAATGTCACTCGAACATTGGGTGTACGAGAAAAGAATCGTCTTATTGATTAACGATACCGTTAAAAATCCAAATCTCAATTAGAGCTTGTGAATAGAGTCGGTTGTACTGGGCAGTGAGTTTAATACTCAAGCCGGAGGTACTCCAGATGTTGAACTTTACAAGCAGCCGCTAATTAAGGTGAAGAAGATTGATACTCTCCAAGTAGATCTCTGACTCAAAGATATTTTTCACTGCGCGTATGTATTGGACTTTTCGATCAAATCTATAACTCACCTCCACATAGAACCCGAATAGGTCATGGATCAGAATTTTCGCCCCTTCAGGTGTAATTCTATCATCCAGATACCTTCCGTATTTAGTTAATAGGGAGGCTTTGCCATCAAAAGTAAGGGAGTTGAATTCAGTTATGGTCATAGCATCGAACTTTACTCAAAGGTAGACTAGGATAAAACGAAAGTCAATTCTGAGTCTTAACGTTAACATATTCGGAGACCGAACTATCTGAGATTGAGTGTGAAAAAATCACCTCCCGAATAATTAGCTTTGAGTTAATAATTACTTAACCTTGCGCCATTGTGCTGACGGTGTGATTTTCCTTAGAATTGCACTAATTATATAATGAAGGTACTTCTTAGTCAAGAAATTGACTGTGATGAGTTTACCAATATACTTTTGCATTAGAATACACTCTACTAATGGATTATTACCTGATTCTGGTAATTGCATTGTTAATTTTGGCTGTAGCCGACCTTATGGTAGGCGTGAGCAATGATGCGGTAAATTTTTTAAACTCGGCAATTGGTTCCAAAGTAGCTTCTCGGAAAGTAATTCTCGGTATCGCTGCCGCAGGGATATTTGTAGGAGCCTCTTTTAGCAGTGGTATGATGGAAGTGGCCCGAAAGGGTATTTTCAATCCCGAATACTTTTCTTTTGCCGATGTCATGGTCATTTTCATGGCAGTTATGATTACCGATATCTTATTGCTCGACTTATTCAATACTCTTGGCATGCCCACTAGTACGACGGTTTCCATTGTCTTCGAACTTCTCGGGGCATCGGTAGTCACAGGTCTTTTAGCCATTTCAGCAAATCCCGATGTTGCTTCTTCCATTTGGGAATTAATCAATTATGAGAAAGCTTCCCAAATCATTGCCGGCATCTTTCTGAGTATTGGTGTGGCATTCACTATCGGTGCGATTGTTCAGTTTTTTACCCGTCTACTTTTTACATTCAGATTTGAGGAAAGGCTCAAGAAATACGGGGCTCTTTTCGCTGGGTTTGCAATTGCCATCATCGTATATTTTATGCTGGTGAAAGGAATAAAGGGTGCCGCATTTGTCACCCCTGAATTTGCAGAATCTGTAAGCAACAGTGGGTTATCTATTGTTCTAATCACCTTTTTCGCTTCTGCAATCGCCGTATTCTTACTGGAACGTATCTTTAAAATCAACCCATTAAAAGTGGTTGTTCTTCTAGGAACTTTTTCCCTCGCAATGGCCTTTGCAGGAAACGACTTGGTTAATTTTATCGGAGTTCCAATAACAGGGTACCAATCTTACTTCATGTGGATTGATTCTGGACTTGCTGCCGAAGATTTCATGATGTCGACACTATCGAAGGCAGTCTCTGCCCCACCCTTAATGCTTTATGGAGCTGGTATTATTATGGTTCTCACATTGTGGCTTTCGGCGAAAGCCAAAAAGGTAACTGAGACTTCGGTGAATCTAGGTGCTCAAGGAGCAGTAGACGAGCGTTTTCGCCCAAACATTCTCTCTAGAGGAATCGTTAATTCAGCGAATTCTTTTGCAGCTTTTTTCAACGGAGTGGTGCCTCGGAAGACGACTACATTCGTGAATTGGAGATTCCGATCTCTCCGCCAAAATTCTGTTGATGTTCCTGCATTTGATTTGGTCAGAGCCAGCGTAAACTTGATGATAGCGAGTATTCTCATCGCTTTTGCATCTTCACTAAAGCTTCCGTTGTCTACGACATACGTTTCCTTTATGGTGGCTATGGGCGCATCTCTAGCAGATCGTGCTTGGGGAGAAGGAAGTGCACCCTATCGAGTTGCGGGCGTCGTCAACGTCATCGGAGGATGGTTCTTGACAGCGTTGGGCGCATTCACTGCTGCAGGTGCTGTGGCGCTATTTATCTACTTCGGTGGATTTTGGGTAACTCTCATCCTCTTTTTTGTCGCCCTCTTTATTCTGGTAAAGTCAAACTTGCCCAAAGCGTCAAAGGAGCCTGCTAAGAATCAGAAGTCTGAAACTCACAAGAAGAGCTAGAAGCCCTGTTCCATGTACTCCTCGTACTTCTTCTCGTCGAATTTAAATAACCTTGGCTTTCGCCCAGGGCTTGTGGTGTCTTCATGCCCCTCGGCAGTTAGGATACCGAGCTTCGTAAGTTTTTTTCTAAAGTTTCTTTTGTCGAGTGGACGATTTAGAATTTCTTCATAAAGTTGTTGCAATTCTGTTAAGGTAAACTCCTGTGGAAGAAGCTTAAAGCCAATTGGCCTATTGACAAGTCGGCGTTTCAGTCTCTGAGAAGCCAGAAGCAGAACGTCATTGTGGTCATATGCCAAATGAGGCACCTCTTTTACGGGAACCCACGTATTTTCTTTATCCGTTCTAAGCGCCTTAATGTCCTCCTCCATATTAATCAATCCGTAGAAGGCAACATCAATCACACGTCCCAATGGATGTCTATAAATTTTTCCAAAGGCATTCAATTGTTCTAAATAGATGTCCTTGTTCCCAATCACATCCATGACAATTCCTTCTGAAGCTTCAATCAGGCCTTCTTCGGGCAAAATTAATTTACCTGGCAATGACCAAGCATTGGCATATGGATTACTGCGAATCTTTTGAATGTAGACTTGTAGTCTACCTGATTCAAAACCGTACAAAACAACGGTGACGGATATTCCTAATTTGAAATACTCATCGAGGAGGGTATCTTTCATCTTCCTATATCTCTAAGCGTTAATTATTGGGCTGATAATATTTCATAGCTTCATCCATAAAGGCATTTAGCTCATCTATTCGTGTTTCATGGCTGGGGTGTGTGCTCATGAATTCAGGTGGCTGTTCGCCCCCTAACTCTGCCATCCGTTCCCAGACTTTTACCGCTTCACGAGGATCGTATCCCGCGACAGCCATAAAAATTAATCCCATCTTGTCAGCTTCGCTTTCGTGTTTCCTCGAATAGCCAAGAACTCCAAATTGAGAGCCCATCCCAAATGCTTGGAGCGCTAAATCATGGGTCAGTTCAGGCTGCTCTTGCAATACTGTGCTAAGACTCATTCCAGCACCTTGAATAGCCAATTGTTGGCTCATTCGCTCATTTCCATGACGCGCCACAGCATGTGCCACTTCGTGACCCATCACAGCCGCAATTCCATTGTTGTTCTTGCAAACGGGAAGAATACCTGTATAAAAAACCACTCTTCCTCCTGGCATACACCAAGCATTCAGTGTTTGATCATCCACTAAATTAAACGTCCAGTCGAAATCATCCACCAGACCTTCGTATCCATTCTCATTCAAGTATTTCTCAGTTGCAGCA
>Ga0222653_1000796_pt1 | contig 17448 bp, 13 predicted proteins | sample AntAcemetagen419_FD_179856 | JGI IMG/M metagenome (GOLD analysis project Ga0222653, IMG submission 179856) | Saline water microbial communities from Ace Lake, Antarctica - #419 | ecosystem: Environmental > Aquatic > Non-marine Saline and Alkaline > Saline | place: Antarctica: Ace Lake...
TAGTTTCTCAAGTTGATCATTGCTCACATCACCGTAAGTCAAAACGGTAACGGTCGATGAGGTTTTATCGGCAATTTGCTTACCGTAATATATCGCTTCGTGGGCGGCCTTAGCAATTTCGCCACCTCGTGAATCTGCAAAAACAAGTACTGACATTTGATCTGTGTTGTTTTGGTTCTTAAATTACTTTGGCTTCGTTGTGAAGGAGTCTTACCAACTCATCCATATTTTCTGGGTCGATTAACTTCACATCTCCCTTATCTGAGGGAAGACTGTATTCAACCACTTCGGTTAATGCAGGAGAATCAGTTGGCTCAACTATATTCAGGGGCTTCGATCTGGCCGCCATGATTCCTCTCATGTTTGGAATGCGCTGTTCAGCCATCCCTTTCGCACAGCTGATTACCATGGGGAGTTCACCTTCCAAGACTTCGATTCCTCCTTGAGCGTCTCTTTCCAAAGTCGCTTTTGAGCCTTCTATTTCTAATTTAGAAGCTACGGAGACAAATGGCATGTCAAGCATCTCTGCCAACATTCCACCCACTTGAGATCCGCCGTAATTGATGGTCTCTTTCCCTACTAGCACAAGGTCAAATCCTTGGTCTTTAGCATATTCAGCTATTTGCTTAGCTACAAAATAACCATCCGTTGGTTCAGCATTTATACGCACAGCATCGTCTGCGCCAATGGCCAAAGCTTTTCTGATAATCGGGTCGTGATCTGCTCCTCCCACTGTAATGGTGGTCACAGTTCCTCCGTTCTTCTCTTTTAATTCAAGTCCTCTTACGAGCGCGTACCATTCGTCGTATGGATTTACGATGAACTGTACTTTGTCTTCATTAAATTTCGTGTTACTGTCTGTAAACGAAATTTTTGTGGTGGTATCAGGTGCCTTACTGATTCCGACAAGTATCTTCATAATTTTGTTTTTATTTTTCAATAAATGGTGCGCAAAAGTAGTAGATTCCATTAAGAAAAATAGCCTACTGCTGCCTAACAAAGGTATGCATGCATAACAAATTTGACAAGGAAAGGTTGAAATTTGATCTACAGGCACGGGTCACGTTGCAGTATTTAGAATACAACGTGACCTTCAAGTCGAGTTTTTTGTAAACGAAGTATCATTTATTACTAAATTTGGGCTCGAATTTTACTACAATGAGAGAGATCCAATTCAGAGAAGCAATTTGCGAGGCCATGACCGAAGAGATGCGTCGTGATGAACGCGTATTCCTAATGGGAGAAGAAGTTGCCGAATACAATGGTGCTTACAAAGCCAGTAAAGGAATGTTGGATGAGTTTGGTCCAAAAAGGGTGATTGATACCCCGATTGCCGAACTCGGTTTTACAGGAATTGCCGTTGGTGCTGCCATGAATGGTTTGCGACCTATCGTTGAATTTATGACTTGGAACTTTGCTATTTTGGCTGCAGATCAAATGATAAATTGTTCTGCCAAGATGCTTCAAATGAGCGGTGGTCAATTTGGTTCTCCTTGTGTTTTTAGAGGTCCAAATGGTCCTGCAGGTCAATTGGGAGCAACACACTCTCAAAGTTTTGAGAGCATGTACGCTAGTGTGCCAGGTTTGAAAGTAGTGACCCCATCGAACCCGTATGACGCAAAAGGTTTGCTCAAAGCAGCGATACGCGATGATGATCCAGTAATATTTATGGAATCAGAGAGAATGTATGGTGACAAAGGTATGGCACCTGAAGGGGAGTACATCATTCCCCTAGGTCTAGCCGATGTGAAAAGAAAGGGTACAGATGTGACCATCGTTTCTTTCGGTAAAATCATGAAGGTAGTTCTCGAAGCGGCTGAGCAATTGGCCAAAGAAGGAATTAGCGCAGAGGTGATCGACCTTAGAACCATTCGTCCAATGGATACGGCTACTATCATTGAAAGTGTGAAGAAGACGAATCGATTGGTGATTGTTGAGGAAAGTCATCCAGTAGCCTCTATTTCTTCTGAAATATCTCACAGGGTTCAGCTTCACGCATTCGATTATCTCGATGCTCCGGTGAGACGAGTTACCTTAGCTGATGCTCCATTTGCATTTGCAGTTCCTTTTATAAATGAGTCCTTGCCGAACGTCGAAAGAACGATTAAGGCTGTCAAAGACGTGACTTACACAGTTAAATAATTCTTACGTTTTTCCCTCAGTTTCAATTCGATTGTGGCTTATAGCTTAAAAAGTCTATTTTTGCCCCCCGAATTTGGAAAACAAAATTACTACAGATGAATAATATTCTATTTGCGGCTCCACTACTTGCTGTAGTCGGTCTTATTGTAATGGCCATCAAGGCCAAATGGGTCAAAAAGCAAGACGCAGGTGACGAAAAAATGCAGAAGCTCGCGGGCTACATAAAGGAGGGAGCACTGGCTTTCTTGAAAGCAGAGTATCGAATGCTGGCCATATTCGTGGTGATTGCAGGCATTTTATTGGGTGTTGTATCGATGATGGTTGAAACCACGCATTGGTTTATCGTTATTGCTTTCGTTATAGGTGCTGTTTTTTCAGCTGTAGCTGGAAACATTGGTATGCGCATAGCTACTGACGCCAATGTGAGAACAACGCAAGCAGCACGAACAAGTTTAAAGCAAGCCTTAAAAGTTTCGTTTGGAGCAGGTACCGTTATGGGACTGGGAGTTGCTGGTTTGGCCGTTTTTGGTTTGAGCACAATTTTCGCTTTGTTGACCATATCTTTTATGGGCGAGGGCTACGATTACTTGCAGATGACCGTCGTTCTAGAATCTCTAGCAGGATTTTCATTAGGAGCAGAATCTATTGCACTTTTTGCTCGTGTAGGTGGTGGTATTTATACCAAAGCTGCTGATGTAGGGGCTGACCTTGTTGGTAAAGTCGAAGCTGGTATTCCTGAAGATGATCCCCGTAACCCCGCAACTATTGCAGATAACGTTGGAGACAACGTAGGTGATGTGGCTGGAATGGGAGCTGACCTTTTCGGGTCTTATGTAGCCACGATGCTAGCCGCTATGGTTCTTGGGAACTACGTCGTTAATGATCACACTAGTGGTGCTGGGATGGACGATAGTTTTGGAGGAATCGGGCCGATCATGTTGCCTATTCTGATTGCAGGTCTGGGAATAATCTATTCCATTATCGGAACTTTTGTCGTGAAGATTAAGGACGAAAGCGCGAAAGAAAAAGAAGTACAGAGAGCATTTAATATTGGGAACTGGGGTTCGATTATCCTAACTGGTATATCGACTTACTTCGTTATACAATGGATGCTTCCTGAAAGCCTGAACATGACATTCTTTGGAGAAGGCTCTAAAGCCGTTTCTTCAATGGAAGTTTTTTATGCTGTGATCGTCGGTTTGGTTGTAGGAGGTTTGATTAGCTACTTGACAGAGTACTACACGGCCATTGGTAAGAAGCCAGTAAATACAATCGTACAAAATTCATCTACTGGAGCTGCAACCAACATTATTGCTGGTTTATCTCAGGGGATGATGTCAACTTTCTTTCCTGTTTTGTTATTTGCCGCAGCCATTTGGGCAGCTTATGCATTTGCAGGATTTTATGGTGTAGCGATCGCCGCTTCAGCAATGATGTCTACAACGGCTATGCAACTAGCTATTGATGCTTTTGGCCCTATTGCAGACAATGCAGGAGGAATAGCTGAAATGAGTGAATTGCCAAGCGAAGTAAGAACACGCACAGATATTCTAGATACCGTAGGAAACACGACTGCTGCAACTGGTAAAGGTTTTGCCATTGCTTCTGCAGCTTTGACTGCATTGGCACTATTTGCAGCTTACGTGACCTTCACAGGAATTGATGGTATCAACATCTTTAAAGCACCAGTATTGTCTGCCTTATTTGTTGGAGCTATGATTCCTGTTGTCTTCTCTGCTTTGGCGATGAGCGCTGTTGGTAAGGCTGCCATGGCAATGGTGAAAGAAGTGAGACGTCAGTTCAAAGAAATTCCTGGAATAATGGAAGGGAAGGCTGAGCCAGAATATGACAAATGTGTTGAGATTTCGACGGAAGCTTCTCTAAAGGAAATGATGTTGCCTGGTCTATTGACCATCGTAACTCCGATTGTTGTCGCATTTGCTACCAAACTATTTACAGGAGATCATTTGCTTGCCGCTGAAGTATTGGGTGGATACATGGCTGGTGTCACTGTTTCTGGTGTAATGTGGGCCATCTTCCAAAACAATGCTGGTGGTGCATGGGACAATGCCAAGAAGTCTTTCGAAGCAGGTGTGATGATCGATGGTGAAATGACGTATAAAGGTTCAGAAGCGCACAAGGCAGCTGTAACTGGCGATACCGTTGGAGATCCTTTTAAGGATACTTCTGGGCCATCAATGAATATTTTGATCAAGCTTACCTGTTTGGTTGGTTTGGTGATTGCGCCTCTTATAGGAGAAGGTGACGGTCACTCTCAATCAGAGAATGTTATCGAGGAAGCTTCAATGATATCTGTTGATTCTAAAGAAAGCAAAGGGCCAAACGGAGAGTATAAGATTACAACTGAGAATTCTGAATTCCGATGGATAGGTAAAAAAGTTACCGGTCAACACAGCGGTACAATTGCGACCAAAGGAGAAGCTTCTTTTGAAAATGGTAAGATCATTTCTGGGAACTTTGATATTGACATGACAACCATTAAGGTGACTGATATCAAAGACGCAGAATCAAACGCTGATTTGACTGGTCATCTTTTGAATGAGGACTTTTTTGATGTGGAGAATTTCCCAAATGCTGTCTTAAGAATAAGCGGTTCAAAAATGGTTGACCCACAAGGAGTTTACAAATTTGAAGGAGGTCTTTCGATGAAAGGGAAAACCAGCAATGTAGTTGGTGAGTACAAACTAAGTGAAGTTGATGGAGCTTACATGCTCGAGGGAGGATTTACTTTCGATCGCACCAAGCATGACATCAAGTATAACTCTGGTTCTTTCTTCTCTGACTTGGGAGACAAAGTGATTTACGATGAGGTTCCCGTTTCTTTTCAGGTGAAACTCTGATCCAAAAGATATTAAACGAAAAAGGCGCTTCAATCGAAGCGCCTTTTTTATGTTCTAAAGTTTTGGTGGAATTCGTATTTGAGAGAGGTTGATCTAGAAAGTTCGATAGCAACGCGCACGCCTTTTTAAAATTCAAGGAGTTGACTCTGGTCAATGCGGTATCCTGAGCGATGTCGAAGGAACTGATTATGAAACAAGTGGAAGGCAGAAAGCGGTCTTTATAGACAGTCTCTCAAAACAGACCATTGATCTCACCATCAATAGCTGTGATGATCTCACCCAAGTCCTCCGCATTTTCGTGAAAGGCATTGTCATCTACATCGATGATTAAAATCTTTCCTTTATCGTAGGTGGAGATCCAAGCCTCGTATCGTTCGTTCAATCTTTTGAGGTAATCCAGGCGAATGGCCTCTTCGTATTCTCGACCTCTTTTTTGGATGTTGGTTACCAATGCTGGCACAGTCGCCCGCAGGTATATCAACAAGTCAGGAGCTTGAATATAATTCTCCATCGAATTGAAAAGCGAGAAGTAATTCTCAAAATCCCGAGTGGTCATCAACCCCATCGCGTGGAGGTTTGGTGCAAAGATGTACGCATCCTCGTATATCGTTCTGTCTTGAATGACTTTGATATCCTTCTGACGTATTTCTGCGATTTGATTGAATCGGCTGTTCAAGAAGTAAATCTGAAGATTGAAAGACCATCGCTGCATGTCCTTGTAGAAATCCAAGAGGTATGGATTTTCATCCACATCCTCAAAATGAGTTTCCCATTTGTAATGCTTTGCCAACAATCCTGTGAGAGTTGTCTTACCTGAACCTATATTTCCTGCTACTGCTACGTGCATAATTTCTGAATAACGGGCAAAAATACAAATATTGACGATGTAGTGAGACTTAAGGCATGATTAGCTCCCAAACTTTAATATTGTCGCCACAAAGTCCTGCTACTCTGTTCTTAAAAACCAAAGCTTGAGAGCAATCTTCGGGGAGCTCAATTTCCGTTTCCGTATAGTCGCGCATATTGTATCTGTGAAGCTTATTGTCCTTAAAATAAACTACGGTATTTTCAAGTACTTGAAATCTTTCCAGCCCTTTGATGGGAATAGTATTGATGTAAGTTCCAAAAATGTCGAAGACCAGAATGCCCGATTCGGGATTGTTCAAATAAATGCGGTTGGCAAACTCCACCAAGTAGTTCGGATTTAAATCCAGTCTCAGTACCTGTGCGAGATTCCCAGTTGTGCCCACTTGCTTGAAGTTCTCGTTCATTCGAATGAGAGAAAAACTCATAGCGTCGTAAAACCAGAAATAGTTTTGTACAGATGAACACCCCAAGATGCCCATACTGATGTTTTTACTCAAGAGATTTATTCTTCCCCTGTTATTACTTAATGTATTGTCAAGTAAAATAACATAGTTGAGGTCGGGATACATAACCATCGGTCTCAGCGAATAAGTTATATCCATTGCGCTGACTCCTCCCATTTGTTCATCGCTGAAGCGAAAGGCAAAAGTTCCATCGGACTTGTATTTGAAAATCTCAGTATTCCGCACTCCATAAACATTGAGGAGGTTGTCGTATTCGATGAAATCGAATTTTCCCGGAATGGCATAAAGCTCCATAAATTGAGCTTGAGCAATATGGAAGGAAAAAAGGAATAGTGACGAAGTGAGAAAAGCTCTGATCATACGGTTTCTTGAACGAGCATTTCTTTGATTTCGTCTAGGAACTTTCTGTTATTGGCTAAGCGGGGGACTTTGTGTTGCCCTCCTAATTTACCTTGATTTTTCAGCCAGTTGTAAAATGTCTTTGTCGGAACTTTCTTTACCAATGGAAAGCGCAGGGTCAAATCTCCCGTTCTCTTAGCTTCGTAATCGCTGTTCAGTTTTTTGAGTTCATTGTCCAATATGGCTGCGAAGGTCTCGAGGTTTTCAGGCGCTCGGTCAAATTCTACCAGCCACTCATGACCACCCGTGCCTTCATGACTCATGTAAACAGGGCCAGCCGTATAGTCGACAATGGAGCAATCACATTCTTTGCAAGCTTTGGAAAGCGCTTTTTCTGCATTGTCGATGATCAGCTCCTCACCGAAAGCATTGATAAAGTGCTTGGTCCTTCCTGTTACTCGTATCCGGAAAGGAAATTTTGAAGTAAAACTTACGGTATCACCAATTCGGTAGCGCCAAAGGCCTGCATTGGTGCTGATTACAATTTCATAATTCTCACCAATCTCGACCTCACTCAAACTTACAATGCGCGGATTTTCGTCGTGTGATTCAGATGCTCGAATGAATTCATAATAAATGCCATAGTCGAGCATGAGCAGCATGTCATCTGCGTTGGTTCGATCTTGGATTCCAAAATATCCTTCGCTGGCATTGTAGCTATCGTAATAATTCATCTTATTCGACCCGATGATTCGATCAAACTGTTCCCGATAAGGCGCGAAATTTACCCCACCGTGAATGTATAGTTCAAGATTCGGCCATATCTCATGTATGGTTTTCTTTCCTTTCAATTCGAGAACACGTTTGAGCAAAACCAGCGTCCATGAAGGAACACCAGCCATATTCGTCACGTTTTCATCCTTTACGCTTTCGGCCATCCGTTCAATCTTTTCCTCCCAATTATCCATCAATGCGATCGATCGGTCGGGGATGCGTTTCATCTCTACCCAAAAAGGAAGATTATTGATGATGATTGCCGATAGGTCGCCAGAGTACGAATCCTTCCTGAACTGATTGATTTGGCTGCTTCCGCCTAAAACCAATGACTTTCCATTGTACAGCCCGTTTTCAGGGTGATTGTGATTGTACAGTGCGAGTAGGTCTTTGCCGCCTTTGTAATGACACCCTTCTAGTGCCTCTCGGCTAACGGGTATAAACTTGCTCTTGTCACTGGTCGTCCCCGATGATTTGGCAAACCAATTGATCTCAGTAGGCCAAAGAAGATTTTGTTCGCCTTTCTGCAGGCGGCTCACGTAAGGTTTTACATCTTCGTAAGTTTGCAGTGGAACTCGTTCGTGGTAGGTTTTTTGTGATCGAATACTCGCGTAATCGTATTTTCGGCCCCATTCTGTATCCTTGGCTGTGTCAATAAGTCGCTCGAACAACTCATTTTGAACCTCTACAGGATATTTCATGAAGAGCTCGATCTGATGAAAGCGTTTCTTCATGAACCAGGAGAAGACAGAATTTAAGGCCATAGTTAAAGGATAGAGAACCAAATTACTAAAAAGGAAGTTATCAAGCGGCAATATGATGAATGCAAAAGGCACTTTGAGAATGATGAATGTTACCGCAAATGGCGGGGTTCACTACAATCTCAACCTCAATAAAGAAATGGGCCCTGAAATGAATCAATGCATCAATAAAACATTGACATTGAAATGGACGGGCAAAATAAATTGTACCAATTGCGGCCGAGATCTCAAGAAGACTTTTGGTCAAGGGTTTTGCTACGATTGTTTTACGAAAGCAGCTCAGGCTGCGCCCTGCATAATTAGGCCAGAGCTTTGCGAGGCTCACCTGGGGAAAGGAAGGGACGTAGAGTGGGAAGAGAAGCACCACAACCAGCCACATTTTATCTACTTAGCCCAAACATCTGGCGTCAAAGTTGGGGTGACCAGATCAACCAACATTCCCAGCCGATGGATCGATCAGGGAGCTTGGAGAGCCATAAAAATTGCAGAAGTTCCTTACCGAAAATTAGCGGGCGACGTGGAAATAGAGTTGAAACAGTACCTCTCTGACCGCACCGATTGGCGTAAGATGCTGAGAGATGAAAGGGGCGAAGAGGACCTGAAAGAGACTCGCGACTCAATGATCTCTTTCTTTCCTGAAGATTTGAAGCAATACGCCATTGCGGATTCAGAAGTTCATGAATTTCTATATCCCGTCAGTCAGTATCCCGAAAAAGTTAAGTCGATAAATCTCGACAACGAAAAAACCATCGAGGGAACGCTAACGGGTATTCGGGGACAGTACCTCTACTTTGACCACGAGAATGTGATCAACCTCAGAAAGTATAGTGGATACGAGGTCGAGTTTGAATGCGAATAAAAAAGCTCAGCTATTATCTGCACTTTTCAATCTAACTTGAGTTCGATCCCTAATCATGAATTCAATCAATAAAAAACCCGGCATCATGTTGATGCCGGGTTATCTCCTAAGTGCGATCAATAGAATACCTAGTTAGAGTTTGTCCATTTAGTCGATTGTCTGACCTAGAAAGTTCAATAGCAAGGCGCACGTAGGTTTAAAATCAAGGGGTTGACATTTGTCAATGACTGTTTTTAAAACAAGTGGAACGCAGATAGTGGACTTTATAGACAGACACTGGTTATTTTGAAATCATGAATTTTTCTATCACCGTTTCCGTCTGCGTAGTCAAGCGATAGATGTACACTCCTGCTGGCAGGTCAGATCCGTTAAATGAAAAGCGGTAGTCAGCGTCGGGATGTGCTACACCGCTAAATAGAGATTCTACGCTGCGTCCGCTCATATCGTAAACTTCAAGAGTAGTGTATCCTTCACCATTCACGCTGAAGGTCACGTTGGACACGTCGCTTGTAGGATTGGGGTATGAGGAAACAGCAGCACCTGCTGGCATCACAAAGTCAGAACTGGACCAAGGGCCAGCCACAATTGGGCTCTGAGAGCATCCGCAACGAACTTCCCAGTCATATGAAGTGCCAGGATTAAGGAACTGTCCAGGGATAAGGAATTGAGATACATTGTTGCCTCCGATGATTCTCGTCCCTAAAGTTTCTCCGTTTTTTGGTCCTATACGAATTTGGCATCCAATGGAGCCAGCTATGGGGTCCCAAGAAAGCAGTATGTCATCGCCTTGTATTTGAGAAACTAAACCAGTTACAGCAGGATAGGGGTCTTCGCAAGGCGGTTCGCTGCTGTTCACGATTACCGTACCCACCATATTGGGGTGTATGTCGCACAGGTACGTATACGTGCCTTCTACTGTGAAAACAACGGATTCAGTCCATGGGGCAGAAGCAGCGATGCCCGTGGTAAAGGAGGCTGGATTTCCAGGAAATATATCGGTAGAGCCGTTTGCGTTGTGGAATCCAGACACATTCATAAATGTTACCATATCCCCTGACTCAATGGTAATGCTGGCAGGTGTAAATTGAAAATTGCTGACTTCAACGATGTGGGTGACTTGTGCTGTAGTGACATCTGCCACAAAAAAAGCCATCGTGGTGCTAGCCGCGATGAGGAGGTTTGTAAATTTTTTCATGATGGTTTTTCGATTGGAGTATCTCTATTATTTCTCAATATAGAACAACTCAACAGCCAAAGCGAGTTTTACTTCAAAGTTTGTCAATCACGAATGGTGCGATTCACCGCTTGCCCATAAAAAACCCTGGTATCTAAAGACACCAGGGTTTTTGAATCAGTTCATTCTAATGATCAGTCTACCTTCACTTCAAAAGGCATTCTGGCTTGAATCCCTTTCATCTCTTTGATGTTTTGAATGGCTTTGTATTGCTCGATCAGTTCTGAGTTTTCTACGTCAAAACCCAGTGCAGTTTTTACCATTGCCATATTCAAATCCTCCAAAATCTGTTGAACAGGGTCTTTCCTTTTTGGGAGTTCCTTAATGGTGTAGTCTTCTAAGCCTGCCATTTTAGCAGCTTCGGCTATCGCATCTTCCAATCCTCCAAGCTCATCTACCAAGCCTAGTTCGAGGGCATCTAATCCTGACCACACTCTTCCTTGACCAATGGAGTCAATGAACTCAGGTCTTAGGTTTCGGCCTTCGGCTACGATATTCACGAAATTACCATAAGTGCGATCAACCGATCTTTGCAGAATAGCATACTCAGCATCATTTAGCGGTCGGCTTACTCCGCCAAAGTCGGCGAAGTCATTGGTCTCCACATTATCGAAAGTCAAGCCGATTTTGTCGTTGAAAAAACCTTTCATGTTTGGAATGATACCAAACACACCAATAGAACCAGTAATGGTCGTTGGCATGGCGAAGATCTTATCGGCAGGTGCACTGATGTAATATCCTGCAGAAGCTGCCACGTCACCCATTGAAACGATCAATGGCTTTGCTTTTTGGGCCAGAACTACCTCATGCCAAATCATGTCTCCCGCAATCGCAACTCCACCAGGAGAGTTTACTCTAAGAACGATTGCCTTTACTGAAGTATCCTTTCTAGCTGCCTTGATAGCTTCGGCATAGGTGTCGCTGCCAACAGCATCATCACCAGATTCGCCCAGGCCAATGTTTCCTTGGGCATAGATCACAGCTATTTTATCTTTTTTGTAAGAGAGTGTAAAGCCACCGTCTTCCTCAGGAGGCTTTGGAGCTTTAAGATACTTAGCGAGTGTAACGAAATTGAGATCGTCATCCTCATCGGTTTCGGTTTTCTCCCGAAGAATATCCATTACTTCATCTTCGTACATAACAGCGGTTGCCATTCCTGCGTCCACAGCATCTGATGCTATCTGGATGGAATAGTTTTCAGCGATCTCATTCAGCTTTTCTGCAGAGATTGAGTAGCTATCGCTCATTCCGTCTAGCATACTTCCCCACATAGATTCTAGCCATTTCTTCGTTTGCATTCGACTAGCCTGGCTCATTTCATCCAAAATAAACGGCTCAACAGCACTTTTAAACTTGTTGTTGGAACCACGAATAATTTGAGGCTCAATTTGCAAGTCGTCCAAAAGATTTTTGAAAAAAGTCACTTCGGCGTTCAATCCACGAAAGTCCATAAAACCTTCAGGGTAGATGTAAATCTCATCCGCCACAGAGCTCAAGTAGAGGGCTTTTTGTGTATAGATTTCATTGTAACTGACTATCCATTTCCCACTTTCTTTAAAATCCAAAAGAGCGTTTCGAATTTCTTGAGTAGTAGCCATTCCTGCAGGGACAACAGCAACATCGAAGTAAATACCCTTGATTTTATCGTCATTTTTTGCTTTCTCAATATTCTCCAGAATCTCATCTAAACCTAATGGCGTAGAAGATTGGAAGCCACCGAAATTGATATTAAAATGTTCCTCGGGACCTCGGTCAACGATGGGCTGATCAAACTTGAGGTGCAAGATGGAATTGTCATTTACACTTGTCACCTGGTTGGATTTGTCCAGATCACTAAAAGCAGCAGAGAAAATCCCTCCGATTATTAGTATTCCAACAAATAGCAAAACAAAGAGGGAAATTAGGGTTCCCAGCAGGCTCGCGAACATGAATTTGAAAAATTGCTTCATTCTTTTTTTTCCTTTGTACAAAAGTAGGTTGATTGGCCTTCTTTTGATACGTTAAATACACGACTGGTCGATGCGATATTTTAGCGGAAGCTAAATGGTGTTTATTAGCAAGGACCGCAATCGATGTTCCGCCATGCCTTTGGCTTGGTTTAGGGACTTGTTTTTATACATGGTCATCCGCCTATGGCGGACTCCTTGAATTTTAAAACTACGTGTGCTTTGATACCGAGCTTTCTTGATGAGCTACTTTACACTATGGACAGACTTTGAATAATGATAAAATTGTGACCGACGATAATTCTATGAAAACTGTCTATTTGGGTTTGGGCTGTAATTTGGGAAACAGATTAGAGTCCTTGGAGAAGGCTATTCTTATGTTGGAAGAACTGGGTGAAGTTGCGGCCAAATCCAAGGTGTACGAGTCTCCTGCGTGGGGTTATGATGACGATCGAGCCTACCTAAATTGCTGCTGCGCAGTTAAAACCAAACTTGGTAGTACAGAGATTCATCGATTAACCCTTGAAATTGAAGTTGCTCTTGGCCGTGAAACGTCTAAGCGGAAGCAAGGTGAACCGTTTAGGCCAAGATTGATCGATATTGATATTTTATTTTTAGATGAAGAAGTCATAAAAACAGATGCGCTTACGGTACCTCATCCTCAACTTCATCTTCGTAATTTTGTTCTTCAACCAATGGTTGATATAGCTCCTGGATTTAGGCACCCGTTAATTGGTGCAACGATGAAGGAGCTCTTGAGTATATCTGAAGATAAAACAGAACTGGCAGAATTGGATGGATTATAACTACATAGCCGTAGAAGGTAATATTGGGTCGGGTAAAACGACATTGGCACACAAGCTGGCATCCGATTTCAATGCGGAGCTGGTTTTGGAGCAATTTGCAGACAATGAGTTCTTGCCAAAATTCTATGCAGAGCCTAGGAGATATGCTTTTACTTTAGAGATGTCTTTTCTGGCTGAGCGCTACAGTCAGCTATCTGGGCTTGGATCCGATCGCAATCTCTTTAGTTCCGTTCGGATTTCTGATTACATGTTAAGTAAGTCTTTGATTTTTGCAGCTTCCAACCTGAACGAGGATGAGTTGCGCCTTTTCCGCAAGGTGTTTGACATCATGTTTAAAACGGTGCCCACTCCCGATCTTTTGGTCTATCTCTATTCAGATACTAAGCGGCTTCTTCAAAACATCAGGATTCGCGGAAGGAGGTATGAGCAGAGCATTGAAGAGGAGTACTTAGGTCGTGTTCAGGCCAAATACCTTGACTTTTTGAGAAAACAAGCGAACAACATGAGAGTGCTAATTCTTGATGTTTCGGAGGTCGACTTCGTAAAAGATCAGTTAGTCTATGAGAAATTGTTGTCTGTCATTAGGGAGCCTCGCCCCAAAGGTATTCATCATCAGTTGATTGAGCCTATTTCAGGATTGGTTTAAAACCGCATTAATCACTTCATCGTGTAAAAAACTATATGTATGTTTGCAGGCAGTTAATTAGGATAAAAAAAGACCTTAAAAACCAAAACGAATGAAGCATTCGAACTTTAAATTTCCGGCCCTTTTAATCGTAGTCGGATTTGCTATGGCCGCCTGTGGTGGGCTCGGTAAGATGGCAAAATATGCTGAGACAGTTGAGTACAACGTTGACCCAGAACCTTTGATTGTTCGCGGGGATAGTGTTGAGCTGAACATTAGTGCTACTTTCCCTGGGAAGTACTTTAGTAAAAAAGCGATGGTTACGTTAACTCCAACGCTAACCTACGAAGGTGGATCAGCTCCTTACGATTCAGTTTCTTTTCAAGGAGAAGATGCGGCTAGCAATGCAACTGTCATTCCTTACGAAACAGGAAAGAATTTTTCTTACTCCGACCGTATAGCTTACACTCCTGCGATGGAGAATTCTGAGCTCATGCTAAACATCTTAGGTAAGCAAGGAAACAAGGAACAAGCATTTGATCCATTCAAATTGGCAGATGGTGTGATCACTACTCCGTTAATGGTGATGAGTGACGATATGCCGATTATTGCTGCAGATCAATTCGAAAGAATTACTTCTCATCAAGCGAATGCAATCATTAATTACTTAGTGAACGCTTCAAGTGTTAGAAGTTCGGAGCTTCGCGATGGTGATATCAAAGCGATCGAAAACTTCTTGAAAGAAGTTGCAAGCAATGAAGATTACCAATTCAAAGGAGCAGAGATTATGGCTTACGCTTCACCTGAAGGTGAAATCAGCATCAATGAGAATTTGGCTTCAGAAAGAGCTGAAAGTGCTATGAAAGCAGTATCTCGTTTGATGGATCGTGCAAAAATAGAGTACGACAAAGAAGCTTTCTTCGAATTGATGCCTAAAGGAGAAGACTGGACAGGATTTAAAAACAAGATGGAAGCTTCTGATATTGCTGACAAAGAATTGATCTTGAGAATTCTCGAAATGTATTCTGATGTGACTAAGCGTGAAGAGGAGATCAGAAACCTTGCAGCTACTTACACTGAAGTTGCTGACCAGATTCTTCCTGAACTACGTAGATCGCAGATTACGGTAAATTATGACATCGTAGGTAGAAGTGATGAAGAGATTATCGCTTTAGCTCGTTCAGCAAATGCTGACACACTTACTTTAGAAGAGATGCTTTATGCTACCACTCTTACTGAGGATATGAATGAGCAATATGCGATATACGAAACCACTGCTTCGACTTATCCTGACGATTTTAGAGCTCACAACAACATGGGTGTTATTCATCTTCGTAAAAATGAACTTTCGAAAGCTCAAACCATGTTTGAAAATGCGATGGGTAAAGAAGAAAGTCCTGTTGTGAAAAACAACATGGCAATCATTTCTAGGTTGAACGGAGACCGCAAAGGAGCGATGGAAATGCTAGAAGCTGCTGCTGGAGCTGGAGATGAAGTAAATTACAATATGGGTATTATCGATATCCAAAATGGTGATTATACCTCTGCTATCCAGAACATGAAAGGAAGCAACACTTTCAATAAGGCATTGGCTCAAGTATTGTCAGGCAACACGGAAACGGCAATGAAAACTGTCAACGATTCTGACGCTTCTGATTCTGCAATGGGTTACTACCTAAAAGCAATCATCGGAGCGCGTATGAACGACGCGGATGCAGTTACCACAAACTTGACTAAAGCTTACAGTATGGATGCTTCGTTAGAAGAGAAAGCAGCCACCGACTTGGAGTTCAGAAACTTCCAGGGCGAAGCTGCTGAATAAGCTTACACAATCGATTTAAAAAAGCCGTCTGCCATTCTGGTAGACGGCTTTTTTGTTTTGTAGCCTCTAGCTAGAAGGCTGATTTTATTGCCGCCACTTCGATTCATCGCGTGGCGGAATGTGATGATCTCAGAATAAAGTCAATCTCTCTCCTTCCGAAAGAGAGCTTAAGAGGATCTCAGAGGGTGAAAAGCGTTTGCTCAATGATTGATAACGCAGAGCCGTGAGGTGATTTGAAATACTTTTGGGATTGCAGTCGCAAGGGAAATCGGAATTTAAAATACAAAAGCCAAACAGATTCGTTCTTTAAGCATCTTCCGCGGGTACAAAGAGAGTGCAAGGAATGTGTTATCGAATTAATAAGAATGCTGGATTCTGCAGCCTCTGAATACTTAACACTCCGCACTCAATACTAATTCTTAGAAAACCACTCGTCGACGTCGTCTCTTGGTCACACGACCCCGACCACGCTTGAACCGTTTCTGGGCTATTTTGTAATCTGCTGTAAACATGCCAAAGAAATAGGCATCATTTTTATTGGGATTTCCCCGCTGTAAGCCTGCTTCCGTGCTCCCGAGAGGAACACGCAATCCGTTTTCATCAACGTAGTATCCAAGGCTTGGATCAGCAAAGATTGCAGCCAATTCTCCTTGATTATCAGCAATAGTCTGGTTGTCGAAATATACGGTGCTCACATCGTCCATATAGTCAGTAAAAGTAAGTCGGTGTACTATTTCAAATCCAACTGTCCATTCCTTGTTGAGTTGCATTCGATAACCGATACCTAAAGGAATAACAACCGTGTAAAGGGAATATTGAGATGGTCCGCCATCTTGGAGTTGTCCTTCGGTGCCGAAATCTCTTAGGTCATACCAAGTGCCTTCAAAATTTCCTTGTGGATTGAATCTTGTTACTCCGACCCCTGCAGAAATGTACAGCGCTGATCCTTCTAGTTTACTCTGCTTTATTCTGCCGTAACGAGTTTTTTGAGTAAAATCGATCAAATCATATTCTCCTTGAAGAGAGAATTCAAAAATATTTGAGCGAAAGCTTAGATTGCGATTTCTCCTGAAAATCTCTTCGGTTAGGGCATCATTTCCTCCGATAATAGCATAAGCCAATTGTGCTTTTATATAAAAGCGGCTGCCCAGCTGGTACCGATACGTAAACTGTAAGGCTGGTTTCGTTTTCGAAAGCTCCAGATCATAAATAAAGTCTGTTCCGATCTGGTCACGTCCCCCAGGTTCTCCTAAAAAGAAAGAAGCTCCGAGGCCTATTCCAAAACTGTGACGCTGGCTTTTCCAGTACGATGTTTGCCCACTGAAATATTGCGCATGCACTGCCGAGAAGGATGTGGCGAACAAAGCAATCAAAGAATACTGACAAAACTTATTCACAGCTATAAAGATAACGGGGCGAATATAAGAATTACAACTTCTTTTATTCCCTAGTTTTTAACTGACGGTAAAATTCCCAAATGGTTATTCCTGCGCACACGGATATATTGATGGAATGCTTGGTCCCAATTTGGGGTATTTCAAGGCTTTTGTTGCAGCGATCAATAACTTCTTGTTCTACACCATCTACCTCATTACCTAAGACTAGCGCGTATTTTTTTTTGCTTTCAATTTTAAAGACACCAAGTTTTTCTGAATCTTCGGTTTGCTCCACTGCGATGCACTCAAAGCCTTTTTCGGATAGGATACTGAGGCAAGCATTTGTATTAGCGAAATATTCCCATTCCACCGATTCAGTTGCCCCCAGCGCAGTTTTGTTCATTTCTCGAGAAGGCGGTGTAGGCGTTATCCCACAAAGAAAAATCTTCTCAAGCCTGAAAGCATCGCTAGTGCGGAATACGGAACCGACATTTTGAGCACTTCTCACGTTATCCAAAACGATCACGACAGGAGTCTTGACCGCACTTTTGAATTCCTCTCCAGTTAAGCGT
>Ga0222653_1000801_pt1 | contig 17362 bp, 13 predicted proteins | sample AntAcemetagen419_FD_179856 | JGI IMG/M metagenome (GOLD analysis project Ga0222653, IMG submission 179856) | Saline water microbial communities from Ace Lake, Antarctica - #419 | ecosystem: Environmental > Aquatic > Non-marine Saline and Alkaline > Saline | place: Antarctica: Ace Lake...
TTGTTTGTTCATCACAGGGCCTCAAGTTGAGAATGTCGGTACCAGGACCAGGATCATCTACCGTAAGAGCAGGAAGTGCGAGTGATCTTGCGAAGACATGCTCGCGATTCCAGTCGCCACTTGAGCCACCATAATCGTTTATTCCTCTTTCACGGTCGTTCGTTAGCGTACCATCCTGTCCGCTTTCCCAGCCATAGACCAGTAAAACTTCGTTAGGGTTTTCAGGGTTTTTATCGCCGTCTTGAAGAGCATCCCAAGCGTCGTAACTAGATGAGGTGTAGTTGAGAAAAGACACACCTAAGCTTATCTTGTTGGAGAGCTCGACTTGCAAAGCGCTTCCTGTTAATTCCAGATCGACGGAGTTGTAGTAAGATGGAATTTGTGCGTGAACTGAGATTGCTAGAAAGCAAAAGGTCAGTAAAGTGATTGATGATTTCATGTTGCTAATTTAGATCAAATTAAAGGCCCAGTAAATGGTCATCTAAACACGGTCTATCATGGATGAATGAATACGTCTTCATCGACACGACAAAGTCTATCATCCTGAAAGTAAAAGTGATTTAGTAGCGGTAGCAGATGGCGTTGATATTCATGCCTGCACCCACAGATGCAAATAGAATTATATCGCCTTTTTTCATGGTGTGGCCTTTCTTCTGTCCACGTCTTACCACATCATAAAGAGTGGGAACGGTCGCTACGGAGCTGTTTCCCCATTCATGTACGCTCATAGGTAAAACGTCATCGGAATATTCTTTTTGACCGTATAATTTGTAAAGTCGGCTTATGACAGCCTCGTCCAGCTTTTCATTGGCTTGGTGAATGAAAATTTTCTTCACTTCGCTGATATCAATCTTGGCAATGTCAAGGCATTTCTTCATAGCGGCAGGCACCTGTTTTAGTGCAAATTCATACACTTTTCGACCTTTCATTTTCATGTACTTAATGCCAGGATTAGCATCTGGCTCATATGATTTATCCATGAAGAGATAATCAACTTCGTCCTTTGCAAATGTCGCAGATGTGGTGCTTAGTATGCCTGCATCATGGTCGGTGTCTTTGTACTCCAAAATTGTAGCACCCGCTCCGTCAGAAAAGATCATGCTATCTCGATCATATGGGTCAATCACTCTTGAGAGGGTTTCAGAACCTATAACCAAGGCCCTTTTGGCCATTCCTGCTCTGAAGTATGCTTCTGATTGTATGACACCTTGCACCCAACCTGGGCAACCAAAAAGAATATCATAACCGATGCAATTCGGATTAGCTATTCCAAGTTTATTCTTTACTCTTGATGCAATAGAAGGAACTGCTTCGGATTGGATGGTACCCGATTGGATATCGCCAAAATTATGCGCTACAATTATTTGATCAAGTGTCTCAGGGTCAATTCCTGAATCTTCAATAGCTTGTTTTGCTGCCAGATAGGCCAAGTCTGAAGAATTCATAGAATCATCTGCCCAACGTCGATGACTAATTCCAGTTATTCCTTGAAATTTTCTCGAAATAAGTTCTGGTGGTTTATCTATAACTGTTGAATCTTCGGTGTAAAATAGTTGATTGTGGAAATACTCATTCGGTAAGACCCTCTTGGGCACGAAACTTCCAGATCCTATAATGACTGTTCTTTGCATAAAAAAGGGTGTTAAAACGCGAATATCCGAATATATCCGTTGCGACACAAGGTCTAAAAACCTAATTGTCTCAAAAGAGAAGTCCCTGTTAAAAATCTAAATATTCCTTGTACAGGTGCTTAAATTGTTCTTCCGCATCATGCCTTAGGTAGAATACATTGCCGTTGTAAATCCTGAGTTTTTCAGGAAAAGGATAAGCAACTTTCATAGGGATTCTCAGAGCCCCAGTGTATGGATCGAGTTCTCTGATGAAATAAACTCCTTGCTTCTCATGGATGGTGTAAAGCTTCTCGCTAACTCTATCTTGCTCTATCTGCCAGAGCTCAAAACCGGGCAGGTCGATTTGGAAATACACCGAATCCAATACTTCTCCATCCTGGTTATGGTGATAAATCCATTGATTCATGGCATCCAAGATTAGTACACTGTCCTCCTTTTTGTAAACGGGTGTGTAAGGTGGTCTAAGATCTCGATCAATACCTGTGATGTAGGGCTGTTGGGAACGAAAATTTGGCTCTCTATTGCGGGCCCTGATGTAGCCAGCATATAATTTTTTGTCAAATCCCTGCGCTTCGCTCAAAGAGATGGCTCGCGATCTTTGGTTTTGGTCAAGCATGGTGTAGTCCAAAAATGTTTTCGAGAAATAGGATCGGTTTTTTGCAGTTCTAATTACCTCATGTGATTTGATATCAGTATGGTAGCAATAATGAACTACTTGAGGGATTTCTCGAACGATCTTAACACTAAATGCCGATTTTGAAAAAGCAACAGTGTACGGCACAACGTTGGTTTTAAACTCCTTGAGGTCGAATTCTTTGTAACTCAGTTTTCCTCCTTCTTCACTTACAATTAACGCATAGTCCAATCCTTCAATAAACAATTCATTGAAGGCACTTCTTCGCAGTCTTTGAGGAAAATCGGGTGTAAGAATACGGTGCTTCATTTCACCTCTATCGAACAAGGTTAAAGCGCAATTCTCTAATGATAAATTATTATCTGAATTGCTAATGTTTCTGTTGAGGTAGGACCCTATAACTAGCAGATTATCAATAAATTCAAAATCATATATGTACTCAAAATCAGGCTCATAGACTCCTAAAGCTTCCGCTGAAACTTTCAAGCCCTGAATTTTAGGCTTAGGCACTAAATAGATCGCCATATTTTTGAAATCAACTATATCGTATGGCTTGCGATCACAGTCGTGGAATCCTGTGGCAGAAACTTCTAAGTTTTTATCTTTTTTGACGGGAATAGTGAATGAACCCGTTGCATCTGTTCGCATATTCCGGTTGCCCATTCTTACGGTAGCATTTTCCAGCGGTTGCTGAGTGTGCCCGTCGTATATAGTGCCGCTTACGGATTCTTGACCGAGAGTAGTGAAGCAAAGAAATAGTGCGATGAAGAAAGTAATGGCTGATCCATGCATAGCCTCGACTCGAAGTAATGTGAAATGAGCATTTCTTTCTAGTTTTGATGGATAACTTGAAGAGTGATGAAAAGGCATATTTGGTTAGTAATGGTTCTTATTTTTAGTATCAAAGTTTATGCCCAAGAAGAGTCTTCGCCAAAACCTTTGTATACTGATAGGCCAGGTCAGAGTATTACTCCATATACAGTCGGAGATAGAGCGTTACAGCTCCAAGGAGGTTACGGGTTTTTTCGAGAGACTTCGTCTTTATCAGATATCGATTTACACAATGTTGACTTAAATTCAAGACTAGGAATTTCCGATAGATTTGAGATTTCTGCTCTATTCCAGGTTTCTTCTTTAAGAGTTGAGCGTGGTGGACTCATTAATCCAGAAGACAAGCAGCCCGACAATGGTTTTTCAGCTTTCGCTTTATCAACGCGAGGATTAATAATGAAAGGGGATGGACTAAAGCCCGCCATAGGACTTGAAGCATCGTACATAATTGCCGGAGTGCCCGGGGAGGAATTGAAAAATAGGAACGGCCGTTTTATTCTTTCCCTCCAAAATCAAATTACAGAAAAACTTTCCTTCACGGGAAATGTGGTCTATTTCTCCAACGATCGAACCGAGTTCACTGCAAATCTTGGATATTCCATCACAAGTAGTTTTGGGGTGTTCGCTGAATATTGGCCCATCTTTGAAGCCGTGTTCGACGGAGATTCAGGATTGGTTTTAAAAGACTCCTACATGAATACAGGTGTTTTTTGGCAATTGGGAGATAACTTTATGGTCGACGCGGCAGGAGGGTTCAGAGCAGGCGCGCCTGATACTATCGATCAAGACTCGGAGTCGTTCTACTTACAGGTAGGATTGACAAAGAGGTTTTGGCTAAACATGAAATAAGAGAATTATTTTCTAGCCTCTTGGCTCGAGCTTCTTCGCTAAAGCCGCCATTCCCCAATCTGCCAGCAAAGCTAGTAGCGCCGCAGGAATAGCTCCTTGAAGAATAATAGAATTGTCGTTGAGGTTGATGCCCGTAATGATGGACTCACCCAATCCACCTGCACCAATGAATGCCGCTAGCGTGGCCGTTCCGATATTGATCGTAAGTGCCGTTCTTATTCCCGCCATGATAAATGAAGCTGCGAGAGGAAGGCGAACCATTCTCAAAATTTGCCAATTGGTCATACCCAACGCTCTTCCTGCCTCGATAAGAATTGGGTCCGTGCTTTGAAGCCCCGTATACGTATTTCTAACGATGGGTAATAGGGCGTAGAGCAACAAAGCAATAATGGCAGGGGTGAATCCAATGCCGAATAGAGGGATCATGAATCCGAGCAAAGCCAGGCTTGGTACGGTTTGTATGACTCCCGTGCTTGCAAGAATGGCAGTGGCAAATCGCGGTTTAAATGAAATATAGATCCCCATAGGCACTGCAATAAGAATGGCGATAAGTGTAGCCAATAGAGTAAGTTGCAAATGCTCAATAGTCTGAGAGATTATGGGGTGTCGAAAACTAGGTTTAGAACCTTTGGAAACCATTCCCTCCTCAAGAAGGAAATCATAGGCTACCTTTTCGATAGGAGAGCCCATCACCTCAACCAAATAGTTGAGCTCACGCATTTTACTTCCGTCAATTTTGATTTGACTTAAAATGCCAAGGATTTCAGGATGCTCTTGAGCCAACTTGTTTCTGATTAATGGGATAGCCAAGTATTCAGGAAAAAAGTTTTGGTCGTCTTCCAAATGCTGAAATCCAAATTCCTGCAACTTCCCGTCGGTGCTGTAGGCATCAGTTACATCAATCTGACCTTCGGCCAGAGCACGGTATGCCAAGCCATGATTCATTCCCCTTGGTTCTGGTAAGTTCAAGCCATAAGCCTGATTCAATGCACCAAATCCATCACCTCTTTTTACAAATTCATTGGAGAACCCAAAACGAAGATCACCGCGGTTCTTAAGATCGGAAATAGCAGAAAGCCCAGCTGTTTCTGTGGTTATAAGAATATATGAGTTATTGAATCCAAATGATTCGCCAGCGATAAGACCCAAGTCATTCAGCTCATTCTCGTAATCATCTCCCGACTCTTTGAGAATGGCTTCGCTGATGGTTCCTGTGTATTCTGGGTATATATCTATAGAACCCGATTTCAAGGCTTCAAATGCAATCAGAGAGCCTCCTAGGCCGAACCTTCGTTCGACGGTTAGTTCTGTTTGACTCTCGATGGCTTGCGCCATAATCTCGCCAAGCAGACGTGACTCTGAGAAAAGCTTGGAGCCGATAGCCACATCTTGGGCACCTAGTGATGCGCCAAGTAATATGAATAGGAAGGCCAGTGCTTTATTCATTGTCCCGATCGATAAAACGTTCTACAAAAGCACTTGAAGGGTTGGCTTTAATTTCTTCGGGCGCACCCATTTGAATGATTCTCCCCTCATCGAGAATAACTACGACATCGCCGAGTTTAAAAGCTTCTCGAATATCGTGTGTTACGAAAACCGTCGTTTTGCGAAGCTTTTTCTTCAACCTCAACACTTCGTCTTGCAAGTCTGTACGTGTTATGGGATCGAGGGCACTAAAGGGCTCGTCAAAAAGAATAAGCTTTGGGTCAGCTGCCAGTGCTCTGGCTATGCCAATCCGTTGCTGCTGCCCTCCACTGAGTTGCGATGGATATCGCTCTTCCATGCCTCCAGAGTTCAGTCCCATTAAATCCAGCAGTTCCAAAGTACGTGCAGCGCACTTGTCATCATTCCAACCCAGTAATTTGGGAACAATCTCAATATTCTGTTTGACGGTATAGTGCGGAAATAGCGCTGGCTGCTGAAGTACGAATCCTATTTTTCTTCGCAATTCAACGTCATCCGAAGTGGCAACGTTTTTTCCAAAGACTTCTACTTTTCCCGAGTCGGGTTTTAGAAGCCCGTTGATCAATTTTAGAATGGTCGATTTACCGCTTCCTGAAGGGCCTATGAGGCATAGGGTTTCGCCTTCTTTTACTTGGAACGTTATGTCGGATAGAACAGGAGTTCCATCGAAACACTTATCTATGTTTTGAAAAGAAACGATAGCGCAAATATAAAGGGTGACAATTAAGGACACCCTTTTCTTTCATAAGAAACTCAGTAATTATCGACTGATTATAAACTTGTCGATTTCCACCATTTTATTTGTCGTAAGGCGATAGAGGTAAATGCCGTTGGGCAATGCACTTCCGTCAAAGTGAATGCGGTAGCTCAAGTCTGGCAGAGCTTCTTGGCTAAAAAGAGTTTCTATCACACGGCCATTCAGGTCATATACTTCAAGTGTCGCATTTCCACCATTTGCAATGGAGAACGTTACATCTGAATGTCCCCCCGTAGGGTTGGGGCTGCTATTCAAGGCAATGCCTGAGCTTATGCTAAAGGTCTGCCAAGGCGAGAATGGGCCTGCAATCAGTGGTGTTTGAGAACATCCGCACCTTACACGCCACTGGTAATTCCCTGGATTGAAAAGGCTCAATGGAGCATTGAGGCCATCAGCATTGGCACCTCCAACTATTTGCGCTCCCAAAAGGCCCGAAGTCCCTTCAATTCTGACTTGCACCTGGCAGCCAATTTGAAGTGGTAGAGGATCCCAGCCAAAGCTTACTGAGTTCGCATTGACGGAAGTCGACAAGCTAGATGGATCTACCGCTGGGAAGGGATTTTCGCAAATCAAACTTCCTTCGCATACCTCACAGGAACTAAAGCAAACGGCTTCTAGGATGGTGTCTTCTCCTGGCATAATAAGAATGCGGTTATTTCCGCCAAATCCATCAGGTAATCCGCAAGCAGTGGGAACATCTTCCTCATCTGCAAAAGTATCGCCATTCAAAAACTTCCAAAGCAGGCTTGTTCCATCTACTTCGTTAATGGTGAAGCTGTAAATCCCGTCACCATCGGAGCTCATGGGTTCTGGTGTGAATCCATTGAATGATCCAGCTATGTGCAGCCCAGCTCCGTCAATGCTGCCTAATTCTGTGGCGTTAACTCGGAATGTTAGGTCATTCAAATTGCTAGGATCAGGGCAAGCAGTGCAAGAAGAATAACAAACTATCCCAAGGACCTCATCATCAATAGGTGCTGTGAAAACTCGATTTCCAAAATTACCCGCAGCACAAAGACCTACGGGACTTTCGAATTCATCTCCAACCCTGAATTTGTATTCAATCGGCTCACCTTCAACCAAAGTTATAGTGGTTTGATAGACTCCATTGCCGATGGGATTCATTATTAATTTTTCAAAGTCATTGAATGTTCCCGAAAGGCTAATTGTATCGGTCGCTGCATTGATATCCTCTTGACTTACATCTACTCGAAAAGTAACGTTCACCGCATTTACACTTATATCAGGCGTAGGAAGTTGGGCAGTTGTGTAGATGCGGTATTCACCTGGTTGAAGTTCGAAGGCATTGTTGAGGTTATTTTCTAGTATAGCGTTTCCTCCAAAGTAATCGTACCAAACCCCAGTCTGAGTGAATCCTGGTACAATGTCAAGGGCAACAATATCGAAATTCGCAATGATTACCACGTCCATCGATTCGTGTTGGATGATCAAGCGCTTACCTGTTCCTCCCACATCGTAATTGAAGTTGCTGGAGCCGAAAGCTGGATAATCAGTTTTCAATTTATTGATCGCAGCAAAAACTTTGTAGAGCCTTTGGCGAGCAGGTTGGTAAAAATAATCCCAGCGAACGGGTTTATTGCTCGTTCTACAGCCAGGGTCGGTCAAGTCGTCATTGCAATAGTTAATGCTGTAGTCATAACCCAGCTCGTCAAACTGCCAGAACATTTTTGGGCCTAAAAGAGGGATGTTAAAGGCATGGATGGCTTCTTGTCGCGCCAATGCTGTCTCCAAGTCTTTGGGGTCGTGATTGGGATTGAACGAATTGCCGTTTTGAAGATTTTCATACATCAATCGCTCTTCATCATGGCTCACGGCATAGCTTACCAAGTTGGGGAAATTCCAGCCTCGCGCTTGGTAACTCGCCTGCGAAAAGTCTTGTCCGAAAGGGAAGCCCAATGCAGCCTGTTTGAATGGAGCATGTTGTCCTCCCCATAGCATAAAGCCAAGATTAGCGAGAGCTGTTTCTTCGGGATTGTCGCCGAGATGCTCTAGAATTAAGTAGACTTGATTGTCAATTTCGTAGACATCATTGCGTATTCTAATCCAGTTGTCAACTCGACTTTGATCGTACCCATTCCAAGCTCCTACATCTCCCAAAGTATTGTTTTGGGTGAAACCCTTACTCAAGTCGAAGCGGTATCCATCGATGTGAAATTCTTCTACCCAGTACTGTAAAACGCGTTTCACAAACTCCTGTGTATAAGGAGATTCGTGGTTGTAATCGTAACCAACACTAAAGGGGTGCTTTGCGAGGGTGTTGAACCATGGGTTTTCAGAAGTAGGAGGTCCCGCTGCTCCGTTTTCAGAGTACATTCTAACTTGTGGGTTCTGACCGAAAGAGTGGTTGAGGACAACATCGATAATCACCGCTATGTCTCGATCGTGGCAAGCATCGATCAGCATCTTTAAGTCTTCCTTTGTTCCGTAATATTTATCTACAGCAAAGAAGAAAGAGGAATTATAGCCCCAACTTTCGTTTCCTTCAAATTCATTAACAGGCATAAGCTCGATGGCATTGATGCCCAAGCGATCTAAGTAATCCAGGGTATCGATCACCGCTTGAAAGGTTCCTTCCTCTGTAAAGTCACGCACCAAAAGCTCATAGATGATTAAGCGGTCAATCGGAGGTCTTTGGAAGTTATCGTCCTGCCATTGGTATTCTGCCTGATCGGTCTGAAGTACAGAAACAATATTGGTTGTTTCCCCTTGCGGGTAATCAATCAAGTTAGGGTAGCGGTTATCTCCGATAAACTGATCGTTGAATGGATCGAGGATCTTCTTTGCATAAACATCTGCCACCCTCATGTCCTCGTCATCTATGCTGTATTGAAATCGGTATTCTTCGCCAGGAGTGAGGCTATCCAGCTGCACCCACCAGCGATCGCCTGAGGTCGTTTTCTTACAGAAATATTCGGTCTGACGCTCCCAATCGTTAAAGTCCCCAATCACATATACATAGTCTTTGAAGGGTGCTACTAGCTGAAGAATTGCAGAAGTATTTGAGATGTAATTAATCCCATCTGTAATGCCTGCAGGTGGATCCATGATTTCGGGAAGACCTTGGGCCACATTTACATAAATATCTAGGTCTGCAACTGTCTTTCCTACCAGTGTGCCATCGGTATTTCTGAAAACGAAGGCGAGCTGAAGAACATCTTCTGATGGGGAGACCCCATAAAAATCTGAAATGGTTATTGTTTTTGTCCAAGTGTTTGGGCCTGATTGGGTCATGGCCACATTGGGGTCAGCTGTACCCCAGTTTCCTTGAGTGTTTTGCCAACCTGTCTGGCCATCTATTATAACTCCCGAATGCAGGTAGATAGGAGATACTTCAAGCAATGCACCATTTCCGTCAGCTGCGTTGTACGCTATCGTAATTGATTCATCTAAAGAAGGGAACGCAGGGGAGATGGTGACCTGTGCATAAGAAATGGTCGTAAACAAGAGGACACAGAGTGCCGAATAGAAAGGCTTCATAAGAAGAGATTTATTGAGGTTAGGCTCCATTAGTGTCAAATTTACACTGTAGGTGGGAGAATTCAAAAAAAATCTTTTTGTAAACTTCTTTCTTGGTTCAGATATTTGGAGTTTAATTTGACATATGAAACATCTACTAATCCTCCTTTCAAATTTCTTTTTCCTTTTCTCCTTCTCACAAGATTTGTCCAATTCCCTTTTGTGGAAAGTGGAGAAAGAAGGAATGAAACCCTCTTATATATTTGGTACGATTCACGTTTTGCCCAAAGCTGATTTTGAGTTGGATGAAAAAGTCAAAATAGCTTTTGGCGATAGCGAAGAGTTAGTGATGGAGATGGATATGACCGACCCTACTCTTCAAACCAAGATGTTTCAAATGATGAATATGAGCGATGGCACAACACTCGATCAACTTTTGACGGAGGAGCAATACGAAATGCTTTCCAAGAAACTGCAAAGCATACAGGGTGCGCCACCCTTGGCAATGATGAATGGGTTTAAGCCATTTATGGTCGCTACGATGATGATTTCTGAGTATGTGGGCAGCAATCCAGCAAGTTTTGAGATGACATTGATGTCGATGGCTGCCGCCCGCGAAATGCCCGTTTCGGGATTGGAGTCTATTGAAGATCAAATGGCTGTTTTTGACAGCATTCCCTATTCCGATCAAGTCGAAGACCTCATGGATATGGTGGTTAAAGACGGTGAAATGAGAGAGCTTTTTGCCGATATGGTGATGCAGTACAAGGCCGAAGAAATAAATGCACTCTACACTACCACTGCCGAATACATGGCCAGCGAAGAGGAAATGAAGTTTCTTCTTTATACCCGTAATCAGAACTGGGCTGACCTGCTCGAAACCAGGCTAGGACAGAAAACTCTTTTCATAGCGGTTGGTGCCGCTCATCTTGGCGGTGAAAAAGGATTGATTACGCTTATGACTGAGCAGGGTTATGAGTTGACGCCGATTATGGATTGATTACCAATGTTTAAAATGTTCAAAAGCCATAGTGCTGAATGGTACCGATAGAGTCGGCACAAACTTGACTGGTGATGTCGATTTCAATAGCCGAGTTGATCGCCACTACTTTCGGTTTACAGCGAATGATGGCGGTATCGTTGGTGTAGGCCGCATCTTTAAAAACGACCATGCGATTGCCGTCGATAAACTCATATAGTTTATTGCTTAACATGGCATAGGAGGCGGCAATCAGGTTTTGCAGAACATTCTTATCCTCACTAGTCACCACAACGCTCTTTACTAGGTCTATTGGTCCATCGGAAAAGGTGTGGATATGGATCAACTCGACTTTTCTCAATTCGTCTGCTCTATCGCAGAGCGCCTGAATGTGGGTGAGGTCATTGCAACGCTGTGAAAAAAAATCTTTGGTTAGAGTAGATGTGCTTCGCCGCTTCGTCGGCAGAAATAATGGAAGTCTCGGCTGATTTGTGGCGCATGGCAAATCTGTTTTGTATCTGTTAAATCACTGATTATAATCTTATTAAAAAAGATAACTTTTGTAACCTGATCCTTTCAAAATAAGGCCTGCGATTCCATAAGAAATGTATATTCGAAGCGCGTAAACTTTCTTCCATGGATATCTTCAATATAGTAGTCATTCTTACCATACTGGCAGCTGCTTTTGCTTTCATCAATACAAAGTTTCTAAAGCTTCCTTTTACCATTGGCCTTATGATCATTGCGATAGTCTTCACGTTGATCATTGTTCTAATAGGAGTGGTTGATAAAGAGGTTTTAATGGAGGCTAAATTGCTAGTGCGTTCGATTGATTTTGAAACGGTACTTCTGGATATCATGTTGAGTTTTCTGCTATTCGCTGGAGCGCTTCACACCAATTTGGATGGCCTTAAGAAGCACCGTGGACCCATTGCTTTGCTTGCCACTGGTGGAGTTGTCATCTCGGCGTTCTTGGTTGCGGGCATGGTTTACGGCATGTTTTTGTTTTTCAATTACCCGATCGATTTTATCTACTGTCTGCTTTTCGGAGCGCTAATCAGCCCCACCGATCCCATTGCCGTCTTGGGAATTCTGAAAGATGCCAAGGCGCCAAAGAAACTCGAGACGAAGATTGTCGGAGAATCACTTTTCAATGATGGTGTTGGAGTCGTGGTTTTCTTGGTGATTTTCGCCATTGCACAAAGAGGTGTTGAGTCTGTAACCATAGGAGAAATAGGGCTAATGTTCTTGGAGGAAATCGGCGGAGGTGTAGCTCTTGGGCTGCTGGCAGGTTATCTCGGGTTTTTACTCATGCGATCCATCAATCATTACGAAACGGAGGTCTTGATCACCTTGGCTTTAGTAATGGGAACATACAGCTTAGCGGGTTGGCTGCATTTTTCTGGGCCCTTGGCGGTGGTGGTTGCTGGACTATTCATTGGCAATCGCTCACCAGAGGTAGCGTGGTCGAAGGAGACGAGACTTTACGTGGACAAGTTTTGGGAACTCGTTGATGTGTTCTTGAATGCCTTGCTTTTTGTATTAATCGGCTTTGAATTGCTCATAGTCGCTCTGGACGGACAGTACATTCTTTTTGGCGTATTGGCCATCCCGATTACTTTGCTGGCGCGTTATCTCGCGATATCAGGTCCAGTAGCCCTTTTCAAGGAAAAGCTGGATTTTATTCCGCGGACAGATATTATTCTCACTTGGGGAGGAATTCGCGGGGGAATTTCGATTGCCTTGGCCTTATCACTAGAGCCTCAAATGAATCGAGAACTATTCCTAACGATGACTTATGTCATTGTTGTCTTCTCGATTGTAGGACAAGGATTGACTCTTGGACCCTTGATAAAACGTATACTTAGTATCAATAAATCGACGAGTTAAAAGTATAGCTTTGTATTTTATTGAGTAGAGTTAAATCGCATCAGTCATAATTTCAACACAATAGCGTTACAGTTATACAAGCAGATTAAATACAACATAAATGATCTATTCAAATTACTTTTCTATTCCGTTTTTGTTTTTGGCATTGCTATTCACTACTTGCCAAGGATTGAATCAAACCAATCCTATTCCAGAGGAGAATTCCAAACAAACAGAAACCGAAGATGTCAATTTTGAATTATCAGAACTTTCAGGGAAACCATATTTTGGTTTTAATGCAAAGGCAAATCTTAAGACGGAACTTCAAGTAAACTATGCGGATGCATTTTTAGGGGAAATACCCTCAGTAGCAAGAGAAAATTTAACGATTAGATTACCTGGTGGAACCTTGTCTCAGAAAGTATACAGCAGTGACTTTTCAGATGCGGATATTGAATCTTGGGTTTCGCTTCAAAAAAAGTATGCGCTTAGATTAATCTTCGTGGTAAATGGAAATGACAGTCCCGAGAATCAACGAAAGTTCATTGAGAGATGGATAAGTGCAGGTGCACAGTTTGATTTCATTGAAATGATGAATGAGTATTATCTGTCCAAGTTCTTCAAGGGATCTACCGAAAAAAAGGAGGTCTCACGAAAAATCACTCCGCAACTTTATGTTGAGGAGATACTGCCAGAATTTTTCAAGGAACTCGATAAGTTGGATCTGCCATATTTTGTGATTTGCGCACCTGAGAAAAATAATAAGGCAAGTGAACGCCTTGCCGCATGGAATACCACCATGGTATCTGTCTTGAATGGGAAGTTCAAGGATCGTAAACTAGGAATAGTGATACACTTGTATCAGAAGGGAGTGAATAGTGAATTTGACTATTCGCAAATCAATCGGCTAAGAGATAGAATTTCCTACAAGCCGAAAGTGGCTATCACTGAAATGGGAGTGCTTGACAATACCGTAAACTGGTCAGAAATTGCAGTGCCAACTAAACAGCACTACACTCAAATATTTCAGCAATTAGGAGCGGGTGATTACCTTTTTGATCAAGTATTATTTAATGATTACCCAAAAGACAATACGGCTACTTTACATCCAAGAACCAACGGCGTTACTCCGAAAGGAGAGAAAGTAGTTGAATTAATCAAGGCAGTTTATCAATAGTTACTTGGCCACTTTCCAGATGAGGCCTACTTCTTTTCGAATCTGCATTTCACTGGGGTTCAAGGTGAGCTCCTGACCTCCGTCCGACTTCATTTGGTATGCATCAGCCGAGCGCATCATCGGTTGAAATACATCGGGACCATCGCTCATGTAGCCGTGATTGACTTCTACTAGAGCAACTATTCTTACTTCGAGGGCTTTCGCCAAAATGGACGCTTTTCGCTCTCCGTCTTTTACTGCTTTCGTCAGCGCTTCTTCCAGAAGGGCTTCTTTTTGTGTTTCCGACAAGCTGAATGAAAGGTTGTAGCCAAAGTTGAAGGCTTCATCTTTTAGCGTATTTACGATCGCATTCATGTTCTCCTGATTGTGATCGAGCTCGATGGAAAGTCTTATTGAGCCTACATAACCAATTAGCTTTTGCTCCCTATTTAAATATTGATATTCAGGATTGATATTCATCGAGTTCGACTTGATCTCTTCTTCATCGATACCTGCTTTCACTAAAGCAGCTCTTAAATCATTGTAGGTTTTGGTCAAGTCATCAGAAGTAGCCTCGTAGGTTTCCATTTTAGCTTGAAGCGGAATGTTCACATTCATCAAGGCTGGTATCGCCTTTACGGTGGCTTCACCTTTTACTTTGATAGTTGAGGTTTGCGCTTCCGCGAAAGCAAATAGAAATAAGGCAGCGGATAGAAGGAGTAGATTTTTCATGGTTTTAAATTTAGCTTGTTTTGGCAAAGGCTGTGCCTAAAGTTGATTGAATCGTTTTAAAAAGATAAAGCTCGCTGGGAAGTGTAGCGGGTTTAGTTTGCTTAATAAGTAGATTTTATCTCTACTTTCAGTGCATCATCTCATAATATTGTTGGACGCACTAATTCAGGACACCATGGTGAATCAAGCAGTCAGTAGGTTTCGGAACTCATTTTTTTATTGGATCATTCTGGGGCTTGCAATGGTGCTTTCGGGATGTTCGGCTACTTCTGAATACAACGCCAAAGTGAAGGGGTTTTGTCTAGAGTCTCCGCCGATGAAAGTGGAGCAAAATCAGATGAAAGAGATTGCCGACGTCAATGCCGAGTGGGTAGCGGTAATCCCCTATGGATATACCATGCCTGGGCAGTCTCAGGTGGTGTATAATTCCGAGTCTCAGTGGTGGGGCGAGCGTTACGATGGTGCGGCAGAGTTGATTCAATTGGCAAAAGCTGAGGGACTCAAAGTAATGCTGAAACCGCAAGTGTGGATACCTCGAATGTGGGTGGGCGATTTCTACCCAGATGATATGGATGCATGGCAGGAATCCATGAGCACCTTTACCCTCGACTTCGCTCGATTGGCAGATAGTTTGGATGTTGAGATATTCTGTTTGGCCACCGAATACAAAAAACTAACGATCGAGCACCCAGCGTATTTTAAAGAATTGATCGGTGAAATTCGAGAAGTCTACCCTGGCAAGTTGACTTATGCAGCCAATTGGGATGAATACACCGCCATCACTTTTTGGGATAAGTTGGACTATATCGGGGTGAATGCCTATTTCCCTCTTTCGGGGGAAGACATGCCAACCGAGGAGGAATTAACGATCGTTTGGAACGAGATAAGTCTGGAGTTATCCGCGGTGAGTCTGGAAGTTCAAAGGCCTATTCTCTTTACGGAATTTGGTTACCGAAGCATTGAAAAAACAACTGAAAAGCCTTGGGAACATGGAGGAGCTACTTATGAGCCCGTAGCTCAGTCTGTAGCGTTTCAAGCATTGTTCAAATCCGTTTGGCAAGAGCCCTGGATGGCTGGAGGCTTTATTTGGAAGTGGCGGTTTTTTGAGGAAGCAGGCGGACATGGCGATGCTTCATACACGCCACAAGGGAAACCCGCAATGAAAGTAATCGAGGAGCACTACGAATAATAATGTGCTGCTATTCTTCTGGAGCCATCGACTTAAAAGCCCGCCAAAAGACTTCATCAGTAGGTTGATTGCCACCTTCCAATGCCATAAATAATTCGAGATCTCTCGATTCTGAATAGGTCTTAGTTCCCTTGATCATTTCAGGGTCTAGAGATTTCAAGTCGGCAGTGCCTTCGGCAATGCTCCGAATTTGATCGGGGTTGGAAAAATCGAAATCTGGATCCTCGATTTTGAGTTGGATCATTTCCACTTTTTCCTCTCCGAAATACATGACGCGAATCATTTCCCGCTTTACCAGCCTCACGTATGTGATCTTTGCGAGTATCCTCTCCCAAACGATGTCGGAGAAAACTTCGATCATCTCTCCCGCGAGATTGGCGTCGGCTTGTTTGATCATTTCCCAATCATCGGCAGTTACAGTGTTGGCAGAAAGAAAGTGTACGAAGTCTTCTTGTAGGCCTTCGAGTTCGTTGAGGTTGAGTTTGCGGTATTTCAAATTGTCGGGATTGAATATTTGAGGGCAAAAATAGGGATATTAGTGAAGTTTAGACGGTAGTTGTTGGCTGCCGGCTTCCGGTTACCAGCTAATTTGGGATATTTTCTTGAAAATCTTTCGATTGGAATTTTGTCGACCGCTAAAAGCGAGCAGCTATTTTTTCGAAAATTCCTCTTTTACGATCTGATAAGCCTCTTTCCTATTTCCATAATAATCGATCACACTCCAACTCGGCCCTGGCCAGCAATCATTGAATTGCCACAAGAGAGTGCCCATGCAATGCGGTTGATTGGACATATGCGCCTCGATGGCCATCTGCATTCCCAAGGACTGGGTCTTTTGACTTAAGTCAACGAAATCTTCAAAGCTATCTGGTGCATCAAAGTACTGGTTGATGTGCTCCAAGATCAATCCATTGCCGATGTAGCTCTTTTGTCGATTTGCCATCAAAGGGGAATCGAGGCTCAAGCTAGTATCAGCGAGCACGGTGAGCAGAGTCGATATTTCGGGATACGATTGAAATCCATACTCCACCATAAAGCGACCGATGTTCGTTTCGAAATTCTCAAAAGACTCTCGGCCATGCCATACGCCCCAGTAATGCATGGAACCGTGGTTGAAGTTTTCGGCAGTTCCCCAATTGCTCAAAGGAGAGGTGCTGGTGTAAGATGCACTGAGATGATATTCCGCAACCAGCTCGGGCAAGAGCTCTTGGAAGACCGAGATGTAATTGTTCCAAATCTCGATGGAATCGTGCACTGAATAACTGTATTGATCCTGCCAGCCCCAATTCTTCCAAGCTACCTCAATCTCATTGTTGCCGCACCAAAGGGCAATACAAGGATGGGAGCGGAGGCGCTTTATGTTTTCGGTGACTTCTGCCGTGATGTTCTCTTTGAATTCCACGTCATCGGGATAGAGACTGCCTGCGAACATAAAGTCTTGCCAAACCAATATTCCATTTTGATCGCAGAGATCGTAAAAGAGGTCTTGCTCGTAAATACCGCCTCCCCAAACCCGAAGCATATTCATGTTGGCCTCTTTGGCGGCAGCGATCAGCGATTCATATTTATCAGGAGTCACTCGCGAAAGGAAAACATCTTGAGGGATATAATTGGCACCTTTCATGAAAACAGACTTGCCGTTCAGTTTGAAATAGAAAGAGGTCCCAATGCTGTCGGGTTCATTGATCAATTGGATTGTGCGAACCCCATACGCATCGGCGATAGAGTCCAGAACGGTCTTATCGAGTCGAAGTATTATTTTCTGTGCGTAGAGGTTGGGGTTACCCAAACCAT
>Ga0222653_1000811_pt1 | contig 17247 bp, 21 predicted proteins | sample AntAcemetagen419_FD_179856 | JGI IMG/M metagenome (GOLD analysis project Ga0222653, IMG submission 179856) | Saline water microbial communities from Ace Lake, Antarctica - #419 | ecosystem: Environmental > Aquatic > Non-marine Saline and Alkaline > Saline | place: Antarctica: Ace Lake...
TACCCACAATGGAATTAGAATTAAAACACTTCAAACATTACTTAGGTCATAATGTAATGGTTCGTAAAATGTCAGACAATGACAGTCCTATATCAGACGGGGTTATGCAAGGGTTATCTACTAATGGAGTTTATCTATCAGAAGACATAACTCCTTGGGCTTTTAATAAGTGCCTACTACATCTACGTCCTTTCTCTCAGTTAGTGGAGGAAATAGAGCATAATGGAGAAAACTTTATTCCTTTGGTTGAGTTGGCTAGGCTTTTTTATGTGTCAAACTCTGACTATAAGACAACGCATTTTGATAAACCAAGGGAAACATTTAATCATAACCCTGAATCATATACGGTTAATTGTTGCGTAGAAAATGATTCGTTTAGATATATGTACTACTCAGTGAATAGAGATGTTTACTCAAACAATTATAATGTAGTTAACAAGTTCAAAGAATGGGGATTTGATATAGAAGGACTGTTAGAACAGGGTAAAGCAATAGAAAAAACAAATAAAAAAAAACAAATAAATAATAAATAAAATGAGTGAAAAAGTAACAGTAATAGGATCTATCACAGTTCTGGGTGAAGCAAATCAGGTTTCAGATAAATTTGTAAAAAGAGATTTGGTAATTGAAACACAGGATAAGTATCCTCAAGAAATTCTTATAGAATTCACACAAGATAAGTGTGATATGCTTAATACCTACAAAGTAGGTGATAATGTAGAGGTGTCTGTAAATATAAGAGGCAGAAAGTGGACAAATCCAGATGGTGTAGATAAATATTTCAACAGTTTAGTAGGTTGGAAAATTGAGAAATCTGGAACGTCTCAAGAGCCTCAAGGAAACCAAGCTCCTCAAGGAACTCAGTCTCCTCAAGACTCAGCAGGAACAGACGAAGATGACGAACTTCCTTTTTAAGTCCAAAAAAATGTAACAAATGATGTTTTTGTTCGTTTAATAAGTCTTAGGTGAATAAAAACAATAAAAACAATTTTCAATGAAAAAAAGAAAAGAAAACTGCATCTTACTTATAGATTGCCAGCGTGATTTCACCAACCCGGACGGAGCTTTATTCGTTCAGGGTGCTGTGGAGGACTCTCAAAGAACAGCCGATTTCATCATGAAAAACAAAGAAGATATCGATTTAGTTGCGATGACTCTTGATTCACATGATGTTCTAGACATCTCTCACCCTTCTTGGTGGAGAACAGCTTCAGGAGAGAATATATCTCCTTATACCATGATAACCTTAAAGGATATCGATAATGGTACGTATATCGCCAATAAAGACCCGAAAAGGTCTAGAGACTATGTGAGTAGCCTTGAAGATAATGGTGAGTTTCCTCACTTTATTTGGCCAGAACACTGTATTGTCGGAAGAACTGGATGGTCAATCCAAGAAGACATATTACAAGCAGTAGAATCTTGGGAACTTACCCATAAATCTTGGAAACAAAAAGTTACCAAAGGATCAAACCCATATACGGAACACTTCGGAGCTTTCAGAGCTAATGTTCCAATGGAAGGAGATCAGTCAACTCAGGCAAACACAAGGCTTCTTACACTTTTGAGTGAATTCACAAATGTTTACATATGTGGTCAAGCAAGAGATTATTGTGTAGTAAACACTCTTAAGCAAGCTTTAGAGATTGCTCCTCAACTTGCATCTAAAATAGTTATTTTGGAAGATTGTATGAGCAGTGTAAATGCTTCTCCTGATGTTATGGATCGTGCGCAGAAGATTTATGACGATGCAAAAGCAGCTGGAGTTAGATTTACTACTTCTGTAGATGCTGATATCAATAAGTCAGTATTGGCTTAAAATTATTTACCTTTAAAAATAAAAAATGGAATTTTCACAATTAAACACAGGTTTAGAGTTCGGTAACTTTGACCCTGAAGAATTAGCGGCAGATGAGGTGATCAATGTCGTAATGGCAATAGATGTATCATTGTCTATGAGAAAAAACAAAGAAGCTCTTAACAAAGCTTACAGCGAGTTTATCAACTATTTCAAAGGAACTCATATAGCTGAAAAGTTACTTATTTCTAGAATTGAATTTAATAGTGTTATAGAAACTCATACGGGGTTTCAGCCTATTTCTGAGCTTGGAGATGTTGACTTCGGTAGCTCAATAAGAGGGTGTACTGCTATGTATGACGCAGTAAAAGAAGGTCTTTCAAACGCTCTACAGTATAGAGAGGATTGTGAGGACTCAGGGATTAACTGTAAAACTCTTTTATTTGTATTGACAGATGGAGATGATAATGATTCTCAGTCTGATTCTTCATCTAAAATTAAAGCTGAGTTGGTAAGATTAAAGCAAGAAGAGAGAAATTTTGCTTCATTCACAACAATTCTTTTAGGATTAGGAGAAGACTCAGTTTTCAGGTCAGCAGCTAAAGAGATGGATTTTGATCATGTAGCTACTGCTTCTGATTCGTCAGAAGATATTAGAAAAATGATTACTTTCATTTCAACGTCAATCTCTTCTGTGAGTTCAGGTCAAGGAATTCCAGATTTCTAAAATTAGAATAAAAACGTTATAGTATTCATATCTACAGATAATAAAGAATAAAAGAAAGCAATATGGTTGCTTAACTTAAACTTGAAATACAAAAAAATAATTAAACAATGAAAAAATATATTTTAATAATAGCAATATTTTTAGGGGCTATAAACATATATGCACAAACTGATAGTTCATACATTTATTATTGGGATGATGTAATGGAGGATAAGACCTATTACATGCCTGCTCATGATTTGGTAGTAGCCAATGAAGCTAAAACAAAAGGGTCTAAAATATCTATTCACCTTACAGATGGGGAATTTGGGTTTATTACTGCTAAATTAATAGGTCTAGGTGGTTGCGTTGAGGATAATCAAATAATTATGTTATTTGAAGATGACAGTAAAATAACTCTTAATTCATGGAATGACTTTAATTGTGATGGTTCTGCTTACTTTAACGTGAATAGTAATCAAATAAAGAAACTAAATACCTTAGAGGTTAAAATAATACGAGTTAGAAATGGCTATAACTCTAAATCAATTACTTCAGTTGAGATAACAAACCCTAGATATTTTATTCAGCTACTTTATGCAATAGATAATAATTTATTTACTCTACTAGATTAACATAAAAGGGCATTATTTTAAATTAAGAGATTGAACTTATAATAGAAAATTAAAAGCCTATAGATGTTCTATAGGCTTTTTTTTAAATCAAAACAAATGAAGTATAATACACACGCAGGTTTTTTTCACTGTGACGAAATAGCAGGGTTTGCTATTTGTAAGTTAGCTAAAGTTGCTACAGAGTTAGAGAGGTTAACTGATATATCAAACCTTCCTATTGGTGAGATTGTTGCTGACATAGGAAGAATAGATGACCCATCTCAATTAAGATTTGATCACCACCAAGAATTTATTCTAAGAGAAGACGGATTCCCTTATGCTAGTGCTGGTCTTCTTTGGAAGGAATATGGAAGAAAGGCTATTACAGAATGCATTGGAGAGCATAAGAGTTTAGATGATATTTGGAAGCGAGTAGATGAAAAACTTATAAAAGGAATTGATGCTCACGATAGCGATAATGCATACCTTTTAAAAGGTAGCTGTGTTGCTGGGGAGGTTAATATTCAGTCTCTTTCAAATATCGTTTCAATGTATAACACTAAAGATTTAAAGGATCATTCAGAGCAAAAGAAAAGTTTCCTTTTAGCTGCGGATTTGATTTCGATGGTTTTAGAGAGTACAATAAAATCAGCTAAGAAGCAAATAGAAGATTCAGAAAGATTTGACAGTATAGTTGAAATTAAAGAAGGATATGCTATTCTTCCTGAGTTTCTTTCTTGGAAAGAAATCGTACATGAAAGATATCCTGATTTAAGATTTATTATATTACCTTCTGCTCATCCGACAAACACTCTGTCTATGATAGCAGTTCCAATTAATCCTCAAAGTAGAAAGTTAAAACTAGAGATAGAAAGACCTCCGTGGTTTAAAGGTTTCATTCACCAAGGGAAATGGATATGTGGGTCAGACTCTAAAGAAGAGTTGATATTATTGGCTGAGTGTAATCTTGAAGTGGAGAGGTATTTCACATCAGGCGAGAGTGGTTTTAAAAGTCATACTGGATACTAAAATTAAGACATGGAAATTATAACACAATTAGGAATACGGAGAGGAGAAGATCATGAAACTTTTTGCGAAGATTTTGCAATTGAGTTTCAAAACGACAAGTATCATTACGGAGTTATATTGGATGGCTGTAGTTCTGGTGTTGAGTCTCATTTTGCATCTACTTTATTTGCAAAGATTTTCAAGCAAACTTTTAGAAACAACGCAACTCTAGAAGACATACCTTCTTTTGAAGCAAGGAGTGTGATGTTGAAGTTTTATAAAAGATTAAAAGAGGTTAGTGAAATTTTGAATCTGAATTTAAATGAACTTCATTCTACAATTATTTTTTCTGTTTACAGCAAGGGGACAAGAGATTTGTTTGTGTATAATTTTGGTGATGGAGTAATTTGTGTTGACGATGAAATAATTGAATTAGAAAACACCGTTTACGACAACCCCAATGCCCCTCATTATTTTGTCAATGACACGTTAGGAAAAAACTTGCAGACCCACGATGTTTATGGGTGGCTTCTCTCGCATTATGGTCAAAGGAGTTTCAAGAATGTTTCTAATTTTATGATAGCTTCAGACGGGTTGACGACTTTCAAATTAAGGAGTGGTTTTTCTCCAGATAAACAAGAGATATTTGAGTTCTTTTTTAACAACAATTGGGCAGCAGGTAAATTGGATAAGAGTGGGAATAAAGTTCCAGTTATATCTAGGAAGATAAATATGTTGTTTGACGGTGTTGGTCAGAAGAATGGGAATCCTTTTGAGAGAGGAGAGAAAGCTGTTCATTCAGATGATCTTTCTATTATTAGGGTTTTCGATGCTGAGATACTTAAGCCAAAAGAGGTGTTAGAGGAAAAAGAATTAGAAAATGAAGCACAAGAAAAGCAAGTATAGAAGAAGTTGGTGGAAATATTTCAGACCTAAGTGGTTAAATTCTATTTCTTGGAAAGAAGGTGACATTAAAATTTACAAGTGGCTCTGGTGGGTTTACAAAAAAAATTAACAATGAATATAGCTGCAACGCAAATAAGGACTGGTATTTTAGATTTAAAAAAAGAAAACGGAGTTCACCTTATGGTTGACCCTTCAGATGAAATTGCTCGTGGAGGAGAAGGTTGGGTGGCGACTTTAAAGAATGATAAAAATCATGTTGTAAAAATTTATCATGATCAAATTACTCAGAGAATGAGTAAGACGAAATTCATTGACTTAGTCAAGTTGCCAAAAGATTTATTTGTTATACCTAAAGATCTTCTTTATGATTCTTCAGGAGTTGTTCAAGGTTTTTTAATGGACTACATCGACATCAATGGATACTATCCAGTTGAGAGAATTTATAAAAAAGTTTTTTGTCAGCAAGAGGGTATAGATGATAAGGTTAAGTCCAAGATTGTTAAAAACATTGTCAAAGGAGTTAAAGAAGCTCATAAGCACGATATTGTTATTGGAGATTTAAATCCTTACAACATTTTAGCGAACAAGTACGGAGATGTCAAGTTTATAGATGTTGATTCGTATCAGACACCTAAAGTGAAACATACTGGTATTATGTTGGAGGAGATTACTGATTTTCTCTATAATAGAGTCGTTGACAAGAACAGTGATTACTTTGCCTTATCTTGTGTTGTTTTTAATCTAATAACCCTTGTACACCCATTTAAAGGGATTCATAAAGACTTCAAGAGCATTAAGGAGAGGATGATACATAAGCTCCCTTTGTTTAAAAAAGGAGAACAGGTGAAAATCCCTAAGTTTTACAAGCCTTTAAGTGATGCTCATATGATTTCTCAGTTTGATAATTTCTATTTAAATGGAGACAGGAGTATATTAAACTTAGATGCTCAAGGCTCGTTTATTGTAACATCTCCTTTGGCGAAGCCTATTAAAGTATTGGAATTACAAGAGGGTTCAATATCTATTAAGGAGGTTGTAGATGATTCATTAATTTATGATGTCTTTGTTCTTCAGAATAAATTTATTATCAAATCTCAATCTGGCTTTAAAGTCTACAACTCTTCTAACAAGGGGTATTTGAAATTAGAGCGAAGAATATCTAAATCTGATTTTGATGATGTTTTTATAGGAGAGAATTATATGATGGCAAAAAAGGGGATGAAGTTGTATAATATTTCAGATGAAACATCCACCGTAGAAATTGTAAATTTTGTTTTTCATGGAGGAGACGTTATAAAGCAGCAGAGAAATGTAATTTTGGTTCAAAAAAGAAATTCTTTGGAGTTGATAAATATTGACAAGACATACGGATCAGTTGCTGAAGTTAACCAACAGCCTATGTCATACCAAAGCATGAATATGATTGGAGGTATGTTTCATGCAACTGGGGGGAAGCAGATTTTAGCAAACATAAACAAAAGAGGTTCGCTTAATTTGATAATATCTCCAGTAAATGTTACAGAGGTTTATCAGGTAGATAATGTAGGAATTGCTAAGTACTTAGACGACAAAGGAAAGGTCAAGATGAAGTACTACAAGATAAACGGACTAGATATGAAGCTCTCTAATGGAAATTGTGGCGAGATGTATCACTTTGGTTTTCTTGAAGGCTCAGAGGCTTCTGAAGGGTTTATTTTCCAGCCTCAAGATGGTTTTATTCGAGTGATTAGAACAGATGATTTTGAAGAGGTGTCAAGGCTTGGTTGCTCTGTTTGTACTTCTCAGAGTTTCATAAAAAACACAACCTCTGGAATGGTTATGTGGGAAGATAATAAAGTACTTTTAATTAATAAAAAATGATGGATAATTTAACGGGAAGACTTGCTATAGTAAGAGGTGTTGATATTATTATTTATAAAGATAAATCAAAGATTAAAAATTCTTTTTTAGGAGGAGACTATGTAGACAACCCTAAGATTAAGTTTATGAAAAACGGAACTTGCAGAGTTACTGGAAAAAAGCGAGATTATGGATTGTCGATGAGAAAGACGTTTAATCCTACAGATGCTCATGAAGAATCTATATTGTTTGGCTTTAAAAACATCTTTGATTGGTTTAGAGGAAAAACAACTCCTTATGTTTTTTCTAACTACAGATTAAAAGAAGGCTCGGATTATGATAAAATAATCACTAACTTTACAATCCAAAAAATTAAGAGCAATGAAACAAATTTAAAATTTTAAATAAAAAAATTCTTATATACGGAAACAAATTTAAATTCCTAACGTTTATATATTATGAGTGAAAAAGAAAACAAAAAAAACGAGAAAAGATATGCTCAAGATAGAGTTATTTATGAAGACCTAAAAAAAAGAGGTTATATCTTATTTGAGACCGTAGTTGGATCTCAAGCTCATGGAACAGCTATAGAAACGTCTGACGTTGATAAGGGTTTTGTTTTCTGCGCTCCTCAAGAGTGGTTGATGTTTCATCAGCACCTATATAAGGATGAGTTGAGGTTGTCTCCTGACTATGTTGGCAAAGAGATTGGTGCTTTTATACTTCAGGCGCAGTCTAATAATCCAACTATATTGGAGTTTTTATTTACTCCAGAAGATTGTTATATTTCCAGCTCTTCTGCTTTTCAGCGTCTTTTAAAAGTTAAGGAAAAATTTATCACTAAGGTTGCAGAAAGAGCTTTTGCTGGATATGCAACTCAGCAGTTAAATAAAGCCAAAGGTCAAGAGAAGATGCAGAACTGGGAGAAAGAAAGAGTTGTTAGAAAGACTCCTTTAGATTTCTGTTGGGTAACGTATGGTCAAGGTTCTCTTAAATTTCATAAGTATATGGAGAACCAAAACCTTATGAAAGAAAGAATAGGATTGGTAAACATTCCTCATATGAGAGGTATGTTTTCTGTTTTCTATGACAGCGAAGGAACAATAGGTTATAGAGGTATTTACAAAGAAGGAGCAGGTGATATACGTCTTTCTTCTGTTGAGAAAGGGGTTGATCCAATTGCAACTTTGTCTTTTGATAAAGAGGCATATAGTACTCATTGTAAGGATTACAAAAGATACCAAGATTGGGTTGACAACAGAAATGAAGCTAGGTGGGTAGAGGTGAAAGGACACAATCAAAAGATTGATGGGAAGAACATTCTTCATTTGGTTCGTTTAATTCAGATTGCTGAAGAGGTTTCTAGAGGAGAGGGTATAAAAATAAGAAGACCAAACGCTGATGAGCTTATCTCTATACGTAGAGGTGAGAAGGACTTGGAGAGTATTTGTGAGTGGGGTGAGGCAAAAATTGAAGAGATGAAATCAAACTTTCAATTAAGCGACCTTCCGAGTGAAGTTCCAAACAGTTTAGTTTCAGAAGTAATAAAAGAAATAAGAAACGATGTTTATCATGGGGTGAATGAAGTTTATTCCTTTGAAGATCAAAATAAATTTCTAAAATTAGAAAAATAAATAATTGCAAGAGATAAGTGGAGAGGATTGCATTTCTTGCCAAGGGCAAGATGTAGAGATAGGAGTGGTAGAGGCCCTTTTGGATTGCTTCAGCTCATTTAGTAAACATTTAAAAAAAATTGAAGATGAGTGAAAATAAAGAAGAACAGATTTTTGAAATAGCTGTAATATCAAAACAGAGATTAACTAATGAAGAAATGCAGGTAGTTGCAAGAGATTTTAAGTCTAGAATGGAAGGTTATACAACTACTTGTCCCGAAGAACTAATTGGTGCATCTATAGCGTTAAGACCAATCTTGGATCAAGATTCATTAAGTGATATTAATGAACTAAAATTAAAAGTTATTAAGGCTTTAGTTCTTTTAAAGAATTATGCCGACATAAGTTCTGAATTTGAAAAAAAGACGGAAGAAGAAAAAACTGGATATATTAACTTAGCTAAAGAAACGTTGCTTGAAGCTATAGGATAAGAAGTTATGAGTGAAAATTTAATTGTTGACAAGATAGGTACTAGTATCAACATTCTTAAAGAGAAAAGGGATAAAGCCTTAATTCTAGATTTAGAATGTGCTTGTTGGAAAGGGAAGAGAATTCCTAAGGGTCAAAGAATGGATATCATAGAAATCGGTGTATCTACTTATGATTTCTTCAGTTTAGCTGTAGAGGCTAAAGAGAGCATCTATATAAAGCCTCAAAACGCAGAGATATCTGAATACTGTACTGATTTGACGGGAATCACCCAAGAGACTCTTGATGAGCATGGAGTGACCATTGAAGAGGCTATGAGAAGACTGTGGAAGCGTCACGAGTCAAACAGTCGTCTTTGGTTGTCTTGGGGTCAAGAAGATAGGAGTTTCATCTACAATGACTGTAAATTTTACGGTATAGATAACCCAATGCATATTGGGCATGCTAATGTCAAAGATTTGTTTTTGTCAAAATACACTCGTGAGTTGTCTTTGACAAACCATAACCCTTCTTTAAGTTATGCTGTGAATGCAATGGGGATGGAGTTTAAAGGTCAGGCTCACTCAGGGTTGTCTGACTCTTTTAATACAGCTAGAATTTATAAGGAAATTTTAAACGCAAAGAGATGAAAAATAATGCAATATTATTCTCACGAGTAGATAAAGAAGATTTTTGGGTATCAGGAGGTTTGGTGTTTTTGGTTGATCACACAGACACTTATGAGGGGTCTGTCGAAGAGCTAAAGCCTCTTTTGGGATCTCAAGAAATTATTGACCGTGCGATTAAAGACTGTAATCTTGAATATGCTTGCGAAAAGGAGTATGGAGGAGGGTCTGGTCTTGAGTGGGAAGATTTTTCTTTCAATAGAGTTCGGTTTGTATTTGGGAGGATGGAGTTTGTTTTCGAAAATGAGTTTGAGAATGAGGTTATTGCGAGTTATTCTTGTGATTATGTTCATTTGAATGAAACAAAAGAGGAAGAAAAAACGTTTACTATAGAAGAGGTTAGAAAGTACTTAAAAATCTCAAAATAGCTTTGGTGATATTTTTTACAACTTGAGCAAAAAGAGTATTATTAAAGCAAACGAAATAGAAGAGGAGGAATGATAAAGACAAGACCAACTATAGAGAAGATGGATGATATTAGAGAGTTTTGTAAACTCTTTAAAATCAATATTCCTATATATGATGAGTTTGATTACTACATTGATTTAATTCACAGATCAGGGATGAATGATTTGGTTTACGAAGATATCGAGGAGTTCAATGAGTACTGTTTGTTTGTTAAGAACAATACAGGTTATGACAATGTTGTCAATTACAAGTTAGACTTTGCCCTCCCTACTTTGGTTGATTTTATTAAATCAAGCCGTTCTTATATGAGAGCTGAAGGGTTTTCTGGGGCTATTACAAATAATGGGTTTCAGTCCAAGGATAATAGAAAAAACAGCTATGGAAAAACCTGTATTTCTTTAGACTTTGTAAAAGCAAACTTTTTAACCATTGAAAAGTTTGATCAAGAAAAGGATTTTGGAAACGATTTCTCTTTGTTCTTACATAGTCAAGGGGTTCATACTTTTTTAGCTAGAAGTAAATCTTTTAGACAGTTTGTTTTTGGAAAGACAAACCCTAAAATGCTTGCTGTTATTCAAAAGTTTTATATATGGAAACTTAAAAACTTTTTAAATAAAAATGACATTCCTAAAGAAGGTGTTTCTTTTAATAGAGGCACAGATGTATTTGTTAAAGAGGATGATTTTGTATTTGTTTCTCATGACGAGATAATAATTGATATGTCTGAATTTTTAGATGACAAGTTAGGGGGTGTGGATACAGCTTATTATTCAGATATAATGGAAGCTGTTTCTAAGTGGAGTGAATTGAACTCAATTAGAGTAAAGGACACTATTTTTGTCGAGGAAAAGGTTGGTGAGTCAGTAGTTAGACGTGTTTTTGATGATCAAAACAACATTGTAAGCGAGACCTTAAAAGGGGTTGAAGGGAATAAGCTTTATTTGGAACTAAAGAAGCATATTCTTAAAGAAGAAATTGACAAGAGAGATCTTCTATTTAAGCAGAATGACTCTATTGCTTCTTGGGTTTTGAATGACAGCAACAAAATAGTGAGGACTGAAATTTACAAAAAAAGAGGTTTTCACGAGTACCTTGATGATAAAATGCCAGAATTAGACCTAGAGATTAAAATAAATCTTGTAAATTTGGCGATGAACTATTTCATTGGAAATATTAAAAAATAAAAAGATGGCAACATTAATAGAAAAATTAAGAGCTGATAAAATGTCTGCTCTTAGAGAGAAGAACAGTTTAAAGAAAGGTATTATAGACACTACTATTGGAGAGATAGATAGAAACCCTAATTTTAGACCAAAAATTATTGAAGGGGTTAAGGAAACTCCGAACGATAAGATTGTCTTAGAGACTTTAAAGAAGATGGTTAAAAACCTTTCTACGATTGATTCAGATCAGTCAAGAGAAGAGGTTGCTATTTTAAATGAATACCTTCCTACTCAAATCTCTGAGGAAGAGATTGAGGTGATTGTATCTGACTTAATTGTTTCTACTGGTGCTAAAACATCTAGAGAAATGGGTAAAGTTATGGGTGCTTTCACAAAGGACTACAACGGAAAAGCCGACAACAAAATCGTTTCTCAGGTTATTAGGAGAAAACTTTCAGAATTAGAAGAAACACTAAAATGAACTACCCACACACGACAGAGTCGCTACTGTGGATTTCGGGTTTCATAGGATGTGCTTCGTTGCCGAAGTCTGATTTCTCCTCCACCTTTGTAATGGGCAGTCCCTGCCCATATATTTTCAACCCTTCACTTAAGATATTTGCACTTGCATTCAGATCACGGTCTAATACGTGACCATTTCCGCAAGTCCACTCTCTATCTGAAAGATTTAAGTCTTGATTGATGTATCCGCAGACACTACAAGTCTTGGAGCTTGGATACCAACGGTTGATTTTCACCACAGTCTTGTCGTTCCAATTTGCCTTGTACTCAACCAATTGAACAAACATGCTCCAACTTGCGTCAGCGATATGTTTGGATAACTTCCTGTTTTTTATCATACCCTTAACATTCAAGTCCTCAAGGCATATTACATCGTAGTCAGAGACAATGCTCTGACTGACTTTGTGTAATACATCGTGTCTTGTGTGTGCTATTTTCTCATATATTAGAGCTGTTTTTCGTCTTTGTTTTTCATACGAATTGCTGCCTTTTTTCTTACGAGAAAGATGTTTTTGTGCTTTAGCTAGTTTTCTTGCATACCTTTTGGTGTATCTATTGTTCTTGTGTTTAACCCCATCTGAGGTGATTGCAAAATGCTTCAACCCTAAATCTATCCCAACTGATTTACCTGTCTTTCCACTCGGCACATATTCTTGTTCGGTTAAAATCGAGACAAAGTACTTTCCAGTTGGTGTTTTTGATATGGTGAACTTTCCTATCTCACCTTTAATCTCTCTGTGGATGTTCACCTTTATACCTTCTTTAAACTTTGGTGCATAAATTCTACCATCAATTACCTTAGTGTGTTGTGGGACGGTGAATGTATTCTTTCTGTTCTTTGATTTAAACCTTGGAAACTGTGTGTTCCCACGAAAGAAGTTCACATAAGCAGTGTCTAGAGTTCTCAAAGCAAACTGAAGTGTCTGTGAGTTAACCTCCTTCAGCCACTCTGTCTCTTCTTCCTTCTTTAATCCAGTCAGCGTCTTTGCTTGCCCGTAGTAGTTGTCTGTCTTCTTATCTGCCTGATACTGCTCTTTCCGTTCATTTAGGAAATAATTGTACACGAACCGAACGCACCCGAAGTGCTTGTTCATAAGTGTCTCCTGCTCCTTATTAGGAAGCAATTGGAACTTATATGATCTGTGTATTGTTTTCATTCTATTACTAAATAGTCTGCGTTTTGTATAATGTGCATTTATTTATACGAAAAACCAAGTTTTTGTTAATTTAATTGTATATTTGACAAGAGAGGCGCTTTTATCCCACCCAAATGAGTGGGTTTTACGCTAGTCTAAATAAAGATAAATAAAGATAAATAAAGATGGAGAATTCCTCAATCACATATTGGGGTGAAATTGTTTTTGACCCCCGCAATGCAACTAAAAAGCACGACAAGCAAAAATCTTGGAAAAGAGTTGCTATGGTTATGTTGGATGGTGGTCAAGAACTAAGTTCATATTATTCTTGGTTTATAAAAAACAGGTTTGGATTTCCTTTAAACCCACCTCTTCGTGGCGCTCACGTTACATTTGTAAATGATAGAATTAGAGATTTTTCTGGCAAAACTCAGAAAGAGTCAGAAGATCTTTGGGATGAAGTAAAAAGTAAGTATAACAAAAAAAGGGTTAAGGTAAACTTGAGTCTTGATATACGTACAGATGGTCAGTTTTGGTGGTTTCCTGTTATTGAAGAAGACCGAGTAGAGTTGCAAGGAATAAGATCTGAGTTAGGTCTAGGTCGTCCTTATTTTGGGATGCACATGACAATAGGAAGTCCAAATCAGCACAATAAAGTTTATTCTGATTACTATCACAATTTACTAAAAAGAGGAGTCATATAGTAATAGATTAAAATTAAAATCAGTATATTTGTTCCATGATGAAACATAAAATAGGACTTAAGGATATCGGGGATAAAGTTTCTTTCGGGATTACTCCTATCGGTTACGGAGGTGCTTTTGCGACATCTGAAGGAAACTCTAGTTTTCTGATTACAGACGGGGAAACTCAAAAGAATCTTTTAATAGATTGCGGTTCTTTAGTCTATAAGGAACTGAGAGAAAGAGGTCTGACATCTTCAATTGATTGGGTTTATATAACTCACACTCACGAAGACCATATAGGTTCTCTGTCTACTTTGGTTTATGAAAATTGGTTTATCCATAAAAAGAAGACCAATATTATATGCCACCCAGAGGTGAGAGATAATATAGAGGTGTACTTGGTTAAGGTTTGTAATCATGATCACGAGCAGTTTAGTCTTTCTTATTATTGGGAAGAAGATTTTGAGAAGGACTTTAAAAACTTCTCTATTGAAAGCTTTAATACTTCTGGTTTACATTTCTCAGGATTCCCATCTTCAGGTGTGGTTGTGAAGTCAACTGAAACCGATTTTAAGGTAGTTATTTCAGGAGATTTAGGTGTTGACGTAGTAAGTTTCCTTGACCTCGACAAAGAGGTTTTAGGTCGAGGTGAGATGATGATATTTCAAGATGCAGGAACGTATGATTTTTCTAAATTAAAAACAGGAGCAGCTCCTCATGCGTTTTATTTAGATTGCGACTATCCAAATGTATTTATTTACCATCATTTAGATAGTGAAGTTCCGTTGATGGAAGATAATTTGAAGGAAGCTAAGAGTGTTTCTAATATTGTAAAACTTAAGTTTAGTCTTTGGTTTTATGATCAAAAATAAAAAAAATAATAATAATAATAATAAATTTAATAAACAAAGATGAAGGAAAAGAAAGATTATCTAAAGTACACCCAGTCGATTGCTGGAGTTACAAAATCTGAAGTTGAGGATTACATGAAATGGACAGAGAAGTTTCAAGGAGTCCATATGAGTAATGCTCATGATATTATATCCCACAAGGATGGAATCGTTGGGATGACTCCTAATGTTATTGAAGAGAACCCTAAAAACATGGCAGTGATTGATGTTTTCTCACGTTTGATGAAAGATAGAATCATATTTTTAGGTCATGGAATAACTGATCAAGTTTCTAATATCATTGTATCTCAAATGCTTTTCTTAGAACAGGTTGATTCTGAAGCAAAGATTGATTTATACATAAACAGTGGAGGAGGAAGCGTGTATGCTGGTTTAGGTATATTAGGGACAATGATGTACATCAAGCCAAAAGTGTCTACAATAACAACAGGATTAGCTGCTTCAATGGCTTATGTTCTCGCTGCTGCTGGAGAACACGGAATGAGATACGCTCTTCCTTATGCAAGATTAATGCAACACCAACCTTTAGGTGGCGCTCAAGGTCAAGCTACAGATATAGAAATAACAAACATAGAGATTCAAAAATTGAAGTTTGAGCTTTATGAATTGATTGCGCATTTCACAGGTCAAACAATAGAAAAAATCTATGAAGATTGTGAAAGAGATTTTTGGATGAGAGCAGAAGAAGCTAAGGCTTATGGGGTTATAGATAAAGTTATTCCTTTAAGTTCTAGTTTCACACCTTCCCCTATGAAGGATAAAAAGTGGAAAGAATTCACTAAAGACTAGTAAGAATAAACTGAAAACTAATACTAAAAAGAGACTGTGATGGTCTCTTTTTGTGTATATTTGTGCTAGATGAAAGTAGCAATATTCGCAGGTTCGTTCAATCCTTTCACAATTGGGCATAGAGATATCTATGACCAAGCTCAATCTATTTTTGGAGAAGAAAATGTTTTGTTGGCTTTGGGTAACAATCCAGAAAAGAAGGGTGTTGGGTTTGCTAGGTCGAGAGAGATAAGTAATGAAAACCCAAGTGTGAACGTTGTTTTTTACGGTGGGTTCTTGCATGATTTTGTTTCAAAACTAGAAGATGAAGGTTATGATGTAACTTTAGTTAGAGGGTTGAGAAATGGAGCTGATTTGCAGTATGAGCAAAACCAACTGTCTTTTATTCGTGATTTTAAGCCCGACATTAAAGTTATGTTTTTGCTCTGTGATAAAAGCTTAGAGCATGTTTCTTCATCAGCAGTAAGAGCAATTCAAAAAATAGACCCATTAGGTGCTGAGAAATATATATCAAGAGAAAAACATATCAAGAGAAAAACATATCAAGAGAAAAACATATCAAGAAAAAAATGAGACAAAATATAGAGTTTAAAAAACTAACCCATACAGACCCAAATACGTTTGAGAAGACTCAGGTTAGTTTTAATCCCATCCATTGTGAAATATCAGAAAAACTAAAAGACTCATTGGTTGGTGAAGATTTAACTATTACACCAGTAATAGTTAGTTCTAATCTTTGCGATTTAGTTTTTGGCGTACTTCATAACTATGGAAGCGGAGATTCTTCAACTTTTAAAGTTACAATAGAAAAGGTTAAAGACACAGTAAAAGAAGTTCAAAAATACCAGACTTCTGAATAAAATTATAAATTTATAAAACAAAAAAATATGCCAGAAACATTACCGCTACCTGTAGATAGATTATTATTCTTTACAGAACAGTTTGATCAAAAAACTGTAGCTAAATTAACGCAGAGTATAATTGAAATAAACGAAAGCGACAGACATTTAGAGAAGCTATATCCTGTGTATGGGGTGGCTTATGAGCCTAAACCTATAGAAATAAGAATTGATTCTTATGGAGGAGCTGTTTATCAGTGCATGGGTTTAATATCTGTTGTAGAGGAATCATTAACCCCTATACACACTTACGTAACAGGGGCGGCAATGAGTTGTGGGTTTATTCTTTTAATATCTGGTCATAGAAGATTTGCTTACAAAAGAGCAACTCCTTTGTATCACCAAGTAAGCTCTGCCTCTATTGGTAAAGTGAAAGATATGGAAGAAAGACTTGAAGAAACAAAAAGACTTCAAAAAACCATTGAGGATATAACTTTAGAGAAAACTCAAATATCCAAAAAGAAACTCAAAGAAATATACGAAAAGAAAGTGGATTGGTATATGTCTGCAAAAGAGGCGTTAGTTCTTGGTGTTGTTGACGAAATCGTATGAAAAAACTGGCAACTATAGCGTTTTTGTCAGACACTCATAATAAACATAAGAAAATTGAGAAGTTGTTTGGAATCCCTAAGTGTGATGTTATATTTCACTTAGGGGATTTCACAATGGAGGGTTCTGAGAAAGAATCAGTTTCTTTTTTAAAGTGGTACTCTGGTTTACCTATAGAGAACAAGGTTTTTATAGCAGGTAACCATGACGTGTTTTTTGACCCATCTTGCACAAAGCATGGTCGATTAAAAAACATGAATAGAATACAAACGGTTAATCCTAGAGATATTGTTCCAGATAATGTTATTTATTTAGAGAATGAATCTATTGAAATAAATGGGATTAAAGTTTATGGTTCTCCTTATCAGCCTGAGTTTCATAATTGGGCTTTTAATTTAAAAAACCCGAAAGCTTTAGAGGCTTGTTGGGGTCAAATCCCAAATGATGTAGAGATATTATTGACTCACACTCCCCCGTTAGGTCACTTGGATGTAATAAACCGAGGGGTTAGTGTTGGTTGTACGGAGTTGAAAGTAAGAACTATTG
>Ga0222653_1000816_pt1 | contig 17214 bp, 12 predicted proteins | sample AntAcemetagen419_FD_179856 | JGI IMG/M metagenome (GOLD analysis project Ga0222653, IMG submission 179856) | Saline water microbial communities from Ace Lake, Antarctica - #419 | ecosystem: Environmental > Aquatic > Non-marine Saline and Alkaline > Saline | place: Antarctica: Ace Lake...
AGTTTCGGACAGACTAGAATTCCAGCTCGCTAGTGTCGGATCTTTTTTAAAAATCATGGTGTAGAAAGCACACGTGGCAACGTAAGATCCCGCCAAAGAAGGGTGCGAACCATCTGGCGTGTAGAGGTCTATTTCAGGATAGTTCTCTCGTAGATACCTCCATACAGCTCCCGTTGGTGCGACTTCCGTATGGTAAGTGTCAGCCATATATGTGTAGGTGGCTTGGATAGAATCGTCCATGCCTTCATAGGTGCAAAACCAGGGAATGAACTCACAGTTATTGACATCGCCATTTTCTCTGCCCCAAGTCATGTAAAACATGGGTTCGCTGCAATCGTAGTTTGAGCGGATGCTGTCTATGAGAATTTCAGCATAGGGATATAATTCCTCTTGTTTAAAGGGAGTGCTAAATGATGTTTCTTGGCTCTGCGCCTGAAGTGCAACATAATTCCAGTCGTCTGCGGCTATTTTGCTGAGGGTAGTTGCATTCGTGGCGTGATCCAAAAATCGATAACCACCAGGAGTATTTGAATCGAAAATCAATTCGTCACTAGTGCTCGCAGCCATGCTGCTGACCATCGTTGGCAAGGCGTTGAAGGCGGTATAGCTATTGCCAATGAACAACACCTTTTTGGTCACTTGAGCTAGAATGCTCGACAGACCAAAACAAATAAAAAGGGTAAGTAGCCCTAGTTTTTTCATTTGAGGTTTTTCTTCTCCAACTTCAGCTTCTCACCAAAGAAGAGCTTGGTGCTTTGCTCGAAAGAGTGTGTTTTTTCGGAAACAAAAAAGTGATGACTTCCGACAAGCTTACTCGAAGTAAAACTACGTTTCTTCAATTCTTGTTGTAAGCTCTTTGCTACGATTGACGATGAGTCGATCACTTCGGTCGTTTTGGAATAGAAAGAATCTACTTCGGGCTTGATCAATGGGAAATGAGTGCATCCCAAGATGAGTGCCTGAATATTTTTAAGGGTGTTCTTCTCCAAGTAATTGTTGATGATGGCTTGAGAAATTCTATTGTTGAAAAACCCTTCCTCGATCATCGAAACGAGCAGGGGAGTAGCCAACATAGAAACTTTGAGGTTGGGGTTATTTTTTTGAATGCGCTTGGCGTAGCTGCGGCTATTCACCGTGGCTTTGGTTCCGATGACCCCAATTTTTCCTTCTGTGTATTTCTTGCCGACATACTCCACTGTGGGGTCAATTACATTGATCACGGGAATATCTGCAGGAGCCAATTCTCTGACATTGGCGTAAGCCGTCGCGGAGGCCGAATTGCAGGCGATTACAATTGCTTTGCACTCATTTTTGAGCAAGAATCGAGTGATATTCTCTGAATACCCCTGAATCGTTTTCCCTGTCTTTTCGCCGTAAGGCAAATGGGCGGTATCACCAAAGTAGATCAGGCGCTCATGGGGCATAAGATCGTTGATGGCAGCAGCCACGGTGAGTCCACCTATGCCTGAGTCGAAAATTCCAATGGGTCGAGAATCAGATTTCATTGCACAAAAAAAGGGATGACTAAGATAGCATCCCTTTTCGGTTTAATATTTTGTTTGGCTTAAAGTCCCAATTGAACCTTCACTTTTGCCGTTACATCCTCGCCACCTGCATAAAGCAAGCCACCGCTGCTCGCGTCAAAGATGTAGGTGTAACCATCGGCCTCACCTACAGCAACGGCTGCTGTTCTTACTTTCTCAAACATCCCAGCCATAAGCTCGTTTTGTTTGGTTTCGATTTCAGTGTATGCAGTCTGTTGGAATTCTTGAATTCGTCTTTGCAAATCTTGAATCTCTCCAGCAACGCTGGCTTGATAGCCTTCAGACATGGTAGTGTCTGCTTCAAATTCTGCTACTTTAGTTTGATACGTTTCAACCATTTTGTTCAAACGGCCTTCCAACTTTGCTTGTAGATCTTGGATTTCTTTTTCGGCAGTAGCTCTTTCTGGCAGAAGCGTAACGATTTCTTCAAAGTTTGCGTGACCAAGCTTTTGTGCTTGAGCATACGCAGTTGCTCCAATAACCAATAATGCTGCAATGATTAACTTTTTCATCTCTGTGTGTTGTTTGCTAAATGTCTAGTTTGTGTGATTATCGACGGGGTGATTCTCCGCCTTTGCCTCCCTGTTGTTGCGTGTCTGTCCCGCTTCCACTGTCTTGATCGCTATCGCTATCATCATCGTCGCGGTCGCTGGCACTTACGCCAAGTCTGCTTAAAACCCGATCGCTTTTATCGTAGCGAGGATCGGCATATAAGATATTTGATTGTCCAGCTTTGTCAAACATGACTGAGAAACCTCCACCATCAGCGACTTGTTTGATGGCCTGAAAAACCTCTTCTTGGATAGGTTGGATCAATTCTTCTCTTCTTCTAAAAAGATCTCCATCTACTCCGAAACGCTGTCTCTGCCATGATTTCGCTTCCTCCTCTTGGCGTACAATTTCCTCTTCTCGCTCTTTTCGCATATCTTCTGTGAGGAGAACCTTCTCAGCCTGATAAGCCTTGTATAGTCGATCGATGGACTCATAGCGCTGCTCAATCTCCTTTTGCCATTGGCCAGAAATACGGTCCAACTCTTTTTGGGCATCTTGATAGGACTCGAGATTTTTCAAGATGTAATCCGTATCGACGTAAGCATATCTCTGGGCGGAGACAGTCAAACTTGAAAGAAGGACTATTCCTATGAAGAAAAATGCTTTTGAAATTTGTTTCATGTCTTAATGATCAAGCACTGAGAGGGCAACGAATTTACACTATTTTTACAGTTCTCCAAGATTCATGCCAATGGTAAAGTGAAACTGTCCCTGAGGCATTGCAGATCGGCCAGGCACGTCATCAAAACGCCAACCGTAATCTAGACCCATTAGACCAAACATGGGAAGAAAAATTCGAACACCTACCCCAGTGGATCGATAGATTCTGAATGGGTCGAAATTCTCAATTCCATCATATGTATTCCCTGCCTCTAAGAAGCCAAGAGCAAAGATAGTTGCAGAAGGATTAAGGGATAGTGGGTACCTAATCTCCAAGGTTTGCTTCATTACAATATTCGCTCCTTCAGGAGGGGAGAGACTCAAATCGTCATATCCTCTAAGGGCAATAATTTCACGGCCATCCAATGCGAATCCCGTTAGTGCAGCTCCTCCTAAATAAAACCGCTCAAATGGTGAAATCCCTTTATCTCGGCTGTAATAACCCAAGAAACCGAATCCCGATCGAGTCATCAAAACTAGCTTTGGAGCCAGCTCAGTAAACCACTCGGCAGTCAACTTCCATTTGTAGTACTCCGCCCATTTATAGCGTGTTTGTTCTGTGATAGCGCCATCGTAATCTATCCCATCCCAAAGAGAGTATGGGAGAGTGAATTTCGTATTGAACCGAATGTTTGAGCCCCAACGCGGGAAGATGGGATCAAAAACGGAATTCCTCGAAATATTAGCAGTAAATGAAAGATTGTTTGAGGTTCCGTTTTGGAAAGCAAAGATTCCCGTTCCTCCGCCACTGCTGAAATTTCTAATATCGTAGTAGAGGTAACTTACACCCACAAGTAGCTGAAAGTAGTCATCTGGCCACCCCAATCTCTTTCCTAAACTCACGTTACCTCCAGTGATGTAAAGAGACTGACGTTCGGCACCGTTTGCTTCCTGCTGTTTCGTTACTCCGTTGGTTTGAACAGAGCGCTGGAAACCCACTGTAAATGCATTTGCCTTCTTTCCTCCAAGCCAAGGCTCGGTGAAAGAAATGTTATAAGACTGGAAGAAAATACCATTGGACTGAGCTCTAAGTGAAAGACGTTGACCATCTCCAGCAGGCAAGGGGTTCCAAGCTCCTTTTTGGAAAAGCTTGCGCATACTAAAGTTGGTAAGGGAAACTCCCAAAGTTCCAACAATTCGGCCGGCACCCCAACCACCTGAAAGTTCAATTTGATCGGAAGGTCTTTCTGCCACTGTGTAAATGACATCAACCGTCCCGTCTCGATCGTTCTGAACAGGATTAACATTGAATGCTTCAGCGTCGAAATAACCCAATTGAGCAAGTTCTCGTTGGGTACGAATAATGTCAGATCGACTAAAAAGCTCTCCAGGCTTCGTTTTAATCTCTCTTCTAATAACGTGATCGCTTGTTTTCGTATTTCCTTTTACAATAACTCTGTTGATGCGGTATTGACGACCCTCGTAAATGCGAATTTCTACGTCTATGGTATCATTCGTTACGTTTTTTTCTACTGGAATTGCTTGAAAAGCAAGGTATCCATCGTCCAGATACAATGAGCTTACATCTCCTCCATTCGGATTCATAAATAGACGACCTTCAAACTTCTCTTGGTCGTAAATCTCTCCCCTTTCAATTGCAAGGATTCCAGAGAGCTTGGCCGAACTGTATTTCGTGTTTCCTACCCAGTCTACATTTCCAAAGTAGAATTGATTGCCCTCTTTGATGTACACATCGATATGCACCGTCCCGTCTGGGTTTCGAAAAACCGTGTCCCTTAGAACCTTGGCATTGCGGTAGCCATCCTTGTTGTAGACATTGATGATGTTTTTGAGGTCGCTTTTGTACTCGTCCCTATTAAATTTTGAGCGTTTGAAAAGACTAAGAAAATTCTTCTCCTTCGTCTTTTTCATCGACTTGAGGAGTTTTCTTTCGCTCAGCTTTTCTACCCCGATGAGGTTGAGGTTGCCAATTTTGATCTTTTCCTTTTTATCGACGGCAATTATCAAGTACTCGCTATTCGCTACCAATGTATCTGGCACTTCTGTGATTTTAACAGCAGCATCCAAATACCCTTTTTCCTTATAGTGATCCTTGATTATATTCGACGTGTTCGTGAGCAGGTTTTCGTTTACAATTGTACCACGAATTAGGTTGATCTTCTCCCGAAGTGTTTCGGCTTCACCTTTGGATATTCCGTCAAATTTGAAACGAGACAATCGAGCTCTTTCTGACAGCTGGATGTTGAGGAAAATTTCACTTCCTTTTATCTCAGAGGCCTTGATTTGAATATTTTCGAAGAGTTTTTGTTTCCATAGGTTTTTAATTGCCTTGGATATTTCTTCGCCTGGAATGGTGATCGTCTCTCCCACAGAAAGTCCCGAAAAGAGAATGATCGCTTTTGAATCGAGATTCTTTGCCCCAGAAACAGTGATACCACCGACGGTAAATTCTTTCGGTACCCGATAGTCTACTTCTAACTCTCCTAACCCTACTTGCGCTCGAAGCGAGGTAGTGCATAGCATAGCAACGGCAATGAAGCCGATGAATAACCTAAAAGGAAATTTGCTCGCTGATTTTCCCAAATCTTCTTTCACGGTTTTGATAAACTACAATTGCTTCGAAGAAATCTTCTTTTTTAAAGTCAGGCCAAAATACTGAGGTGAAGTATAACTCACTATACGCTATTTGCCAAAGCAAAAAGTTGCTGATTCTTTTTTCCCCACTGGTTCTTATGAGTAATTCAGGGTCAGGAATATCGCGGGTTTCAAGGTAAGAATCAATGGTTTCTTGATCGATCGAGTCAATGCTCAGTTTGTCATTTTTAACATCTTCGCTTATCGCTCTGATCGCCCTCGTTATTTCCCATCTTGAACTGTAACTCAATGCCAAAACAAGTGTGATTCTTTTGTTATCCTTCGTCCGCTCAATGGCTTTGACCAGTGTTTCTCGACAGTTTTCGGGCAATAAGTTTAAGTCTCCAATTGCTTGAAGCCTTACTTCTTTGTCCTGTAATTCGTCAATTTCTTTAACAATGGTTTGCACCAACAGATCCATTAAAGCTGACACTTCTTCAATAGGTCTATCCCAATTCTCTGTACTGAAGGCATAAAGAGTAAGGTATTTTACGCCGATATCTCCCGCAGCAGAAAGTGTGTCACGCACTGCACTAACCCCATTCAGGTGTCCAAAAATCCTCAATTCCCCTTGAGTCTGAGCCCAACGGCCGTTGCCATCCATAATCACGGCTACGTGTTTAGGAATTCTCTTGGGGTCTATTTGGTCCTTGAAACTCATTTTTTGAATGTGCGCAAAGGTCTTAAAAATTCGGACATTCTAAAAAGGGGATTAGTCAAAGGCTGTTGGGCACTTAACTTGTGGTTGCCCCAGTTTATAAGTTAGAATAAGTCCAGTAAAAACATACCAATCTTCTCGGTTTGTTTCACCTCGTTGCATGTCTGTATTTGTGCCATCTGGGCCTGTTGGAACGATACTCCTATCGGCCAACTCGGCAGACAAAGGACCGTTCTCTTCAATCAAAATGCCTTCATCGACATAGACGGTGCTTACATCGTCAAGGTAGTCGGTAAAAGTTCGGCGCATTCCCCATTCTACAGAGCCAGCAAAGTTTCCTGTTATGTTGAATTTGAAGCCAACTCCAAAAGGAATGGCGATTTGCGTGAGTGAGTACCGCTCTTCGAAACCTTCAATTCCTTGACCCTCTGTGCCTAGTGGCTGCAGGTCTATCCATCGGTCATCAAATTCGGCTTCAGGATTGTGCCGAAATAAGGCTAGCCCTACAAAAATGTATGGGGAAGAAGGCCTGCGGCGGTCGCCAATCTCGTAGCTTAAAAAGTTGATCTCTATTTGAGTTGAGAATTCGAATATATCGTTTCTGAAATGCAGGTTTCGATTTTCTTGCCACGAGTCTTTTGAATCTTTATCATGGGCATAAAGCCTGTTGTATAGAATCGAACCTTTAAAGGCTATTCTGTCATTGAAATTGTATCGGTATATCAGCCCACCACCTAGGCTGGGAGAAGTAGGTAGATGAAACTGAGGATTGATATCACCAATGTAATAACTGGTGCCAACCATGAATCCAATTTCGTGGTACTGGGCCTTTACCGAAACGGAAAAGAGAATGGATGCTATGATCAAAAAATTTTTCACGTAAGCTACTATCGTCTTTAGACTGGTTTTATTGTGCTCTGAGTCGCTGCAAAATTAGGAAATGAAGTGGATTAGTTCCTCTTATCAAATCCCCACGCGAGTTTATTTCGCATAGTATTCAGAAAAGTGTGTCCCTTGGGTTTCAGCAGGCTGAAAGTAAAAGGAGCCTTTGAAATTTTAATTTCCTCGTTTGGGTAGATTGTTTCGGGTCGGCTATCTATGGCCAAAAGGAAATTATCGCTTCTCCCATCAGCACTCAGTTTGAGCGTAACGTTATTTGATACTACCACAGGTCTTACGTTGAGATTGTGCGGCGCAATGGGGGTAATCACAAAATTCTCGGAGCCTGGAACAATGATAGGTCCACCACAACTCAGACTGTAGGCAGTAGAGCCGGTGGGGGAACTTACGATTAGTCCGTCCGCCCAGTAGGTGTTTAGGAATTCGTCATTGACGTAAGTCTCGATTTTAATCATCGATGCGGTATCCTTCTTATGAAGGGTGACTTCATTCAACCCGAAGTTCAGATTTCCAAAAACGTTTCTGGATGTTTCGACTTGTAGCAAACTTCGTTTGTCCACCTCGTAGTCGCCATCTTCTAAGCAGGTTAATACCTCGGCCAATTCATCTACCGAAAGACTCGATATAAATCCTAATCTACCTGCATTCAAGCCCACAATTGGCACGTTAGAGTCACGCACCAACGTTACCGTATCTAGTAAAGTGCCATCACCTCCTATGCTAACCAGGCAGCAATAATCTTTGATGACAACATTTTCTCTATTAAACGTCCTATAACCCGATTTCAGATGACCTTCTTGATTTAAGAATCGCTCGTATTTCTCATAGATTATCGGCTCAAAACCCCGATTTTCTATGATGTCAAGAATCCCCGCAATCTTGTTGTTGAGTTCGTTCTGGTATGGTTTGCCGTAGATTGCGATTTTCATTAAAATGCTTGTTTGAAGTGAACGAATATAGCCTGATCTCCCAAAGCATTAATGGAGCCTTCTACCCTTACCACTTTGTCGTAATATGTTACCAAATCAAGGCCTACACCTATGCTATAAAGGTATTCATTCACTAGCGAATTATTCGGGGCGAATTGATCTCCATCAACGTAACCCGCGTCAAAGAAAAAGTTGGCATAGAGCGCGACGAATGTTTTGCTGAACTTTTCTGAGGGCACAAAAGGGATATTGACTGATTTCGGCTCGAGAATTTCAAACTTCAGATTGGATTGAAGAACGCCGTAAGAGGTTCCATCAATAACGTAAAACTCGTAGCCTCTTACAAAATCGCTGTAGCCCAATCCTCTCAGAAGGTAATAGGGTGGATCATCCCAATTGACCTTTCCTTCTATGTTGTGAGCAACATACCACCTATCGGCGATTTTATGGTGATGGCGGTATCCCACAAAAGTGCTGAAAAGCCCTAATCCCTCCCGATTGACTATGCCCAGTCCATCTTGAGTCAAGGTGCCGTATAGCAGAAGTCCTTTCAAAGGATAGCGACGGTAGTCCCTCGTATCGTAACGGATGGAATAGGAGGCTCTGAGAAATTTTGAGTCGGCGCCTCCTCCTGTGAAGTAGTCGGGCTGGAGCAAAGGAATGGTGTCATTTACGCGCGCATCAAAGTAACTTACCTCAAAGTAGTGGCGCAGATAAATGTTTTCTCGATAGCTCAATCCTGCTTTGTACTGGAAATACTGCCTGGCCTTGTCATCGGGATTGTTGTAAAAACTCCGTTCGTTGTTTTCGGTGTTGTACACTATTTCGTTGTTTTCAAAATAGCCTGCGCTAAAGTGTAGCCCGAGCGTTTGCTTTTTATTCAAGTTGGGAATAGACCAGCTCGCGCTGTATTTTTTGGTGTAACCAAAACGCAGGGTAAGCGAAAGGTCTTGATTCAATCCCCTGAAATTGGAATGGGATACCGCCATACCGTAATTGAGCCACCGCAATTCCTTGGTTTCCCACCACGTGTTGAAATTTGTTTGAGCGATCTCAAAGATTGGGACGGGGTAGATGTACCAGCGCTCCTGAACCGTAATTAGCACGATCACGCGTTTGTTGTCAATCTGGATGGGTTCAATTTCTACAAAATTGAACAGCCGCAAATTCATCACGTTATTTTTTGATTGCTCCATTCCCGCCTGAAGGTTAGACCAATACAAGGTATCCCCCAAGGCGAGGGTGACTTCGCGAAGAATGATCCGCTCCTTAGTGAGCTTGTTTCCCTCAATAATGAAATCGGTGATTATTTTTTGACCCGTGGTATCGAGTTGAATGGATTCTACCAATTGGCCGTGTGCGGCAAAAAGAGAAAAGAAACCCAGAATAAAGGCAAGAAAGCGAACCTTAATGCACAAATGACTAAAAGTTTATGTAGCGCATTAATTCCTCGTAGCGGTCTTTGATCATTTCGTCAAAGTCAGACTTATGGAAGGAAGCCGAAATGATGTAATCATAGCGATTGAATGTTTGGATAATCGCGTCGATATTCGTCAGATTCAGTTTAAGGGTAAGCTCTATCTTTTGTGAATCAGGAACAGAAGTGACATTGGCACTCAAAATCTTTGCGTCATTTCCCTCCACAATTTGGGAAATCTCTACCAGTGAATAATCAGTTTGGTTCAATTCCAAAACGACAATCCCACCAGGCTGCGTAACCGACGCCATATGAGAGAGCTCTCGTACCATACTGTAGATGCTTACTACGCCCATGTACTTATTCTCGTTGTCGAGAATAGGAATAGCGCTTAGTTGAAACTCGGCAGCAACACGAATCATATCGTAAACGTGCTGATCTTTCTGCACATAGATCATTTGAAGATTTCTACCGCAACCTCTAAGCTCAGCTTCAGGGTCTACAATTTCCATCACTGAACTGTCAGAAATCAATCCTAAAAATTCATTTCCATCGACTACGGGTAGCTGCTTCATCTTGAACTCATCCAGGAGCTGCATCGCGAAAAGAGCATTGTCACTGCCTTCTAGAGTAGGAATCTCATCACTGATCAAATCTGCTGCTCTCATTAGTTAAAACTTTACGGTTCTTTAAACGCTTACCTTTGTGCACCGAGTTTTGCAATATATGCGAAAGATGACAAAACTAAGCGTCAATATCAACAAGTTTGCCACCCTAAGAAATGCGCGGGGCGGCAATAATCCCGATTTGGTAAAAATAGCCACAGACTGCCAGCATTTTGGTGCTGAAGGAATCACTATTCATCCTCGTCCCGATGAGCGCCATATTACCACGCAAGATGTATACAATCTAAAACCGATTATCACTACAGAATACAACATCGAAGGCTATCCTGACGAGAGGTATATCAAGTTGGTCGCCGACACCCATCCCGAGCAAGCTACGCTTGTGCCCGATCCTCCTGATGTGCTTACATCCAATGCCGGATGGGACACCAAAAAGGAGAAGCAATTGCTTCAAGATGTGATTGGTAAATTGAAAGAAAACGGTTGTCGAGTGAGTATTTTCGTGGGCCCTGATGCTGAGATGGCCGCCGCCGCCAAAGACGTGGGAGCAGATAGAATAGAGCTATACACGGAGGCTTACGCTCGGGCTTACAAACAGAATCGCGAGGAGGCCATTAAGCCATACCAAGACGCAGCTCTCGCGGCCCAAGAGGTGGGGCTTGAAATCAACGCAGGCCATGACCTCGATTTGGAAAATCTGCGGTATTTCTACCTCAATATTCCCTCGCTCTCCGAAGTTTCTATTGGACACGCGCTCGTTTGCAACGCTCTATACATGGGGTTGGAGAATTCCATTAGACTCTATCTAAAAGAATTGAGATGAAATTAGCCTTTCGACAAATGGGTTCGGGTGATCCCCTAATCATTCTACACGGTCTTTTTGGTTCTTCTGACAATTGGCAAACCTTGGGGAAACAGTTCGCCGAAGACTTTTCTGTTTACCTGGTTGACCAGAGAAACCATGGTAAATCACCGCATAGCGATGAATTCAATTACGATCTCTTGGCGCAAGACCTCAACCAATTTATGGAGGAGCAAGGCATCGATCAAGCCACTTTTATAGGTCATAGCATGGGCGGTAAAGCCGTCATGCGTTTTGCTCAGCTCTTCCCTAGCAAGGTGAGGAAAGTCGTAGTAGCCGATATGGGAGTGAAGTCCTATTCGCCACATCACCACGACGTGTTGCGCGCTTTTCATGCCATCGATGCAGATACACTGAGCTCCCGATCAGAAGCCGAAGAGCGAATCGAGGCCATTATCCCAGAATTTGGAGTGAGACAGTTTTTATTGAAAAACCTCTACCGCAAGAAAGAGGGAGGATACGGTCTTCGGGTAAACTTTCGGGTCATGGAATCTGAAATGGATCGGGTTCTAGAGGCACTTCCGTCGGAACAGGCCGAAGTGAACGCACTTTTTATTCGCGGATTGAAATCCAATTACGTTCCCGACTCAGATTTCGGACAAATCAGAACAATTTTTCCTAAAGCCACATTTGCTGATTTGCAGGCAGGGCATTGGCTTCACGCAGAAGACCCACAAGGATTTTATACTATCGTAAAAGATTTTGTAACCAAATGAATACTAACCCCGTAATAGAGGCAGGATTTCATTAACAAGGTTTAATTGGTGATTAAGGTAGTAGGGGCTCAACGCAAGTTGAGCCCCTACTTTTTGTTTTAAAATTTCTGTTGAATGTTTTGATATCCATCTCCAATGGCGCGAAAATTTTAAGCGGCGCACGCCTGAACTTGTTGATTTAGCCTCAATTTTTGGTATGGAAGATCAAGAAAATCCCTACCCTTTTTCTAAAATGAAAAGATTTTGTAACCAAATGAATACTAACCCCGTAATAGAGGCAGGATTTCATTAACAAGGTTTAATTGGTGATTAAGGTAGAAGGGGCTCAACGAAAGTTGGGCCCTTTCTTTTTGCCCTAAAATTTTTCTACAAAACACTAACGTTCTTAACCTTGGTATGGGCTAAGTCTTCTTGACGTCTTTTGCGATTAAATGAATTATTACAAATGGCTTACTTCGAAATAGCCAATCGCTGAACACCACTTCTATTCCCTTCATTGTACTGCAAAAGGTAAAGTCCTGCAGGGAGATTCGAAACGTCGAGAACAAGTCTGTTCGACCCATTGTAGACATTCACGTTCAATTGGTTAACGACTTTACCTTCTAGGGTAAAAATCGATACGATTGCTGCGTTTCCACCACCGTCAAATTCCAATGTTACCTGATCGGTAGCAGGATTTGGGAAGAGTTTAATTTCCGTTTGAGCCACTTCATCCGTGCTCAAAGTTACTTCGTTGTAACGCGCTGTAAATTCTTGGTGAAACAAGTTTGCAATGGTCGCATCGTGAATGATCAAGGTGTTCTCGTCATTGACTGATTCTGCTGAAGAAGTCCAGTTGTGTGAACCCGTAATTACAATCGGATCTGCATCGGGCTGGCTGTGATCGATGATTCCGTATTTGTGGTGCAGCTGGCCGAAACCAACGTGTGAGACAACATTGATTCCTTCGTCTAATAAGTACTGGAAATCAGAACCTGTTCCATTGACGTCATTGATCAAACCTCTGGGCTGCACGAAGAGACTAGACGCATCCACGATAGCATCAGCAAGGATGTTATTCGTAATCAAGAGTAAAGCAAATTCCAGATCGTATTCCGTAGTTTCAATCGCCTCGGCTATGGCCGTGGTGGTATTGTCGCTCGGCGAGAAGTAGAGCTCAATATTTTTCCCTCCGATAATGAATTTCTCTGGTGTATTTCTAAACTTAAGTTCTCCGAAACGAGAGTTTTCAGGATCGGGCTGTGCTCCAGAACCGCCCCACATCTCTTCAAATTCGATGGTGTAGGCTCTTGCCAATGATTGATCTTTAATGATGATCAAATTGTTCGGGTCAGTAAAAAGATTGCCAGTAGTGAAATTGGTAGAACCCGTTAACACCAATGCGCTATCCACATTGTTTCGGTCAACGATGATGAACTTGTTGTGCATCCCGCTGCTGGTCGCGTTTTGTCTTTCGAAAACTGGAATAGCATCATCCAGACTGGCCAAAGCAGTGTTGGAAGTTTGCCCTTCTGCGATGTAGCGAATGGTGACTCCACGATCCAAGGCATTGTTCAATGCCTGCACAATCGTTCCGCTCGTGTTATTGTATCCCGCCATGTCGAGCGTGGTCATCGCTCTGTCTATCTGGGCGATGATGGTGTCATCTGTGGCATTAAAGAGGCTGATGGCATCAACACCCGTAGAGACTGAAGTATCAACCGAACGGTTGAAGTAAACGGCTATGTCTCCCGAAGATTGGGAAACAGTACTGAAGGTTCCGGTAGCACTGGCGGTATCTTCGCCATTTACAGAGAAAACGCGGCAAAAATAAGGTGTGCCTGGTTCGAGACCCGTTAGCTGAATGGAGTGATCAGCTAATGCCTCTTGTACAGAAGTGATTTGTCCAAAGTCAGTGGTTGGTCCATACTCTACTTCGCTAGAGGAAGCCACATCGGTACTCCATGTAAGCGTAAAACCTGTGGTAGAGAGATCACTTTGTTCTATCTCCGAACCGAAGTTGATATTGCTGTCAGATATAAAGTCTTCCATCGTTCTAGAAAGCAGTTGGTAGCCGCTCAATGGATCTGCAAAGCTGAACTGAGAAAGAATACCTATCAATTCTATTTCCCCAAGAGGGATAAGTTCTCCTTGCAATGGCGAGCTGGAAGGAACATAAATGATTCCCGTTTCTTCCGAAGCTTCGTAGTTATAGGTAGAACTAGCAAAAGAGCTTCCGCCATCTGAAAAGACGGCGCCAGAAATTTGCACCAACATTCCTTCATAGGTTTCATTGAGTTCATTGGGTGTGAGGACAAATGGCTGAGGCAGTTGATTTCCGCTGCTCTCCAAAACCATTGACGAGATGTCGGGTCCGATTTCAAGCAAATTGGCGAATTCGGTGATTTCTCCTGTTAAGGTAATTTCATCACCTAGTTGAGGCTCAAAAGACAAACTACTCCAGTTAGATCCAGGATAGATAGCCACACCTGCCGTCTCGTCTTGAATGTAACGAATGCTCCCCAATTCTGCTCCGTTCGTCACAATTCCTGTCACCGTGACGGTTTGCCCCACGTTGAAGTTCTCTCTCATATCTGCGATATTATCTTGGCCAAAGGCCAGTGCAGACAAAGCAAATAGAGAAACGGTAAAGACTGTTTTTAGAATTTTCATGAAGTGATGTTTAAAGTGTTGCCTTTAGTGAAATACTAAATGTTCTGGGTAGGCCAATGTATACCGCCGTCGAATTGGCATCAAACGATACTGTTGCTTGCGGCGGGCTGTCCAAGTAATTGGTCGTTACAAGAGAGCTACCTGCGTTATTTGTAGCATCAGCTATGTAGCGGGTATCGAGTATATTGTCTAGGATGAAGTTCAGCTCCAGCGATACTTTGTCAAAGTCGTATCTGTATCCAGCAAAGACACTCATCAAACCGTAACCGGGAATTTTCCACGATTGCCTTCCCTCATCCACATCTTGAAGCTGCAGCGGATCAAAGTTTGCATAATGCTTGTCAAAGAAAGTATAGCGCCCTTTGATGTAAGCATTCTTTATAAAATCCCACTGCAGTGAGCCACCAACTTGAGTTTGTGGAGCATCACCTACATAAACACCTTTCGCGTCAAATTTTATGGTCACTAAAGAATCAGTAGGTTGATTGTTATCATCTACATACGATAGCGGCCTTCCCTGATCGTCAAAGAAGTTGACTGTCTTGGCACTGTTCCATCTCCAATCTCCAAAAGAGGCAAAGAAGTCGGCGGTAAGTTTTTTATTGATGACATACTTCGACGTGAATTCAATCCCTTTATGGATTGCACTCATGTCATTTAAGTTTGCCCGTACAGTTATCCCGCGGTCTGGAAGAAATACGGGTATCCCTCCGTTTACAGGCCTATTCTGCCAGTCGGTATAGTAGGCATTCACACTTGCTGAAAAGTTAGAAGTTCGATACCCATAACCAAGTTCTATCGAGGCGATATTTTCGTTTTCCACATCGCGTAAAAATTCGTTGAGCATTCCTAAGTCAACCACATTCCTGAAACGAGGAGTTCTGCTGATGTATCCAACGTTCATAAATACGTTGTGCTTTTCATCAATGGTTCGGCTTGCGCCTGCCTTCAATGTAAAACCTGGAATGTTTTTCCAAGGTACTTCGGACACCTGAGATTCAGAATCATCATAATTCACTTGTCGCGCCCCAACTATAAAAGACTGACCTCCGGGGGCATATCCGTTTTGATTGTTTTGAGGATTATTCACAAACGTAGTATCTCCCGAAGTGAAGAAACTTGAGGCAGCCCCATTTGGTGCATCTGCTGCAACTAGGATATCAGATCCATTGTAGAAAAGAACGTCACTAAATCCGATTGCATTGGGAAATCGATCATCGCCAGGAATGAAGTCTCTTCTGTTAAAGTAGTCGATTCGCTTGTACCCAGTTACTACACCTGACAAATTCACGAAAGCTCGCCAATCGTCTTTGTTGTATTTTAATTCAGTGAAGAAAGCACCCCACCGCATCTGGTTTTCATTGTTGTAGTTATATCGGTCACCTTCTCTAAAAACGTTTGAAGGTGGAGTAAAAGCTCGGTCAAATGGAAGTTGATCTGTGGCAGGCACGTAGTAGTCTCCACCTAGAAGATTGTGCACTTCTTGATATTGCGCAGAATTGTAGGTTCTAAAATCCAAACCACCCGCGAACGTGAGGTTTTCGCTGATAGTCCAGTCTACAGTGGAAAGCCACCCCAGCCAAGAATGGTTGTCAAAAGTTTTGTTGAGAATCACCCCACTTTTTAATTGATCTGGAACGATTTCAGGAAAAATAGGAAGTTGTCCAAAAACATTTTCTTCGGTATTTAGTGAGTAATCATCTTGAAAGTCTACCTGCAGATTTTCGTCATAATCTCCAAATCCCAGCGATGGAACGCGACTGGTTCCGCCACCCTTACCAAAGCTGTAGTAGACTACGTTTGACCAATAAAGGTTTTCATTGATGCTCCAGAAATCGCGTACTGAAAAGATGGGTTTGTGGTATTTTCTCACTCTCTCGTTTAGTATTCCGCCGTTTAAGTTACCCCAGTGATTGTTGTAACGAAAACCTTTCGTGATGACACCGGCTGTATCAATAAAGTCATATTCCGAAGCGATACTTTCAAACTCATTCTGGTCCCAGCCATATTGTTCTTGGAGTGCTTCTAAGTCATCGGCTGCTCCAGGTTTGTTTTCTCGATCGCGATTCATCGCTACGTTAAATTGGGAAAGTCTATTGTAGAGATCATTGTCTCCTTTGAAAATATCTGAGGCATATTCGGCATCAAAAACGGCAATCTTTTGTTGATCGCGACGTAAACCGTACTCTACAGGAGAGCCTAAAACGCTGGCGCTTATGATGTGGCTTCCAATCTCTTTTTGAACTTTTCCGTAGTAGAAATACTCTTCGCGGTATTGCTGTTCGGAGTAACCATCTCCTTTTCTAAAGGAACCGGCCACGGAATATCCCCATCCATTACTCTTTCGTCCTGAGTTGTAGCCAAAAGAAGATCGAAGGGTATTGAACGAACCGTAATCTTGTCTCACGTAGACGCTCTCTTCATTTTCAATACTCTTGGTAATGAAGTTGATTGTTCCACCAACGGCTGGTATGGCCAATCTAGAAGACGTCATACCGCGCTGCACTTGCATATTGGCAAGTACCCCGTCAATTCCAAAAGTGTTGGCCCAAAACACGTTCCCATCATCCATATTGTTGATCGGAATTCCGTCAATCATCACGGTGATGTTTCGGTCTTGAAACCCACGAATGGATACTCTTGCACCTCCATCGTTTCCTCCTGTAGGCGAGACATATACACCAGGGGTGGTGTTGAGGAGGAGCGGAAGGTCATTTGAACCCAGTTCGCGCTTAATCTGTTTGGGGGTAATGTTAGAAAAGGCAACGGGTGTTTCTGCCGCTATTGCCAAGTCAGCTACCACCTCTACTTCCCGAAGGTAGGTGGTACCTAGAGAGAAGTTCACTTGCTTGAACTTACTATCTACTGTTACGTTTTTCTCAATAGACTCATAACCCACATAAGTTGCAGTAAGCGTGTAAGTGCCATAAGGCAGCTCCAGCTCGTATTTGCCATCAATGTTGGTTATGACTCCTTTTCCGTCGGCGTAAATCACGGCTGCTCCAATAAGCGTTTCGCTGGTTCCTTTATCCTTAATGATTCCACTTATGGTACCTTGGGTCTGAGCCATAGCAGTCCATGAAATCAGGAACAGAGTGGCGGT
>Ga0222653_1000818_pt1 | contig 17179 bp, 28 predicted proteins | sample AntAcemetagen419_FD_179856 | JGI IMG/M metagenome (GOLD analysis project Ga0222653, IMG submission 179856) | Saline water microbial communities from Ace Lake, Antarctica - #419 | ecosystem: Environmental > Aquatic > Non-marine Saline and Alkaline > Saline | place: Antarctica: Ace Lake...
ACCTTTCCCTTCTGGGTTTTTCCAACTCATAAACTCTCCTCCGCCTATATCGTATGATTCTTTGCAGACTTTCTTTGTTAACAAGCACAAAAGAGATACCTCTTTCTTTGATAATGCAGAAAAGATAGTGTTAGGTTTTATTCTACAGTCCTTATAAGCTCTGTGTAGGATTTCTGCTCTTAAGTAGTTGCCTACGCCATTAAAATACTTTTGATCCAACAGAGAGTCGTATAGAGGCTTTTTGGCAAGAGTTGTGTATTTGTGTTCAAGGATACATTTTTTAAACGCACTAAATTCTGTAGTTGGATCAGAGCCTCTATTTTCTGACCATATTTCTTGTTGTTTCCATTTGCCGAATCTTCGAGGATCAACAAAGCATAGAAATTTTCCTTCTTTTTCTTTGAACCATAAGTGGCAGTGGTCTACTATTGAATCTACGAAAACCCAGTGACCTGTCATTCCCATAGAAAAAACTAAGGTTGAGGTTTTTAGTTTGTCTTGACTTTTTAGGGTTATCTTCATTTCTTTGCCTCTGCTTTGAGATGAGATACTAAAGTTGTCAAAATCAATGTCTGGAATTGGGTTTTTAGTTACCGTAGAAGTGCCTATTTTATGAAACAATTTTCCTTTACAGGATTGTTTTACAAAATTTGACATATACTTAAGTTCTGAAATTTCTGGCATTATATGATTTTCCAAACAAATATAAGTGTTTTTAGTTATTTATAATTATGTCTATAAACTTAACATACGAAAATAAAAACTTAGATTTAAATCCTTTGCAAAATTTTATTTCCAAAGTCTTTGATGAGGGAGATCAAATATCAGCGTCTTCTACTTGGAGATGTAAAGGAAAACTGAACGAGTTGTTTTATTATAAAAACTCAGTTACTAGAAAAGGGTTGTTAGTTGATAAAGATGGAAATCCTTATGAATTAAGAGACAAGCCAAATAAGATAAATTTTCAAGAAGCTTTTGATAGAAATTTTGAAAGATATCCTCAGATACTAAAAGTCAGAAAAAGTTTGTTGTGGTTTCATAAATATGAGTTAAGAGAATCTGTTTTTGGTTCTGCAAAAACAGTTTTAAAAGAATCAGGCCAAATCGCAAACAGAGTCTTAACAAAAAAATTTGATCACTTAAAATGGGAGTTAGATGATTTTCAGAAATTAGAACTTGATAGGTTTGTAAAGTGTCCACTAGATGCTATTTCAGAAAGAGATATGAAAACAGTTTCTAAAATTATAGGAATTCCAGAAAAAAATTTAATATCTATCCATAATACTTATTCCCCTAAAGAATCAGAGGAGGTGCTTTCTGAAATAGACCACTCGTCTCCTACTATGGAGAAAGGACTTACTGTTTCAGGCTTAGGTTTGGATGTTCATAATTCAAACCACCCATTGAGGTTCAATAAATCACTGAACACAATTAAGCCTTATAAGACAGCTTCTCAGGAAACGTCAGAAAGAAGGATGAGGATTCATCAGATAGATCCAAATCAAAAAGCTTTAATGGAGTACCCAAGAATGGATGAGTTCCTTATGATGTACTTAGAAGTTGATTTCAAGCCAAATGAAATAGATGTAACGTCTACAAAGAAAATCATTATGTCTATTAACAATGAGGAGTCAGGAGGTTCTTTCTTTAAGGAGATAGGAAGTTCTTTAGAGGCTTTCAATGAAATTTATGGGACTGGATATATTTTGTCAGGGTCATTTATAAAAGAGGGAGAGAAAAAAGTTATCATTGGAGTTGATTGGAAACTAAAGTCAGATGATAGAAGTCAGTCTCTAGAAGAGTTAATTTCTTTTCATGGAAAAGAAACTGGTCTTCATGTGTTTGAGATACAGCAAGAAAAAATAAAAAGAAAGAAATCTGTATTGGATGCTTTAGAGAACAACCATTACAACAGAACAGATCAAAAGGGTCACTGGGACTTAGATAAGGACAAGATGATGAAAGCCTTTCACGCTGGGGAGTTAGGTTTTGCTGATCCTTTTTAATACTTTTATGAAACAAAATATTAATTTTTACGTTAATAAACTAAATGGAGAAAAAACTAAACTATACAGCTGTCGTCATTGAAGATATTGGAGAGATTAAAAAAGTGGAAGAAATCATAGGTAAATCTATTTTACAATTTGTTCCTCACGAAGTGATTGATGGCACAGAATGGTCTTATCCTTCTGATTATCATATGACTGTGAAGTTAGGCGTTTTAGGTCTTTCTAGAAAAATGTCTTCTGACATAAACTCTGAGGTTGATCTTGAGGTTATTGGGATTGGAGCTAACAGTGAGGCTGTTGCTTTGTTGGTGACGGGTTATATGAGTAAAAATGCAAGGCAACACATTACTGTTGCGTTTAAGAAAAGTCCTTCAGCATCTAATTTAATTCCAGAAAAAAACTGTCACATGTTTGATAACAGTTACTTTGTTAAAGGTGTGATTCGTGAGATTTAGATAATAGTAAACTATTTAGATATAGTTTTAACTATTAAATAACATAAAAATGAGTGGAGGAATAATAATAGGCGTAGTCATAACAATACTTGTGATAGCCATCGGTCTTACAATTAAAGCAAGACGAAGAAGAAAGTAAATTAAATTTAAGTAAAAGCCCTTTGTGAATTCACAAAGGGCTTTTTTTTTGTAACAAATTCTTTTATTTTACGTTTTATCTATAACAAATAAAAAATATATGTCATTTTTAAAAAAGTTTTTCGGAACGAAAGCAGAAGTAGAGGGAGAAAAAGAGAAATCAAAAAAGGCATCGCCTATCTCTTTAAAGGAAAGAGATAAGATTCAAATTCTCCAAACAATATCAGGCAAAAACTATAAGGTTATCCGTATAGATGAAGCTGTTGGAGACTGTATAGACCATTATCAGTATTATGATGACAACGGCAGAAGTATTGAAGACTTCCCTCTAGTTTTGTGGGTCTTTGAAAATATGCTGAATTCAAATTTGGTTGACGTTAAAGATTTCAAATAATGGATATTTTATTGTCTTTATTGGTTTTTTTTTAATTGTTAACACAAGGTGTTTTTTGTTCTTGTTTAGGTATTTATAATAGAAGAAATCGTTCTTTAATTATAGCATTTAAACTACAAGTCATGAAAGAAAAAAAGTTTGAATTTATCAAGCCACTAGAGCTTGGTTATCAAGAAGAAGATAATTGGACAAATTATTATATTCTATTATCGGAAATAAAAAAAGGTGATACATTCTATGAGTGTGATCATGGTAGAAACGTAAAGCTAACAGCGTTAACAAATCCTAAAAAAACAAAAAACGGCTGGTTGTGCAAAGTAAAAAGCACGAACTATGGCGAAAGCAGTGTTTACGCATCAGCTACAACGACTTACTTAAATGCTAATTTTTCAAAAGTACCTTTAATAGTTTCTGAACATAATGGGTTTATCGGATTCATAGTAGAATAGAGTCTGCGATTTAAGTTGTATATTTGTTTAAAGTAAATTTATTTATCATGAAAAACCAATATCTAGTTAGACCAAGAGACTATCATATATATGATTTAGACAAAAGCAATAATCGATACCGTTCTTGGACGACAAGAAGTGCTACTTATTCTGACGGAACAAGACCAAGTGCGCAATCATCATATACATATAAATTTTTGACAGAAGGTTATGGTTTCTTTCCAATCCAAGAAGAGGAGTTGGAGTTTTATGAGAAAAAAAACAATGAACACCATGAGTTTATATCTTGGCAAAACCGATCTGATGGTCATGGTGGTGTTAAAGGAGGTAGTTATGAAGATTACCTAAAACGTTCTGTTCTAAAATTAGAAACTAGAAAAAAACCTTCTGTTCTAAAATTAGAAACTAGAAAAAAAAAATGAAGTTTTTTAAAGGTATAAAATTCTTTAAAAAAAATCGGATTGAATTAGGTAAAGGGCATATTTTGCAATACACCTTATTTGAGTGGAAGAGGCTAGGAGGGATTTGGTTTTACCACTGGAAGACAATAGATCAGAACAGATTTCACACTCATGCATTTAGTAGTATTGCTATAACCCTAAGCGGAGGTTATACTCAAGAAGTTATTAAGGATGGTGAAATTAAAACTGAACATGTAAGAAAACTGTTCACTCCGAGATACCTTCCTAAAAATTATTGCCATAGAATACTAGAAGCAAAACCGAACACTTGGACTATGGTAGCGTTTGGTAGATGGATACCTTATTGGTGGGAATATTTTTCTGACTCAAATACTTGGGTGAAATACTCTTGGGGAAGAAAGGTAGTTGAAAAACGAAATGGAGATGAAACAATGAAATTAAAAAATAAATAGATGTTTTACTGTAATGAATGTGCTGCCAAATATGAATATCCAACAACATTTTTTAAATCTGTTGGTAGATGTGAGTGTTGTGATGAAAAAAAACATTGTAATGAAATGAAAAGCTCTATGCTCCCATTACCTAAGGAGGAGGGTGTTGAAGTCTTTTGTAATGAATTTGAACACAATGATTACTACAGCTCTAATGGTTTTATATTTAATAGCGAAACAGTGTCTCCGCCTGCGAAAAAAGCAGAACAGATTAGATCTAAATTATCAAACTGCAAGAAAGAATTGGTTAGGTTAGAAGGGGAATATGAAAAAAACCCGAAGGATAAATGGTTAAAATACATTCACAACACAAGGGGTCAAATAGAGATGTTGCGGTGGTTTTTAGGTTATCAATAATAGAACAAAATGGAATACGAAGAAAAATTAGAACAATGGTTTGAAAAGTATGAGGCAGAAAACCTTAAATTTAAAGACCTACAGAACAAACTGAATGAATGTCAGCAAGTATCTGCTATTATGTTTTTAGCCTCAAAACTAAAAGACAAGACAGAAAGATTTTTTTTACATGGAGAACACGATACTTTGTATATTGGTTCTGACCTTGATGTGTTTGAGGAGTTTACGGAAGAAGACGTAAAAATGGCAGTGTATCACGATTTGTTTATACCTGATATAGACGCAGGGTTCCAGATGTGGGCAAGTATGTAATTTAACAGAACAAAAAAATATGAAATTTTCAGAACAAATAAATAATTTAAAAGTTTATACAGACAAAACTCCTAGAGTGTTTATGAAGTGGGATAACACTGAAGCAGGGAGGGATGTTAATGAGTGTTACGAAAGAGTTAGCCATAGTGCTGTGATGTACATAAATCAGAACAACAAAGCCCAAATATTAATGATTGGAGAATATTTTGACACACTTGAAGAAATATTCCACTCAGCTGAAGAAATGTATGACTCAACTCCCGCTATTGAAGAAGGTTTAAAATATGTTGTTAAGGATGAGTTTGATATGGATTACTTGAAAATAGTGAAAGAATTAAATGCTGAATTGTTCGAAAATAATGGAGATACTTCAGAATATTTTTTTTACACCACCAACGGATATTCCCACGAAATAGGGTTCGGAGAAGTGTCTTTGTGGAATAGTGAGGTAGATGGTAGAGAGTTTTCACACGATAAAAATGAATTTGAGCCAATGAAGCCTTTTTTGAAACAAGAATTGAATTTTTATGGGAAAAGATTAATTAAGTTTTCTAAAAACAATTAAGATGAAAATAACAGTAAATCAAGATAATGCAATCCAGATTGAGGAGGTATTCAACGGTATTGTTTTGAAAACAAATGATGGAGAAGAAATGTCTATTTGTATGCGAGATAGTGGTTTTGAATTTAAATATCAAGATAAATGGTATTTCGCAAAAGAAGGACATGTTGAGCCATTTAATTTAAGCGTAAGAGGAAACCCTCTTGTCGATCAAACTCATCAAGAGGAAGGTATTAATTGTGCAATGGAATCAAAAAATAATAACAATGGAAAATAGAGCATGTCAAACACCTCTTGAGGATTTAAGGGAAAGTGATTTAAAGCATTATGATGATGCATCTACATCAATTCATCACTGGAGTAGTGGAGTCCCAATGGCTATAAATTTTTATTATGATTACAAGCAGATGAGTTTGTGGGATAAATTAGTATTAGCATTTAAATAATTAAGATAATGGAAAATCTAACAGTGAAATTAAGAGAAGAATTACTTGTATTTGCGAATGATAGAGCGAATCAAGTTGAGGATATTAGTATGGATGAATTAGTCAGCTTAGTGGTAGACGGGGCTTTATGGATGAGAAATAATAATTCATCTAAATGAGTCTGATTAAGTTTTTTTGTTATCTTTGTTTTCTAAAAAAATAAGTATATGAAAGTAGAGATGTCAAACTTTGCCTTAAGGCACTTCAAGAAAAACTCAGGAACAGAAATAACAAATTCTTCTCCTGTTGATTTTATTGGAGATCTTGACTCAGTTATTAAATCTTGGAAGAAAGGAGAGAATTCAGTTTTTTATGACCTACAAGATTCTCTGTATCCTTTCTGTAAATACTTAATTGTGAAAAACTTCACAGATGCAAAATCTTCTTCTTTTCCAATTACGATAGAAAATTATCAATACCTTCGTTCTGGGTATTCTGCTAGAAGAGAAGGCGAACTTCCGTATCTTTCTCGTTGGTTTGAATTTCCTATTAAAAATACGAAGGAAGCTGAATTTTTAGTATTAATTTTGTACTCTAGAGAACAGCTTCTAAAAGAACACGAAGGAGAAGAAGAGTTTGAAATATCAGAATCAGCAGACTATGGTGTGGTTGCTTTGCAAGCTCTTGAAGTTCCAGTTGTAGAGCTTATGACTCCATATACGATGGTGAGGAACTCTTTAGGGATAAAGTGGGGAGGAAATGGAGAAGAGGTCAATGAGGAGTATGTAAGAAAAGCCTCAGAATACTGGAATGCTAACGCAATCATAAAACAAAACTAATGAATTACTTAACTTTAGAGGATGCTGAAGAAAAGATTTACATTGGAGTTATACAAGCTATTAAAAGCGATAATAAAACCCCAATTGTACATAGCACAGTTTTAAGTGCCATAGAGAGATATAAGAATGAATTTGTAAAAGCTGGTATTGCTTACGGAGGTCTTGAGCAAGAGATTGAGCAAAGTAAAGAAGATGAGTATGAAGGAAGCGGAGATCCAAAAGAACTTTTGGCAAACTTGTTCGTAGAGCATGTCCTTGATTATAACAAAGCAGATGATGTAGTTCCGCTAAGTGAGGCTGCTTTTAGAGTGATTGAAATAGACTATGTTCAAGAACGAAAGGAAATCATAGGAAGGATTCAAATCCTTGATACTGACTTAGGGTTCGAAGCCCAAAGAAGGATCAGCAACGGAATGAAGCCCTTTATATCACAAGGAGGGATAGAGGGTGCTGTTGACCCTAACAACATAAAAATAGGAGATTTAAGACCTGTTTATAAAGTTGTAAAAATACTACCAAACTATAAGCTAAGTTTTATAAAGGCTGACGAGACTTTTAAGACTCTTAAATACACCGAATTAGGTGACACTGAGATAGAGAATCCAGATGAAAAATTCAATGAAAAAATTAAAACAAATTTAGATGAAGAATCAAGAGGAATTATTGGGAAATAAAGAAGACGAAGGTAGAAGGTTGCATGTAAATGCTTCTATAGTTTCTGAACTTTACAATAAAGAGTTAGAAGAAAGAGGGTTAGATGGGAAGGAGAATGAAGTTGAAAAGTTTTGGGGAATTAATTTCTCAATTTCAGAATTAAACGATGCTATGGTAGAGTTTAAAAAGAAAGGAAGAAAAAAAGAGATAGGAATATCTAATATAGAAAGCATTCCTCATAACTTAGTATCTGAAAATTTCTTTTTTGACCTAGAGTATAATGCTACTGATAAGAGAATAAGTAGCTACGATTCTACTGGAGTTTTTAAAGTAGAAATGAGTAATGGTGATTTTCTTTTTCTAGCTCAATGGGCTTCAGGGGAAGGAAAAGAAACTGTAGCAGATGCAATTATTGTTGCTTCTATGGATGTTTATTCTAAATTTAGAGCTGCTTTAAAGAGACAGGATAAATTTAAAACAAGACTAAAGAAGGGGGTCTTCAGAATTAGAGAAAACAAAGGAGTTTTGTCTTATGAAGAAATAAAAAAGCTTCAACAAACTCCAGTTATACACCCAGAGAAAGATAGGGCTGAAAGTCAATTAGCAAACTTCTTTAAGAACATTGAACACTTCACTTCTAATGGAAGGTCTGGGACTAGAAAAAGTATATGGATCGGGCCTCCCGGAACTGGAAAAACATCTCTTTCTAGAAAAATACTCAGAACCTATGGTAAAGACATGACTGTGTGTATCACCACGAGTTTAAGTGCGTGCTACTTGCATATGCTCAAAGCAGCCAAGAGTAAAAAACCAACCATAATCGTGTTGGAGGATGCAGAAATATCTCTTTCTAGACCAAGCTCTGAGGTTTTAAATGTATTGGATGGAATAGATTTACCTATTAACCCAGCGGGTACTTATGTGATTATGACGACCAACAAACCGAACATGATTGAGAAACGAATCCTCAAAAGACCGGGGCGTATCGATGAGTGGTGTTTCTTTGGGTCACTAAAAGGAAGTGATGCTTTAGACTGTGCTAAGTTTTACTTCTCTACTTCTTTATACAAAGATCTTTTAGAGGTAGTTGTTGATGGTGATGAGAAAGTAATCAGAACAGTAAAAGGAAAAGAAAAAGAAGTTTCTGCAATTGATAAAGATTTACTTCCACTTGTATCTAACGGCACTAAAGGCATGTCAGGCGCTCAAATATCAGGTCTAGCTGATTCAATGATTTCGTTCTCTTTATCAAAAAATAAAGAAATCTCAGTAGCACTAATCAATGAGGCGAAGAACGAAATGGAAGGATATCTTAAACGTATCGATTCTTTAATTGAGGAGGAAGGTATGTTGAAAGAAGACAATCTAGGATTCAACTTAAATGAAGATGAGGATGAAGATGAAGGATACTAGTGGCAATGAAGAAGCTTTAAAAGGTGATCCCAGTTTTTTTTTAACTGTGGGTCAGCTTTTGGACTTTATTGAGAAATTCAATATACCTAGAGATTCTAAGGTTTTGTATCAAAGAATTGAAGATCATTATTTTGATAAAAGCTGGAAAGTGGTAAAGAAAGAAGGTTTTGGTTTTTGCTCTATGTCGAAGGTAAATGAGGATATTGATTTAGGGAACACTTCCTTCGGAAAAAAGTATTCTGAGGAAGCTTTGGAAAAATCAAAAGAACAGTATATTCCTGCCTTCTCACCTGTAAAGTATAAAGGTGATGACAATTTATATATAGACTCTCATTATTAAAACATGATAAGGATGAAAATAGATCAAAGAATATCTTATTCCAATTATTGGGACTCAAGAATTGAAGGGACAGCAAAAGTAGTGTCTATTGAAGACACTATTTTTGAGCCTTTTGAGGACATAAGTGAAGACGATTTATCGTACACGATAAAAGATGACATCACAGGAGAGGTCTTCGAAATAGATGATACAGACTTTTTTGTAGAAAAGCTACCTTAACGTCTTTTGAAGGAAGGGAAAGGGTATCCTGCGTCTTCAGGTTCATCATTTGAATAATCTCCAGCTTGTTCTGGATTTTTTTCAATAGTGTGATTGTATATTGACGAGTCAATTTCTGCATCAGCATCTCCAGTCATAGAATTTGAGTCAAAGCCCATCATTCCTTTGTCCATCGCTGGCATATCTTTCAGTTGGTCAAAAGGCATAGCATCAATCTCATCATCAAAAGAATCAAGAGAGTTTTCCATTGGCATATCAGAAAAATCAGAATTCTCTAATTTTTTAGATGCAAATGATAAAGAAGATAATGTAGATTTCTTCTTAGCTCCGTCTGCATTAGACAGTTCAGCTTCTTCTCCAATAATATCGTCTACCATCCATTCTCCGTCTTCCTCTTCTGAAGAGGTGACAAAACATCCTTTCTCAATTGAGTTAGGCATCGCTTCTCTTAGCGTTAATTCTATTCTTTCTACTATATCTGCTATTTCTTTGTACATTTTTTTTCTTTCTTATAAATATGCAGTTTTTTTATTAAAAAATACCTATCTTAGTGTATGGAAATAGAAATTCAAGCTGAGTACGATTCAGTTCAAGAAGAGATTAAGGCTCTTAATCAAAAGAAAAGCTCCATTGCCAGATGAAGTTTTTGTTAAATTAAGAAAAGGATTAACAGAAGAGCTAGGTGATTTAAATAAAAACCAATGAAAGATACAATAATTTTAAATGACTTTCTGAATGATTTACAGAAGCATTATGTAGAGTTTTTTGAGGAAGGATGTTTTGATAGCGACACAAAACTAGTGCATGAATGTTCTAAATGCGGAAGAAGCCACTCGGAGCATGATAAGTTCTGTAGTTTTGATGGGAAAGAAATAATAGCTAAGGAAATCTCTTATGTTTCTGAAGAGATAAAAAGAGATATCTGCAACGCTCTAAATGACTTTTTTGAAGGAAATCTTCCAGAAACACCAGACTCTTTTCCATATACTCCCGTAGATTCAATTGAAAAGAGAGGAGATGGTTTTGGGTATTATATGTGTTTTGTAATGCAGAGAAAGAGTGACGGCAAGTATTTCTATTACTGTTCTTATGATGGACGTATTGAGGGTGATGATTTTGAAGAAACAACTAAAAAGGTTATTACTGTGTGGGATTTTGAAAAAATGTTTAGCTAAAGAGTGAGATTATGTGATTCTTAAAATAAATTATTGTCATTGATTATCATCGTTTTAAAAGAAAAGTGAAAAAAAACTTTGGTATTGATGAAACTTTATTTACATTTGCATCGTTCTTAATAACAAGAAACAAAAATTCTATATATTTAGAAATAAGAAAAATGAAAAATTATAACACAAATATCGCAATAACTACTTCTCCGATGGGGAACGGTTATTATGCCGCGCCCGATTATGGCGATGGTAGAGGTGCAGTTGTGTTCTAAGTTTTAAGAACATAAAAAGATTTTAAAAAATCCTGTACCAAATTAAAAAATGGTACAGGATTTTTTTTTGCCTTAAACATTGATCGATGGCAGAGTGGTTAAATGCGTCAGACTGTAAATCTGATCCCTTCGGGGTACGGGGGTTCGAATCCCTCTCGATCAACAATGATCTTTGACATATTGGAGTAATTTAAAAGGGGGTACGCCAGAGCTGAAGAGCTGGGGGAGTCTGTAACACTTCTGCATTGCGCTGAGTAGGTTTGAATCCTATTGCCCCCACAAAGTTTCATGTGAAACAAAGCTTGATTATTAAAATTAATATAGTTACCTGATTTGGGTTCTATTTTAACTATCGAGACAAATAGAAATATATTTTATAGGGATGTAGAGAAACTGGTATCTCGCTCCACTTGGACTGGAGACATTGCTGCGGGTTCGATTCCCGTCATCCCTACTGGTTAAATTAAATAATTCGAAGCAGTTTTCTGATTTGGAGGTCGCAGGTTTAAGTCTTGTTGCCGCTACAGGTGTTGTCGTTCTTTTATTATTGTAGTAATGATGTCGATGTATTTTTGAGAAGTAGATTCTTTAAAGTATTTTTGGCCACTTGTGTCAATGGTGCAAAAGTCAATTTTTGCGTCATGACAGGCTTTTGATTTGGAAATATCGTTCTCTTGAATTTTGCGTAGTTTATCAACTCCGTAAATTGGTTCGTAATGGAAGATACCATTTAACTCGATTCCTAAGTTTAGAGAAGGAATGAATATATCGAGTTCAGAACCAATAGCTTCTTTCCCGTTGAACACTATATTAAGTTCAGGGTAGAGCTTAGAGAGTTGTTGTTCGATATAAGCTTCAAGTTTTGAGCGCCTTGTTCCGTGGGTTTTATGCTTGTTGTTGTAGGTTGCAGCGCATGGTCGAGAGCAAAAATGGTTGTCAGATTTAGACTTTTTAATTTGAGATGGAGATTTTAAAAAACTCTGACCACAGTTAGTGCAGTTCAAGGGTTGGAGGTTAATTTTAGATTTATAGTGACAATTATGGGAACAAAATTTACACTCGCCTCTTTGGAGTTTGATTTCTGATTTGACTCTTTTCTTTTCTTTTGGAAAAGAGTCATTACATTGATAGCACTGAAGAGTTAAGAAGTCTTCTGATTTGGAATTACAAAATTCCGCTTGGGTATATAAAGGTTTCATTATATAATTTAATAATAAATAGTTAGAAAACAAAGTTTTCGAGTCCTATTATTCAGACAAAATATAACACGAAGTAGCTTGCCGCCTGTGGCAGGAGAGACTTTTATCAGACAAGCGAAAGCAGGGGGTAAAAGGGCTTCATGAGAACTACCTTCATGACGTGTTGTTTTAATATTTGCAGAAGTAGCTCAATTGGTAGAGCGCAATTTTTCCAAAATTGAGGCAGTGGGATCGTAGCCCATCTTCTGCTCAATAAGTCACAATGTCTAAGCATGGCGCGTTGTGAGGAAGGTTAGGGTGAAAACCTTATTTATAAGACTGCTTGTTATGCGATAGTAGCTCAGAGATAGTAGCGACACAGTGCCACTGTGTAGGTCGTGGGTTTGATCCCCATCTATCGCTCTAAGGTGAAAGTTATAATTCTTTAAAAATTAAACACAGCTGTATTTGCTAGTTTGGGAACTGGAATTAGCCTGTCACGCTTCTAAAATGAGGGGTCTGAACCCTCTACAGCTGCAAGAAGTTATAATTCTTTAAAAATTAAACAAGGTCTACGGGGCTGCTTGGGTGGCCACCTCCCTGTCACGGAGGATGAACAGCTCGGTTCGAAACCGAGGTAGACCGCTTGATACTGTAGTTTAAATAATAGAATCCACCTATAAGGTGGAGGTACAGGTGAGAGTCCTGTCGGTATCACAAGATAAATATGGGGGCGCATGTACCAAGGCTGGCGAGGGCGATTTGCAATCACCCTGAGGAGGATTCAATTTCCTCGGCTTCCACTAAGTTGATAATCAGTTAGTTAGAACTATTTTACAGGTTCGTGTTGACTTTTCTCCACTTATTTTATTTTATTTTTAGTATATTTGAAGGGTTGTTTTCGAAGATTTAAAAATAATCATAGACATTAAAATTATAAAATTAGAAAACATGGATGACTTGGGGGCGATAAGCTAAAAAAGATAGAAAACAGAAAAGAGAAAATCGGTTCAAGAAAGCACCGAAGATTAAAAAATTACTCTGATAACTTCAACGAAATGTTTGACTTCTTTTTAAGAACGTCACGATCTGGTTTGTTAGGTTTTTGTGGTTCAAATATTGAAGTGAACTTTGACATTAACTCTCCAGATGGAAAGTTTTGTTTTAGAAAATATGAGAATGGACATGACGATTGGAGTTTAACTTCTCATCCAAATGTTCTCTTCCACGCAATAAGAGGGAAGAAGAGTTTCGGGTTATGGGTTAAGCAGTGGTCTCAAGGGATAGCTGAATGTTCGTTTACTAAAGAAGAGATAGTTCAGGAGTTTTCTGACAAAGGGTTAAGAATACCAAAAGGTCTGATGAAAAGTTTTGACGACTCAATTAGAAAAGAAAAAATTAAACGTTATGAAAGAGATTTACGAGAATTGGAAAGAGTTGAAAAGTCTAGAAGTTTGTAATAAAGTGGTTTCTGAGATTGAGGTTGGAACTGTCTTGATTCAAAAAGGCAGTAAAAGAAAACATATTATAGACCAGAAGTCTACAAATACAATTTCTATATGGGGAACTAAAACCTCTAAAGAAGGTGTTCACTGTTCTCAGTGGACTCAGTTAGAAGGTAGAGAAGGAGCAGTTGCTAAATTTTATAAATCTGACGAAGTGATTGAAGACATTGCCGCTTGGAAGGATGATAAGATGAGGAAAGTGGCTCAAAAATACAGGTAATTATTATCCTCTTATTAAAACAAAATTTATGAGTAAAAATATGTTAAACAAAAAAGAATATCCTCATTTCACAGAATCTTATACAGAGGAGGATATTGGACGTTTCAGTGAACTCACAAATTCTATTCTTTTTGCTGGAGACATATTGAAGAAAAGAAGAATAGCTTTAAGTGTAACTCAAGCAAGTTTAGCTGAGGCTTCTGAATTAAGCGTCAAGACTATTTCTTTAGTTGAGAACAATGAAAGCATTAGCTTAGGTTCTTTAAAAAAGATACTCCTTGGAATAACTGTTTTAGGGATGAAAAAACAAATTGAATTAACTAAAATACGGGGATGTAGCTCAGATGACTAGAGCGCTTGGCTGGCAGTTAAGAGGTCGTGGGTTTGACTCCCATCATCCCCACAATAATTTAAACATGAAAAAGATTACATTATTTCCTGTGCAATGCACTGATGACTTGCATAGGGTGAAGTTGGGTATTGACCCCACGAGCGATAGGCTTCATTTGGGGCATTTAGCTCCATTAAGAATAGCTAAACAGCTACAGGAAAGAGGAAAGCATTTAACGTTAGTTTTAGGCACTTTTACAGCCCAGATGGGAGATCCTTCAGGAAGAGATAAAGCTAGACCTATATTAGATTCGGATGAAGTAAAGAAAAATGGAGAGAAACTTTTAGAACAGGCTTCCAAAGTTTTGGTTGAGGGTTTTGATGTTTTTAGAAATGCTGATGTGTTTGAATCGATGTCTGTTTCTGAATTAATGTCATTGGTTTCTAAGTTCACCTTAAAAAGAATCACTTCAAGAGATGCTTTTCAGAAAAGAATAAAGGAAGACCAACCAATTTCTATTCAAGAATTAATAGTCCCAGTACTTCAAGGTTTCGACAGTGTTACTTTAAGATCTGAGATAGAAATAGGAGGAACAGATCAGTTGTTTAATTTCCAATTAACTAGAGAATTACAGCAAGCTCATGGTCAAGAGCCAGAAGTTTGTATTATGACTCCTATTTTAAGCGGAACTGATGGGAGGAAGATGTCTAAGTCATTAGGTAATTGTATCTTTTTTGATGAAACTCCAGAGAATATGTTTGGACTTTGTATGAGTGTTTCTGATGAAGTGATGGATGACGAGTTCATTCCTATTTTGACTGATTTATTGGACTTGGAAGAAAGTCCAATAAAAAGAAAGATGCAAATGGCGTTTTCTATTGTGGAGCAGATACATGGAATTAATGCAGCCAAGGATGCGCAAAAGAATTTTGAGTCTACAATTCAGAAGAGACAGCTTCCGCAAGACATTAAGACAACCAATCTTAAGGATATTATTGATATTATAAAAGAAGTTAGAGAGTGTAGTGGCTCTGAAGCTGCAAGGTTGATTAAAGGTGGTGGGGTTAAGATTGATGGGAAGAAAGCTGAAGAACGCTGCGAGGTCAATAAGGGTGTGATTATAAAAGTAGGAAAGAGAGATTTTGTAGAGGTTGTTTAGTTATGTTATCTGTTTCAGTTATTAAATTTAACAACTATTTATTATTGTGAGTTTAAGAAAAAACATTAGAAGAATTGTCCTAGAATCTATTCAGGAAGATGAGTGGATTGTTTATGATGCCAAGTTTGCGTATTCAACGTATAAGGAGGTTTTGTTTGTAGGAACAAAAGAAGAGGCGGAAAATGTTATCATACATAATCCAGAAATGAATTTAGAGATGTCTATTAGAAGAAGCCCTTCTGTTGTAGGTGAGGACATTACTCAAGTAGACAATGCTGTTAAGTTTGATTACAGTAAAGAGAAAGGGAAAAACTTTAATACTTCTTTAGGTAAATCATCTGCAAACATTAAATTTTCACCAAGAGTTTCAACTTTAAGAAATTCAAAAGTAAAAGTGTTTTCTGCATATTCAAAAAACACTGGAAAAGAGGTGGTTGAGATAATGAAGTCGATTAAACAAAGCGCTGACAGTAATCTTAGTTTAGATTCAAAGGACTATGATCATTTCATTAGCAGAACAGCAATCTTTTTCCTTAGGCATTTAAAAAACGAGAGTATAGATTCTATTTTTGTTATGGAGTCTTCATCTTCTCTTGCAAAAGATATAGCCTTTAAGATTAAAACAATGTTACCAGATACTTCTATCAAGTTTTTAGAAAATTCTATTATTAAAAATATAGAAAATATTAAGATAGAAAAAGGTGAAGGTGATAAATTCTCAGATCAAGAGGTAGCTTTATTAGATAGGTTATATAATAAAGCGAAAGAAACGGGTGAATTTAGTATAAAGAAAATACACCCAAAGCACAGAAGGTTTTTTACAAACTGGATTCAAATCAATAGGGACGCAATAGATAAAATCACAGATAAGAATATAATAGTATTCGATGATTACATTACAAGCGGCTCTACACTAGATGAAGTTTGCAGGGAACTTCTTAAACTTTCTCCTGCATCAATAAGCTCTATAGTTTTACTAAAGTAAAAATTCTATCTAAAAATTGAAACATTTTTGGTATTTTTACGTTTAAATTTATATGAACGATTAATTTTTTTCGTATGAATTTAAAAACACAAACATGAAAAAGTCAGGAGAAAATTTAATGCTGGTTAAAGCAGTAGAAGAAGTAGATTTAAGCAAAGCAGTTGAGCTTGTGTCTAGTCCTGATTTGGATAAGGATGAGTTGTGTAGATTGCTTCAAGATAGTATCATGGGGAATTTAGTTGATAAAGAAACTAAAGAGCCGTTAAAGCTAAGCAATAAGGTCGTGATGGCTGGGATTGTAAATGTTTTAAAAAAAATAGAAAGAGAGCGTGAGGACTAAAGAGAAAATAATATGTTCAGCAGTGAAGGTAGAAGGGGTTAGTGAGAAGTTAGATGACATTTACTTAGGTTTACGTCATAATCATTGTTTTGCAGAAGTGGCTAGAAGGAGAGAGGTTCTGGAGGTTGATGACAGTTTAAGGGTGGAGATGGCAAGAAATAAGACTCAAGGGTTTTTGACCTCAGAGAATAGGTTTGTTGACAGATTTGAAGGAATGATAATAGCAGTCCGTAATAACCAACTAATAGCTAATCACGGAGAAATAGATAAGTTGTATTCAGAAGATTTATATTAGAAATTATGAGTTTAAAAACTATAGAGGAAATAAAAGCAACGAGAATGTGTTTAAATAATTTTTGTAAATGAAATTTGAAACATTATTAACAAGATATAAGAATCTAGGTTATACGGTTTTAGGTTTAGAGCCAGAGTCGGAGTTAGATTCAATTATAAGATGGGCTTATGCTGAGCATGAGTATTTAATTACAGTTAGACCTATCAAAGGTTTAGAAAGGCGGTTAGTGAATTTAACTTTGAAAAT
>Ga0222653_1000822_pt1 | contig 17133 bp, 14 predicted proteins | sample AntAcemetagen419_FD_179856 | JGI IMG/M metagenome (GOLD analysis project Ga0222653, IMG submission 179856) | Saline water microbial communities from Ace Lake, Antarctica - #419 | ecosystem: Environmental > Aquatic > Non-marine Saline and Alkaline > Saline | place: Antarctica: Ace Lake...
AGTGCGTAGGCGCTTGGCATCGGCTTCAAGCGCTTCGATGGTATTTTTAGACTCGCTGAGTTGCTGCTGCGAGCGGCTGACCTCTTGACGTGCGGTGTACATCTCGGAGCGGGCGCTTTCGAGCTTGCGCTTCTCGTCGGCCAAGGCTTCGCGCTCGCTGTTGAGGCGGCCTTCGAGTGCACCGATCTGCTCATTAGCGCTGGCGAGTTCTGCCTGGACGGACTGAGTCGCTTGTTGGGCTTTTTGCGCGATGGCTTGCTGCTCGGCCAGCTTGCCCTTACTGACAAAAAAGAGGGCACCGGCGGCGACTGCGGCTACGATGGCGAGGATGCGGAGAATTAGGGATAGACTATTCATGAATGTATTTGTGGGGGGATTTGTGGTGGAATTATTCTGAGTAAAAGAGTGATTGATGAATGGGATTTGTTGACTCGATTGCAAGCCCACGCTGGTTGACTACAAGCCGATTAAGGAGTTTAAAAATCAATTCCGTGTGTGATTCAAGGTTCAAATTTTGCGCAATTGTGACCGCAGTTAACTTCTGGCCGGCCTTAGCCTTGAGGTGCGCGATGACTTTTTGCTCAATATCGAGCACCGTCGCGGCGGCTTTCTTGCCTGCTTCGACGCCGGGTTGGTGATAGGCGTTGATGTTGACGAGGCTGGCGTAGAGGCCGACTGCCCGCTCGAAGAGGGCGATCAGCTGGCCGACTGCCTCGGGCGTGACTTCGCGGATGGTCAGGGTGATCGACTGGCGGCCGTTTTCATAGAGTGCATCGCGCGTGCCGAGGAAGAAGCCTTGGAGGAAGTCGCCCGAGGTGGTGCCTCTTTCGACCTCGATCGAGTCGCCTTCGCGGTCTTTGAGCACTTCGATAAAGGTGGCGAAGAAGTTATGCACGCCCTCGCGGAGCTGCTGCACGTAGGCGTGTTGGTCGGTCGAGCCTTTGTTGCCATAAACGGCGATCCCTTGGTGCACGACTTTGCCATCGAGATCGAGTTCCTTGCCGAGCGACTCCATCACGAGTTGCTGGAGATACTTGGAAAAGAGCATCAGGCGATCTTTGTAGGGGAGCACGACCATGTCCTTAGCGCCTTTGGCGTCGGTGGCGAAATACCACATCAGCGCGAGCAGGGCGGCGGGGTTTTTCGCGGTTTCGTGGCTGCGGGTGGCGGCGTCCATAGCCGAGGCACCGGCTAGTATGCGGTCGATGTCGAGGCCTTGCAGCGCAGCGGGGAGCAGGCCGACGGCGGCTAGCTCGGAGGTGCGGCCACCGACCCAGTCCCACATGGGGAGGCGGTCGAGCCAGCCTTCGGAGGTGGCGACTTTGTCGAGTTTGGAGTCTACGCCGGTGATGGCGAGGGCGTGCTGGGCGAAGTCGAGGCCAGCGGCTTTGTAAGCGGTTTGGGCTTCGAGCATGCCGTTACGCGTCTCGGGGGTGCCGCCGGATTTTGAGATGACCACGGAGAGCGTTTCGCCGAGTTGCCCTTTGAGAGAAGAAAGGGTGCGGTCGAGCCCGTCGGGGTCGGTGTTGTCGAAGAAGAAGAGCTTCATCTTATCGCCCTGCGGATCGCCGAGCGCGTCGGCCACGAATTGGGGGCCGAGGGCGGAGCCACCGATGCCGATGATCAGGCAATTCTTGAACGTGCCCTTGGCTCCGGCGATCTTGCCGCTGTGGACGTCGGCTGTGATTTGTTTAATCTGAGCCAGGCATTTTTCGATCTCCGCAGTCAACTCCGGCTGCGGCGCGAGGGCGGCATTGCGGAGCCAGTAGTGGCCGACCATACGGCCTTCGTCGGGATTGGCGATTGCGCCGGCTTCGAGCGCAGCCATCGACTGAAAAGCGGCTTGCATCTTCAGCTCCATTTCGGCGAGGAAATTGTCGCCAAAATCAATGCGGCTTATGTCGAGCGCGAAGTCGAGCTCGTCGATGGATAGGTAGTGTTGTGTGAAGCGTTCCCAGGACATGGCTTTTTTTGGAATTAAGAATTAAAAGATTGGAATTAAGAATTTGAAATAATGAATAAGGTTTTGATGAGCGTGATGGTTTGGCTTCCATTAGCTTATCAACAACGCCGCAGGTGAGAGCCTCTTCGGCAGTGAAGTAAAGCATTTCGCCATCGCGACGTGCAATCCAATCTTTCGGCAATTTGCTGTTAATTCCCCAAAGTTTTTCGTAGCGTTTGACCCATTCTGGCAATTCGCCTTCTTCGAGCGCGTGCTAGCCGAATATGGTCTGCGGATAGGCGATTCGCTGCCCCGTAGCCGCTGTCAATATCATGAGGCCAGCGGAATGAACTTCACCGATGGCGTGGATGTTAACGGGTGCTGTCGCCGCGCGCATCGTGTTAATGACAGAGAAAGCGTCGGCTTCCCATCCGCCTTCGGTTCGAAGATAGAGATCGATTGCACCACTGAGGCCTAGTGTATTCGGCGTTCAAAGTTGGATGTTCAACGTTCGATGTTCGAGCGAGCTTGCTCGCGACTACAGGTTCTTATCAGTGACTGCGCCTTCGGAGGCGGAGGCGACTAGGGCGGCGTATTTGCCGAGGACGCCGCGCTTTTCGCCGGCACCGGTTGGCTTGTAGGCTGCCATGCGGGCATTGTATTCTGCGTCTTCGATCAGGAGGTTGATGGTGTTGGCGACGGCGTCGATCTCGATAATGTCGCCGTTCTGGACGATGCCGATGGGGCCGCCCTTGGCCGCTTCGGGGGTGATGTGCCCGACGTCGAAGCCGTGGCTGCCACCGGAGAATCTGCCATCGGTGATCAGGGCGACTTCTTTAATCAGGCCGCGACCGGCTACCGCGCTGGTGGGGGAGAGCATTTCGCGCATACCAGGCCCGCCGACGGGGCCTTCGTTGCGGATGACGACGACATCGCCTGCCACCACATCGCCCTGGAGGATGCCGAGCAGGGCTTGCTCTTCGCACTCGTAAACCTTGGCGGTGCCTTTGAAATATTCGCCTTCCTTTCCGGTGATCTTGCCGACCGCGCCGTCGGGGGCGAGATTGCCTCGAAGGATGCGTAGGTGGGTGCTGCTTTTGATCGGGTTATCCCAAGGGTAGATAATGTCTTGCTCGTCGGGGAAGCGACCGTAGGGCTGCACATCTTTAAGCGATTCGGCCATGGTCTGGCCAGTCACGGTGAGGCAGTCGCCGTGGAGGAGGCCGCGGTCGAGGAGCATCTTCATCATGGGGCGGATGCCACCGATGCGGATGAGGTGGTTCATGCTGTATTTGCCGAAGGGCTTGACGTCGGCGAGGAGGGGAATGCGGGCTCCGATCTCGGCGAAATCGTCGATGCTCAGCTCGACCTCGGCAGAATAGGCGATGGCGAGCAGGTGGAGAATCATATTGGTCGAACCACCGAGCGCGAGGCAGGTGGTGATGGCGTTTTCGAACGCTTTGCGCGTCATAATGTCGCGGGGCTTGATGCCTTGTTCGAGCATCTTGACCACGGCAGCGCCGGCCATCTCACAGTCTTTGCGCTTGGCCTTACCGATAGCGGTCTGCGCGGAACTACCGGGCAGGCTCATGCCGAGCGCCTCGATTGCGCTGGCCATGGTGTTGGCGGTGTACATGCCGCCGCAGGAGCCAGCGCCGGGGATGGCGTATTTTTCGACTTCTTTGAGCTCTTCATCAGTCAACTCGCCCTTGGCGTGTTTGCCGACGGCTTCGAAGACGGAGACAATATCCATCGGGTTGGTCTCCTCTTTATCGTGGGGCATGAGGCCGGGAAGGATGGTGCCGCCGTAAACGAAGACGGCGGGGCGGTTGAGCCGGGCGATGGCGAGCATGCAGCCGGGCATGTTCTTATCGCAGCCACCGATGGCGACGAGGCCGTCAAAGCCCTCGGCGGCGACGGTTGTCTCGATCGAGTCGGCGATCACATCGCGCGAGACGAGGCTATAGCGCATGCCTTTGGTGCCCATGCTGATGCCGTCGGAGACGGTGATGGTGCTGAAATTGACCGCTTTGCCGCCAGCGCCGTTAATGCCTTTGGAGGCGTGGGTGGCGAGCTCGCCGAGGTGCATGTTGCAGGGCGTGAGGTCGCTGGGGGAACCGACCACAGCGATTTGCGGCTTTTTAAAGTCTTCGTCAGTAAAACCGACCGCGCGTAACATGGAGCGGGCGGGGGCGCGGTCGTGACCGTCGACGACGACGGAGGAGTGTGGGCGGGAGTTTGTGTCAGACATGATTTTTAATTAATTAAATGGGAGCGAAACGTGTTTCTCGTTGCAGAAAAGTCTAGGAATCAATGAATAGCGGGGAAAACGACAACACCTTTTTTGCTTTTAACCGACGATATTATCGAATCTAGTAGCGCCTACTATATGGAATTTGACCTAAAAAAGACCCTCGAAGCGCTGCTGTTGTCGACTGCCGAGCCGATTACACTTAAGGATGTGGTCAAGATCTTTGCCCGCTACCATCAGGAATTGAGTGATTTGAGCGACGCTCCAGAAGATTCCAAAGACGATGGGGACGAAGACCAAGCGACCACCGAGGTGCCGATTTTGGTGACTCAGGCACAGATCAGCGAGACACTGACGCAGCTGACCGACGAGGCCGAAGTGCATAATAAAGCCTATCGCATCGTGGAAGGCCCCAACGGCTACCAGATCGTGACCGCGCCGCAGTTTGCCGAGTTTGTGCGCCTGCTGCGCGGCGAGCCGCGCCCGATGAAGCTCAGCCCCGCCGCGCTGGAGACGATGTCGATCATCGCCTATCGCCAACCAGTCACGCGCGCTGAGATGGAGGCCATTCGTGGCGTATCCGTTGATAGTGCGCTGAATAAGCTGATTGAGCTGGAGTTGGTGCATGTGACTGGTCGCGCCGAGTTGCCCGGCCGCCCGATTCAATACGGCACCACCGAGAAGTTTCTAGAATTTACCGGAATCAAAGAGCTCGACGAACTGCCCGCCTCCGACGTATTGAGTAATCATCAGATCGATGACTGGATGCGCCGCAGCGAAGAAGAGCCGGAGGAAATCTCCGACGAAGATGTCGGCCTCTCGAAAGAGCCCAAGCGAGGTGAACTGCCGCTGGATGAGAAATTTGTCGAAATGGATTGGCAGAAGGAAAATGCTGAAAGCGACGCGGCGCCGGACGATGAGGTTCCTGATGCTAAAGCCGAGACAGCTGCGGATGCCGAACCCGAAGAGAAACCTACTTAATGTCTGAAGATATCAGCACGAAACTGCAGCGAAATCGCGATGCGATTGACGCGATCGACCACCAAGTCGTGAAGTTACTCAACCAGCGCGTGGTGAGCGATGGCGGAGCCGACGAAGCGCAAGTGTTGGCCAAGGTCGCTGCGTTTAACCCAGGCCCCCTTTCAGATGCGACTTTGCAAGCGATCTACCGTGCCCTGATGCTGGCCGGGCTCGACCCTGCAGCGCAGCGCATCGATCCTGCGATCATCGATGAACTCGATCTTAATATTGTGACGCAACTTAGCCAACGCGTGCAGCACGCTGCCGAGATTGGGAAAATAAAACACGCCAGCGGAGCCGATTACTACGATCCGACACGTGAGGCACAAGTGATGGCCAAGATCGCCTCGATTAATCCGGGGCCGATTACTAACCGCACCTTACAAACGGTGTATCGCGAAGTGATTTCTGGCTCCATCGGGCTGGAGAAAAAGCTAGTCATCGCCTACCTCGGGCCCGAGGCGACTTATACGCATCAGGCTGCGATTTGTAACTTCGGGGTGAGCCTCGACTACCGCGCGATCAAGACGATACCCGATGTGTTTTCGGAGGTGGAATCGGGCGCGGCGGATTACGGAGTGGTGCCGATTGAAAACTCTACCGAAGGTGCCGTCTTTCACTCAATGGATCGACTGGTCGAGTCTGACTTGCACATCTGCTCGCAAGTCTATCTACCGATTGAGCACTGCTTGATCTCGCACTCGCCGCTGGAGCAGATCAGGGAAGTGCGCTCGAAGGATCAAGCGCTCGGGCAGTGCCGCGACTGGCTGCGAGCCAATCTACCTGATGCCGATTTAGTCGATGTCGTGAGCACGGCCGAGGCGGTGCGCACGGCCAAAGAAACGATGGGCGTGGGCGCAGTGGCCAGCTCACTTTCTGCGCAGCACTACGATGTTCCGATTCAAGTGCGCGGCATCCAAGACCGTGATGACAATGTGACGCGCTTCCTAGTCGTCGGCAAGACGCGCGCGAAGCCACTGGGCGATGGCCGCGATAAGACCAGCCTAGTCATCACACTCCGTGATGAATGCGGCGCACTGGAAAAAGCACTGCGAGCATTCGCCACGCGTGGGATTAACCTTAGCAAAATCGAGTCGCGCCCCAGCCGCAAGAAGGCGTGGGATTATTATTTCTTTATCGATTTAATCGGGCACTACGAAGATGAAGCCGTGCAAGCCGCACTGGCGGAACTGGAAGGGCATTGCCCGCTCGTCAAGTGGCTGGGTAGTTATCCAAATGAATAGAGGCTAGACCGGTGGCGTAGCCGAAAGCGTGAGCTTTTGGTTGTGGCTAGCTTGCGCAGCAAGGCAGACCGACCAAAAATTTACAGTTTTGGCTACGAGTTTAAGTGGCGTAGCCGAAAGCGTGAGCTTTTGGGTTGTGATCGCCGACCGTGTCGGGGGCGACATCAGCGTCAAGAGTCAGTCCGGCGAAGGCACCACTTTTGTCTTCAATTGTATGGTTGAGGTTGACCACGGCTGATTAATAGCCAACAGATTGTGTATATGCAAGTCACGCTCCTAAAGTCCAAGCTGCTCCGCGCAGAAGTCACCGACCGCGCTCTCCATTACGAGGGGAGCCTAGCTATTGACTCGGCGCTCATGGAGCAAATCGGCCTAGTGCCCTACGAAAAGATCCTGATTGCAAACATCGCAAACGGCGAGCGTCTAGAAACTTATGCGATTGAGGCTCCTAAAGGCTCGCACACCATTTCCCTCAACGGCGCGGCTGCGCACAAGGGCAAAATCGGCGATCTGCTCGTCATCATGTCCTTCGCCCAATTTGAAGAGGCCGAGGCCAAAGCTTGGCAGCCCAAAGTCCTCGTTCTCGCGGATGGCAATAAGCGCGTTGTGCGTGCGGACAATGTGCTGGTGAGCGAAGACGTGTTCGTTTAATTTTTCGTAGCGTAGCGTTGCGATGCCAATCGCGTCCTCGTTTCGAGCCAAGCGGCTAAAGACGTCGCTAGCGCGTTATCGCTACAAAACGCGACTACCGCTCAAAGTAATAGACGGTAAGCGATTATCTGTGCTTTCCGTAGCTATTAGCTATAAACTTATTTGATTGCTGAGAACCTGTCTCAATATGGAGGCTTGGTGTTTTCAACATGCTTAGATATGCGGACTCACCTTTTACTGAATAGAATATTGCCCTACATTTCATATATGCGACTGATTCTCTTTAATCAAAATGTCTTGCAACGCTTGTTTCAGCTCAGTTTGAACAGTGACATGGAATACAAACTTAAACAAACTACACTTTTAACGGTGGCATTCTGCGCACTCTCCGGTTTTGTCCCGGCTATGGTTGGCGCGGCCGAAGGGATTGCTCCCGAGCCAGTGGCCGCCTTGCCTACCTACGTCGTGGTCGCTACACGCACGCCGCTGAGTCTGGATCGCGTCTCTCCCTCGGTGGATTATATCGGAGCCGAGGAGATGGCGTTTTGGCAGGATCGCAATCTGGTCGACACGCTCAATCGCAAAACAGGCCTGGCAGTTGTCACGGCTGGTGGGTTCGGTGCACAGACTTCTTTGTTCACACGAGGCACCGAAAGTAACCATACGGCATTTTTTGTGGACGGACGGCGCCTAAATCCAGGACTCGGCAATCAGTACGCTCTCGAGTATCTGAACCTTGGCAATTTAAGTAGCGTGCAAATCCAACGCGGTGCTTCTTCAGTTAATTACGGCTCTAGCGGGATTGGTGGCGTGGTCGATTTACGGACGTCTTCTGGCTTAGATCAGACCAATTTAGCAGGTTCTCTTTCCGCTGAGGGCGGCTCTAATAACTACAAGCGTGGAAGCTTTGCTGCGCGCTATGGTTCAGATCAGTTCGGCCTGAGCCTTTCGGCTTCGGCCTTAAGCACCGATAACGAACGCGACAACGACGAGTTCGAGTCGGAGTTTATGAATGGTCGTTTCGATTACATGCTGACGGACGTGCTTAGCTTTGAGCTGATCGGCTTGTTTTCAGATTCTGAAAAGGAGCTTCCAAATTCCATCTTCACCCCGAAATTGGATGATGTGCAAAATACGGAGAACTGGTTAATCTCTCCCGGTCTGCGTTATGCGACCGACGACTTGTCTGTCCATCTCTTCTATTCGCGCAGTGAGAGCAAAGCAGCCTTTGATCAAGTCAACCAAGCATTCGATTCGTCTTTTCCTTTTGGATCTCTAGGCTTCTTCCCGATTTCCAGTACTATCAATGTCGACTCGGATGAGCTTAGCTTACAAGTGGATTATACTCTGAGCGATAATACCTTGCTCACATTTGGTGGTGTTTATCGAAGAGACCAAGCAAGTAATACTAATTTGAATACGTTCTCTCCGCTGGCTCTGCCCATACCCTATGCGCAAACCTTCGAGCAAGCCGGTGCCTTTGCCCAGCTACTGTGGCTACTCGGCGATATCGAAATCCGTGCCGGTCTTCGTTACGACGAATACTCCGAGTTCGATGAGCAAACGACTGGTAATTTGGAAATCGTCTACCAACTCGAATCGATCAATGCCGCTCTCTTCGCAAAGGTCGCCACGTCCTACGCGCCTCCTGGAGCCGCAGACATTGCCTTTGATTCTAACCTGTTTTTCTCAGATGGCAGCACCAAGCTCGAGCCTGAAGAAAGCACATCCTACGAACTCGGTTGGCGTCAGGCGCTTTTGGAAGACACGCTTACGTATTCATTTGTATTCTTTCATAATGACATCGATGAGCTGATCGACTTTGTTTTCGATCCGATTATATTCACCTCCGACGCGATCAATGTAGAAGAGGCGACCACTGAAGGTTTCGAATTTCAAGCCACCTACACCGGTATCAAAAACTTGGAGCTTGGGCTGGCCTACACGTATTTGACCGCAGTGGCAGACTACCAGGATGATCCCCGGACGGCGTTCGTCTTTGGCGCACCCGACGCAGCGCCGGATGTTCGCCTCGCCCGCCGCCCCCGTCATCTCTTGCAGCTTTCTGCCATCTATCAATTCACGGATGGCTTCAGCGCAGGTGTTCAAGGAGTCGGGCATTTTGACAGAGAGGACTTTAATCAAGCATTTGTTTTGGTCGATACGGAAGATTACTTTGTCGTTCGCTTGGTCGCCAATTGGCAGATCAACGATTCGTGGTCGATCTTTGCCCGAGTTGAGAATCTTCTTGATGAAGCATATACGCCTGCGGCAGGCTTCCCCGCACTCGGTCGCGCCGGCTACATCGGCGCACGCTTCGAGTTTTAACTATGATTCAGACCCGCCAACGTGAAGTTATTTTGGACGTCCTGCGAGAAGCGGGGCGTCCATTGACGCGTGAGGAAATCTTGCTTCTCGGTCGCCAGCAAATCGACCGCCTCGGCTCGGCCACCGTGGATCGAGCCATCCGCGAGATGACAGCGGAGTTTTACATCATCGGCGTCGAGTTCCCCGGGCAGCCCAAACGCTATGAGTTGCCCGCCGAGTCCGAGCACCCGCACTTTATCTGTCGCCAGTGCGATCGGGTCTATGACTTGCCCATAAAAATGCAGCTGCCCGAAATTAAAGCACCCAAAGGCTTTGAGATCTACGGTGGCGAAGTGATTTATTCAGGTCTGTGCCCTGAGTGCAGCAAGAAGTAGCGAGCTTGGCTTTTTGGCATGGTAGGCCCATTCGACTACGTGGGAGTGCTGTTCGCTTCACCGAATTTGTTCATAGAAAATTAGCTCGTGCTGGGGCATTAATTCTGGATGAAAGACTTTGATCAAATCCGCCAAGACTTCATCCGGACGCACGATGCCGCGCTCCCATATATTATTTCCGCCGCTGGGGCCGACTTGCTTGGTGTTGTTATAAACTTGGCCGATACGCGTAGCGCGGAACTTGTCGAAGCGGGGCTCGGCACCGAAAAGTTCTGCCAAGCTACGATAGTGCGTCGGATGGATCCAGTAGTCAGCGTCGGCGGCCTTGAGCAACACCCGTTCCGTGTCGAGCTGGAGGCCGTTCTGCCCTGCGCTGTCCGCCCATACATAGCGGCCACCGGCGTCGTGTATGGCGCGCGCCGTAAAGCTATCACCGCTGGCGACGTACCACGCGCCCGAGTGGGGCGCTCCGCTGAAAACGCTAGGGCGTGCACTGAGCGAAGCTGTCAGCTGAGTGAGCATTTCATAGTTGCGCGAGCACTTGTCGAAAACTTGCTGCGCCTTTTCGGAAGCATCGAAAAAAGCCCCGATAAACTTGATCCATTCCGACCGCGCCAGCGGGTGCCGTTCCATATAGCCTGCGGTGATCACGACTGGCAGCCCCGAGCGTAGTAACTTGGGTGGTATATCAAATGCGGGATCACCTGAAATACTGGTTAATATGAGATCCGGCTCCAGTAGTAGCACGCTCTCGATGTCGAGGCTTTGGCCGATTTGAATCGAGCGTATTTCTCCATTCTGTGAGCGTTCGCGCACATTCGGTTCACTGATCAAATGCACTGTTGCCGCACCTACGATGCTGTCCAGCTCGTCGAGTGCATCTAGATACCCAATAAACACGGTCTCCATCGCAATGACGCGCCGCACGGGCGTGCGGATGATGGATATATCGTCCGGCAAAGACGGCATTTCTTGCCCGCGCGGCACTAGAGCGTAGCGGTACGTGCGGGTAGAATTGTGGGAGATATTTTTGACCGTCAGTAACTTGTGAGTTAGATAATGCTTAATCTCGAAATTTTCCGCGTAGGCGAGCGGGCTTGGGTTAGCCTTGCCTGCGGTCAAGGCGCATAAATAAATCAGGCCGAATAAATAAAACTGTCTCATAAAAGGGTCGTCTCTACGCGATAACCTAAAAATACTGACCATGACATGAAACCAAAACTGAGCAAGAACATCGACGAAGTTTGCTATCCTTTTATTTACGAAAGCTCGTTGAAGTGTGATTACGAAATACACACGGACGCCATGTGCCGACAATTAGGCGGCATCCTCACTCTGATTCCAGCCGACCTACCGCAGCTGACTCAAGAATTGGAGCAACTACAGCCCATGATCTACCATCTGAACGGTTCGATTCGTGGCAAATGCGCGGTCAGCGAAGAAGACCACCAGTGGCTGTTGGCACGCTACATCGAACACCGGGATTCCGTTGCTGACTGCCTCTCAGGTTTCGTCTTGCCACGCGGCAGTTCACCCGTGCCAGAGTTAAATGCCATCAGCTCCGCGTCGAAGGTGGCGATTCGATTGATGGTGCGACTCCACCAACAGGAAGGTGTGGAAATTCCCGATGTCTTGCACCGCTTCTGCAATGTGCTCTGCAACTACTTCTTTACTTTAACGCTCGTGATTAATCGTCAGCGCGGAGCCAAGGAAATCCCATTCGAGAGCAGCAGCTATCGAGTGCGCACAAAAAAGAAGTGAGCTTGGCTTGTTGTAAATCTTGAGCTTGTCTGTGGTGAGCTTGCCGAACCGTCGAAATGGCCGCCTGACCTTCTTTGATGATAGGCTCATCTCCGCCAATCGATCCCAGTAATCCATTCGATCAGCGATTCAATCCCATCGAAAGGTTGAATCAGTCCAAAGCGCTCAAGTTCCCAGGCACCCGCGCTCACTTTAATTGAAAATGCCACAGTGTCACCCTCCGTCGCGATGCCAAATCCTAGCCGTTCCAGCGCACGCTGCGTCCAGACGCGCTCGAGACCGTCCCCTTCGAGTTGCACATTTAAGCACGCCACGGGGTGCGTGCGGAAGCTCCCCGTGGTGGCGTCCCAGTCCAAGTTTTCACTGGCAAAGACTTCGGCGAACTGGCCATCCAAGGCTAAGGCCTCCGGTGCGCCTTGGATGAGTCGCCCGTCGGCATCCATCAGCCATAGCCGGTCTGCGAAGCGTAGCGCTAGATCTAGATCGTGCGTCGATAGCAGCAGCGCTAAGTTTTCGCGGTGCGCGAGATTGCGCAAGATCGACATCAGCTCCACGCGGCGCGGCAGATCGAGAAAGGCAGTCGGCTCGTCTAGTAGCATCAGCTTGGCTTCCTGCGCTAGCGCGCGGGCGATGGATACTTTTTGGCGTTCGCCGTCGCTGAGCTCGGCCACTTGGCGATTGGCTAAGGGCAAGGCACCGACCGCTCCTAGCGCCCATTCGATGCGTTCGCGGTCTTGCGCCGTCAGCCCGCCGAACCAGCCAGAGTAGGGGTGCCGCCCGAGGGAAACGAGCGAGTAGGCATCCATCATGCCAGAGGGCATGGTCTCGGTCAGCACCACGCTGACGGCGCGGGCGCGTTCGCGCGGCGCGATGGAGGCCAGCGCTTTGCCCGCGAGTTGCAGCTCGCCGGCTAGCGGCGCTTGCATGCCTGCCAAGGTGCGGATCAATGTCGATTTGCCCGCGCCGTTGGGGCCGAGTAGGCAGATGAATTCGCCACCCTTGAGTGCACAGTCGATATCCTTGGCGATGGTTGTGGTGTCGGTTCCGTGTCGGTAGCCGATCGCTAGCTTCTGTGCTGTGAGTTGTGCTTTGGCTGCCATCTTAAAAAAGTTGCTTAAGCTTACGTTGTTTCACCAAGGCAACAATAATGATGGGGGCACCGACGAGCGCGGTAATCGCGTTGAGCGGCAGCACCACATCTAGGCCTGGGCCGCGTGCGACGAAGTCGGCACTCACCGAGAGCAGGGCACCGATCAGGATCGAAGCAGGGATGAGTATCCGATGCTGGCTGGTTTGAAAAAGGTAGCGGCTGAGGTGCGGCGCCGCGATGCCGAGAAAGCCGATCGGCCCGCAAAAGCCCGTCACTGTGCCGGCCAGTAGCGAAGCGCCTAGCAGCACGAAGAAGCGCACCCGCTTGGCTTGGGTGCCGATACTTTGCGCATAGCGCTCGCCGAGGAGGAGTGCATCGAGCGGTTTCATGAAAAGGCAGCTCAGGCCAATGCCACCGAGGATCGCGGGGGCGAAGTAGCGCATTTGTTGCCAGCTAACGTTACCATAGTCACCGAACGACCAATTGATAAAAGACTGCAAGCGCTCGGCCATGCTGAAAAACATCAGGATGCTGACCAGCGCCCCGATGGTGTAGCTGATCATCAATCCGATAATTAAGACGGACATAATATCCACTCGCCGCGAGAGCACGAGCACCACGAAGAGCGTGGCCGCTGCGCCGCCGCTGGATGCGAGGATCAAGATCATCTGCCCCGAAGCGCCGAGGCCATCTGTCAGGCTGAGCCCGACTGGCCCGAGCACCAGTAAAACGATGGCCACGCCCAGACTCGCGCCCGAGTTGACGCCCAGCACAAAGGGATCTGCCAGCGGATTGCGAAACACCGTCTGCATCAGCAAGCCAGCCGTGCCGAGCGCTGCCCCCGCGAGCAGCGCGGTCACGACCTGCGGCAAGCGAAAGTCGATGATGATTTGCCGGTGGATGGCGTTGACGTTGTCACTACCTAGCAGGGCACCTAGTACTTCGCTCAGCGCAAAATTGGCGCTGCCGATGCACACGCTCAGAGTGGCCACCACCAGCAGCCCCAGCCCAATCAAAAGAAAGAGCTTGAGTCGGCTTTTGGCCGTCTTGGCCGTCTTGGCCGTCTTGGCCGTCTTGTCGGTATGTGTGATCGGTGTTTTCACAGTGAAAGTTAACTGTGAAGGTTCCGCCTACGCTGGCGAACTGAAAGTGAGTGTAAATTCACTCGCTCGGGCTTTATCGAAGATTTTTCAAAGGTCTGTTTAGTTCACAACAATTGTTTGCTCAGCCAGCCAGCGCTCGATGCGGCGCACTGCGTCGGGGCGGCGTGGATCATCGGCGCGCATACGGTTGAGAACATTGAGTGCAGTCTCGGCGTAGTCGATGGCAGTGGCGCTCTTGAGCTTGTCTAGTTCTGAGTGTTTGATCTCGCCCTCGCGGATCATCTTGCGGGCGTCTGCTTCGATCTCCATACTCGCACCGCCGGGGGCGCGCTCGTCGCCCTTATTTTTGCCACCACCACCGAAGCCGCCGCCTGCGCCGCCAGAAGAAGATTCGCTGGGAGAGCCGTCGTTTTCGACGCGTTGACTGCCGCCGCGTGGCTCGCGTTCGATGCCGGTGGGGTATTGTTTACCATCTTTGCCTGTCACTTGGCTGGGGCTTTCAATACGGCTATCTTTTTCCATCGCCAAGCGGCAACGGCGCACGAGGTCGGGCGAGACTTTGCAGACTTCTGCGATCACGGCGTTCGACATGTTGGGCCACTCTTCGAGCGCGATCTCCGCAGAATTACGCTTATCGGCGTTGGAGCGGTAGATGCCGTTGGTGGAGTTGGCGCCGAGGGCGTGGCGCAGGGCATCGCTGCGTGAGCCCTCATAGACCTCGGCAGAGATGGTCTCCAGCTCGTTGCGCTGCGCGGCGAGGAAGCGGTGAAAGCCGTCGGCGAGCCAGTATTTGCTGCCGTCAAAATAGGCGGCGATCGGCGGAAATTGAGCGCCTTCAAGCATCGCATCAGCGTAGCTGGAAATCGCTTCGTCGTTGGTGGCGACACGCGCTTGGGTGCCACCGTAAATATCAATTTGATCGAGTCGTAGTTCTTGTATTTGCATAGAGAGCGCGTGGTTGTGATCGACAATTTTGCCAATGACAACCGGAGAGTGCACTCAATCTGAAAATTCTGAAATTAGAAAGAAAATGATTGATCACGAGAAAATGTTGCCGCGGTTGGGCGCTGGGCAGCCGAGAGTTCAAGGTGGAACTGCTTTGGACAGAGGTTGGGGGAGGTTGGATTAAAAATGGGAGATTTGGTTAGCAAGGTTCAGGTACAAGGAATCTCTGGGCGCTTCTTTGTTTTTGAGCACCTATAAAGCGACAAGAGTGTCGCTTCTACGTTGAAGGTTAAAACTGCTTGAGCGTGGCTTTCGGGCAGCTGGACGATCCGAGGAGACGGCTCGCGATCAAAAGAAATCGGAGCAGTGGAAAATCTGGGTTGCCGCCGAAATGAAATGTCGAACCCTCGTAGAAGCGACACTCTTGTCGCTTTATTGGGGATCGACGATGTCGAAACGCTGAAGAATGTAGATGGGGTCGGCTAATTATGCTTATTGGACAGAGGGGGGGAGGTTGGATTAAAAATGGGAGATTTGGTTGGCAAGGTTCAGGTAAGAGGAATTTCTGGGCGCTTCTTTGTTTTTGAGCACCTATAAAGCGACAAGAGTGTCGCTTCTACGTTGAAGGTTAAAACTGCTTGAGCGTGGCTTTCGGGCAGCTGGACGATCCGAGGCGACGGCTCGCGATCAAAAGAAATCGGAGCAGTGGAAAATCTGGGTTGCCGCCGAAATGAAATGTCGAACCCTCGTAGAAGCGACACTCTTGTCGCTTTATTGGGGATCGACGATGTCGAAACGATGAAGAATGTAGATGGGGTCGGCCAATTATGCTTATTGGACAGAGGGGGAAGGTTGGATTAAAAATGGGAGATTTGGTTGGCAAGGTTCAGGTAAGAGGAATTTCTGGGCGCTTCTTTGTTTTTGAGCACCTATAACGCGACAAGAGTGTCGCTTCTACGTTGAAGGTTAAAACTGCTTGAGCGTGGCTTTCGGGCAACTGGACAAACCGAGGCGACGGCTCGCTATCAAAAGAAATCGGAGCAGTGGAAAATCTGGGTTGCCACCGAAATGAAACGTCAGACCAATGCGCCAAATACGTGGATCGTCCGGCGGCTCCACATGGGAGTGCCGCACGCGGTCACCATCCATGTGAGAGCCTTCGAATGTGGAAAAAACAAACACTCTGGAGATTATGAGAAGTTTATTGAAAGATTTATGAAATGCCCCCTTCCGCCCACCTACATCTAGTGTTTGATTCCCATGTAAGCTCTGCGCCTCCGCGCCTCTGCGGGAGACTCCATCGTGATCGCTGTTGATCTGTTGTTTTCGCGCAGAGGCGCAGGGGCGCAGAGATGGTAGGCAGTGAACGGGGTCGATTTTCTCAGTTTTCAAAAATGGCTGAGCCAAAGAGACCACCCAATCGCAGGACACAACACACACACAACCAAACGGAACCTAACCCAGAAACCTTTTAACCACGGAAGACACAGAATCACACGGAATAGAATCCGAGCCAACGCTTCCGTGTAAATCCGTGCTTTCCGTGGTTCCAAAATAGCCGAGCCTCAGCCATCTACGCGCTTTCGCGCTTTGTGTGGCCATAAAATAGGCATGGATAGAATGTCATCCTATTTAAATAGGGGAATAACTATGTTATGGTGAAGGCTAGATTAGGTTACTATGAGTAGACTGCGTAGAATTAAAGTTAGTGGGGCGAGCGCTGCATGTCACATTACGATAGCCGGGGCACCCTTTTGTAGAGTGCTTCGTTTGTGTTTATGCCGAAATATCTGAAAAGCGCGCGATGGGCTGCGGGTGCACGGTCGCTTTGGCTGTTTTTTGCAGCTTTTTGATTTCGGTTTCGGCGGCTTGGATCGCTTTCTTGGTGTCTAATGTTTCAATCACGAGCTTCGTCTTGCGCGACTCGCCGCCGGCTAGGCTCAGGACGCGGCCTTTTTCGCGCTCGAATTTGCGCGAGTTGGGATAACTGGTCGAGGGCTCGAGCCCTGTCACATAGCCGTCGGCTTTGGCGGCGGTATTTTTCCAGAGTGTGAAACAGGGGAAGTCCTTGAGCGTGAAACGCAGTAGCGAGGCTTGGTCGCCCTTGGCGTTACGCAGCATGGCCAGCGTCTCGCGGCTGCCGCGCTGGCCGATTAGTTCATACCAGTAAGCTTGCTCGACGAAGCCGAGCTTGGGCGCTTCGTATTGATCAAATGTCTCGATGCCTTCGGCGGCGCGCGCATCACGCGGGGCGACTTGCTTGAAGGGGGCCAGCATGCGGCTGCCTTTCTCCAAGAGCGTCTCGCCGTAGTTGATGTGGTAGAGCAGCTCGTGCTCGACTGGATTGCCGCCAAGATTAGTCACGGTATCAGTGATAGTGAGCGTGCCGCTGCCGAGTTCGGTGCGTATCTCGGTGTTGAGCCG
>Ga0222653_1000829_pt1 | contig 16956 bp, 8 predicted proteins | sample AntAcemetagen419_FD_179856 | JGI IMG/M metagenome (GOLD analysis project Ga0222653, IMG submission 179856) | Saline water microbial communities from Ace Lake, Antarctica - #419 | ecosystem: Environmental > Aquatic > Non-marine Saline and Alkaline > Saline | place: Antarctica: Ace Lake | collected...
CGAGTGTTAAAGCAATAAACATTCAAATCGATCCAGGCGGCGCTAATAGCTACGATGCTACTTTTCACTCACTAAAAGCTAGCTCATCTGGAATCACCAGTACCGCGCCAGCTGCGGTCTCTCTAGCGACTCCATCAAGTGGTGCGCCATCTTATAAAACCTTGAAGGCCTACCCTTACATCAACCAAGCGGATGACCCTCGTTACGCAAATTGTCTGATGGACATCTACTACCCGGAGCACCTTAAAGACTTTCCCACGGTTGTCTTCATTCACGCTGGAGGACTCAATCAGGGAGAACGCTACATCCCTGGCGAATTAATGAATCAAGGATTCGCCGTCGTCTCGATCAGCTATAGCCTCTATCCGAGTGCGAAGTCGCCCGAATTTATCGAAGATGCTGCTGCTGCCGTGGCATGGGTCTTTAAGAATATCGAAAACGTCGGTGGCTCGACGGATAAGGTTTTCGTTTCTGGAGCCTCGGCCGGCGGCTACCTTGCTATGATGGTCGGGCTGGATAAGCAATGGCTGGCCGAATTTGGAATCGATGCTAATCGCCTCGCGGGCATCGTTTCGCTCAGCGGACAGGCAATCACCCATGTGGCCATCCGCGAAGAGCGAGGTGGGAATCGTGCCAAGCCCGTCGTCGACGAGCTCGCGCCGCTTTACCACGTCAGAGGCGACGCACCTCCACTGATAATCGTCACCGGTGATCGCGAGCTAGAGCTACTCGGCCGCTACGAAGAAAATGCTTACATGAAGCGCATGATGGAGATCAACGGTCACAAAGCTACCGAACTGCACGAGATCAAAGGTGCCGACCACGGCGGTGTTGAAAAGCCCGGTCACGAATTTCTAAAAGACTTCGTCAAACGCATCGCCCATATGTAGGGTGTGAGCTTGTCTCGTCACCGCGTTGGCTCTTGGGCGGTATGGGATGCCCGCGCGCTATCGCTGTCTCTAACCTTCGGTAAGCTCAGGATGAAACGGGCCGAGCCCCTAGGTTGCCCAGGTTTACGTAAACCTTTAGCCCTCGTTGTCGTTCTTGTTTTTTCAGCGATTGTATTTTGCCTTACCTCATGAAATTTTACCTCTCACTTATCTCGCTTTTTGCTCTTTCGGCGACTTCACTCGCAGCTGTTCCGACGGATAAGCGGCTCGTCGTCGTTGGCTCCTCAGTTCCTCGTGGTTTTGGTGCTTATTCTGCTGGAACCTACCAAAATCCAGGGGGCGAAGACGTCGATGGTAATGGCAGTCCGGATACCTTCGCATCACGAGGCTATGCGGGTCTGATCAAGTCCCACGTCGAGGCCAATGGCTGGACCTTTAATAATCAATCCATAGGTGGCAACGATACCGTCGACGTGCGGGCGCGCTATGCGGTCGATGTCATCCCGGAAAATCCGGAAATTCTATTGATTGGCCTCTCCATGGCCAACGAGGGACTTACCTTTACCAACGACCCACAGAGCGTGCTCGAAAGCTTCGAGGCCGGTATGTTGGAAATCATCCAAGACGCTCGCGACGAGGGCTATTATCCAGTCGTCGGCCTGGTTTATCCGAACCGCCTGTTTGATTATGAGAAATACGACTATGTCAAACGAATGAATTTGATCATGAACACATGGGATGTCCCGAGTATCAATTTGTTGGGTGCTATTGACAATGGCGAGGGCCACTGGGCGGAAGGTTTTGTTTTTAATGATGCCCATCCGAACGTGCCGGGTCACGAAGCGCTCTACCATGCCGTCGTCCCCACGCTCTTCGATGCCATCGACCAAGGCCAAACTACCGTGCCAACTTATCCATCGGGCAGCGGTTACCTCCGCTTGACTCAAGACCTCGCCGAGGCCGCGCCGCTTGCTTACACGCCCGCCGAGACGCTGCGCGCGTTTACCACCAATTTTAAAGTTCGCACCACCGATACCGGCACCGTCGCCGCCGTTCGCGTCGCCGCAGAGCCGCTCTTTCTCGTCGACTTCAGTCCCAGCGACGATGTCAACGGCCGCGCCACCCTGAGCCCAGACGCCTACGGGCAATACTGGAACAATTGGCGTCCCTCTGCGGGTGGCAGCACCGTGTCGATTGGCGCTGCTCTTCCAAATTTGGTCACAGTCGGCAATGCCCCCACCACGGTCGCGCTAGAAGTGACCGAAGCCTTTTCCGGCACCAATGGTCGCCTCAGCGGTGGCCTTACTTCCCCCAATCCCGCCCAGCTCGGCACCCTCGCCGTCGAGACTGCGACCGAAGATTACTTTTTTGAATCCGGCACTGGCGCCTTTAAACTCACAGGCCTCGACCCGGCGCATCGTTATACCTTTCGCTTTTTCGGCACCCGCCAGAGTGGGGATACCCGCGAGACGCGGTTCACCGTTTCGGGTGGCATGTCCTACAGTCCCTTTGCTTTTCAGCAGACCAGCGGTAGCAACATCGGCAGCGACCGCAGCTACGATGGAAATGACGATACCATCGTTATGATTAGCGGCGTCGAGCCAACTGCGGGCGGCGAGATTAGCATCAGCGTTTCGCCAGAAGAGGGTGGTTTCGCCTACCTCGGCGCGATGGAAGTTCTAGTCGATGCGCCCGCCGTCAGCGATCGTTTCGCTACCATCGAAGTGCGCGATGCCGAACTCGCCTACGTCGCCCCCGATGGGCGCGAGCTGACCGCGCCACTCGACGCCGACGATGGCAGTTGGCACGAGGTCGCCCTCGCGCACCTCTACGCGCAACAGACTACACTGCTCTATCTGGATGGTGCCCTCGTCGGTCGCCTGCGCGAGTCGCTTGATCCCTATCAATTTATTCTCGGTGGCTCAGGCATCAGTGGTGCGGATTCACCCGCCACCGCCGACTTCCAAGACTGGATGGTTTACCGCGCTGCATGGACGCCCGAAGAGGCCGCTGCCCAACACGCCGGTGCCCTCCAGCAAGCAAGCATGGAGATCTGCGCCGCCCTGGATGATGCTAGCTTTACCAATGGCGCAGCCGTCGATAATCGGGCGCAAAGTTTATCCACCGCCCTCTTGCAAACGGCCAACGCCACTGCACCCACCGCCACAACACCGCCCAGCGACTTGAGCGCCCGTTCGCAAGCCACCGATACCGTCGAGCTGAGCTGGATAGATCACAGCAGCACCGAAACCGGCTTCGTTATCGAGCGCCGCGCTTTCGCCGAGGGTGAGCCGTGGACGACTGTCGCTAGCCCGCCCGCCGACGCCACCAACTACGTCGATGCTGGCCTCAATCGCAGCCTCCGCTACACCTACCGCGTCTCCAACTCCGAGTCTGGCTTGCAGTCCGACTACAGCAATGTCGTCACCATCAGCGTCGGTCAAGACGGTCGCTCTTACCGCTCCTGGATCTCCGACTTCTACGATCTAGATCCACGCGAGTATCGGATCGACTTCAACACTTCCAGTTCGCCCAACTACGGCGGCGAAATTTGGAACACCGTCAGCAGTCTTTCCGCCAGCACCGTTTATCCGCTGGTCGATACGAGCGGCGAGGGCAGCGCGGGCTACACCGTCCGCCTCTCCAATGGCTTTGATCAATTTCGCTCGGCCAATGGTAACCCGCTCGCCGGATTCGACGATGATGCCCAGCGCACACTCTTCGTGACGACTGCTACCGCTCGCGGTGAGGCCATCATTGTGCTCTCCGGTCTCGACCCTGCTTCGCAGTACGATCTCGGGCTCTTCGCGAGTCGCGGCTCAGTTGTCGCCGGTTTTGATTACACGGGTCGCTACACCATCACCGGTGCCTCAGGCGCGCTGACCTACGATCACGACAACGCGCTCAGCACCGACCTCGTCGAGATCTTTAGCATTCGTCCCGACGCCGGCGGCTCCATCCGCATCACCATCGACCCGACCGACACAGCCGCAGGCACCTTCTTTGCGGGGATCAATTTCATGACCCTCAAAGAAGTCCGCCAGCCTTACCTGATCGACTTCAACGCCGACACCACGCCCAGCTACACTTCGGGCGAGAATTGGAACACAATCAACAGCCCCAGCGCTGCCACGCCCTACAGCCTCGTCGATTCCGAGGGCGACGCTTCCGCAGGCTACAGCCTAACCTTGACCAGTCCCTTCTCGACCACTCGCGAGGGCGACGGTGCATCTCTCGCCGGCGGTGTCATAGATTTGCCCGCCGTCTCCAACCTCTTCGCGCTCACGGGTAGCATGCCCACACCTGCAGAGTTGCGTATCAGTGGTTTGGATACATCGCGCTCCTACGAAGTCGCTTTTCTGGCAAAGCGCAACGCCGCCGTCTCTACTTTCGACTACAGCGGTCTCTACACCGTGACAGGTGCGGGTGTCCCCGTCGTATTGACGATCAATGCCGACGACAATTCCGAGTTCGGCATCGTCTCAGGAGTTGTGCCCGATGCCAACGGCGACATTTTCTTAGAAGTCGCGCCCAATCCCGCCGCCACGAGTAGCGACTTCCCCGTATTGAATCTCCTGCGCTTGAGCATCGACGGTGCCGCCACAGGCAGCCTGCCCACCGCCGCAGCGGGCGAGGACAGCGACGGCGACGGCGCGGCCAACTTTTTAGAATACAGCCTCGACCGCGACCCCACGCTGGCAGATGCCGAGCCGCTCGCGCTCGATAGCTTCGCCCTCAATGCAAATGCCACCGCCGCGATCTTTCAATACCAGCGTTTCAGTCAAGTGCAGGGCATCGACTTCGTCATCCAGCACAAAGTGAATCTGACCGATCCCGAGTGGCTACCCCTAGCGGACACGGTCGAAATGCCCATCGGCAGCGACGGCACGCTCGACCTGATCGAAGTGCAAGCACCCACTAGCGCCGAATCGGGCTTCTTCCGACTCAGTCTCACAGAATCGGTCGATTAGGCCAGAGTTTACGTAAAACGTCGTTTTTCTTCCGCTCGCGTCTTTTTTCTTGTTTGATAGCACAGCTAATTAATTCCAACCCCACACACTACTCTATAAAAATTATGAAAAGTATCACAAAACTAACATCGGTTGCACTGCTCGCTTTGGGCACTGCAAGTCTCGCTTCGGCACAAACGGTTTTAATCGACTTCGGTGATTCGGTCGCTGCAGCAACGACCTCAGGAGGCAATACTTGGAATGCGATGATTGCTCCTTCTTTTATGTCAGACCTAGATGACTCCACAGGAACTGCGACGACTTGGGATCTCGGAACTGTATCTGGATCTTTTGGTGAAAATGGCGGTGCTGGGGGGGGAGGCTTGTCTACTCCAAGTGCTCTACTTCTGGGAGATTTGGCAAACGCTGATGCGACTGACGATTATTTCTTCACCTCTGATACTGTTAACGATTCTATTCTGCGCTTTTCTGGTTTGGATGACACCAAAACCTATGATCTGAGTTTTTTTGGAACACGTGATACCAGCGGCACACGTGAGACTATTTATAGTATTTTGAGCGGCACGCCGTTATCTTCTGGCATCGTGCAGACCTCCGGGACAGGTGCAGGTTCAGCTGGAACTGGGAATGATAATACTGTTATTACTCTCTCGGGTATTTCCACCAACGGTTCAGGTCAGATTGAGTTTTCTTTTGGCGTTGAAAGCGGCGATTTTGGTTACCTTGGAGCAATGAGTATCACGCAAGTTCCCGAGCCTGGCACTTATGCATTGCTCGCAGGTCTGACCGCATTGGCTGCGATTGCGATCCGTCGTCGCCGCGACTAATTCTTTTAGGGTTATTAGGGGAAAGAGCCAAGTTCTTCGGAGCTTGGCTCTTTTTTTGGCAGCGCCTGGGTCGACGCGACTAGCGTCACATCGCTACGTTCATGGGGAGGGCGGATGTCTCATCCGCAGCAGCGCCCAGATCGACGCGACTAGCGTCGTATCGCTACGAGTGGCCTGCCGGTTTTGTACCGGACTCGCGAAGCGATTTCGACCGACTGTCAGCGCAGGGCGAATGGCTCGAAACGGCTTCGCCGATCCGCAACATGAGTCAGTTTTCGCCGGGAGGGCGGATGTCCCATCCGCAGCGCTTCCCAGATCGACGCGACTAGCGTCGTATCGCTACGAGTGGCCTGCCGGTTTTGTAGCGGACTCGCGAAGCGATTTCGACCGACTATCAGCGCAGGGCGAATGGCTCGAAACGGCTTCGCCGATCCGCAACATGAGTTAGTTTTCTGTCGGGAGGGCGGATGTTCCATCTGCAGTGCAGCCCAGATCGCCGCGACTGGTGTCGCATCGCTACAATGTGAAGACGACCTACAATTGTTCGACCTTTAAACGGATGAATTGTTTCGGGGCATCAGCCGTGCTTTCGATTAAGCGGATGGTGACGGTTTCTGTGCCATCGCCGTTGTCGAGGGGTGCGCCGACCACTTCAAAAGAGGCGCTTCCTGTTTGCCATGAGTCGGCGGCCAAGCTGTCGGATACTTGCAGGGTGTAGTGGATTTCTGAATACAGATTCGTAAGGCGGCGGTAATCGAACTCGAAGTGCTGAGAAGCACCTGAGGGTTCGACGCTACCGGAGGGGCGAATCGTGTTGGCATCACCGGCGTCAATTGGATCACCGCCGAAGGCGAACTCTTCTAGATTGCTCAGCCCATCTTGATCGGGGTCTTGCTCGTTGCCGGCCTGTATTGTATCAACGCTGCCGAAGTTCGTCACTTTCCAGGCTTCGAGTGTGCTCAGTATCGTCACGGGCACATCGCGGAAACTCTGCGCTGCGCCGTCGTCGGCCACCAGCCTGAGAGTGTAATTCCCGGCGGTATCGCTGCTCACTTGATTGCCGTCGATGCCCAATACACCTGCACCGCTTTGCTGGCTCCAAGTCGTGCTCAAGCTGGCGGGGCGGGGCAGGCCGTCGTCGCTGGCGACTGCTGTATCGAGTGTGAATGTGTCGCCGATCCGTTCGGTGATGGGGTTGAGCGGCGCAATCATAGGCGCGAGGCCTAGCGCGTCTTGTTGTAAGTTGTCGAAGGTGGCCTCACCCAGTACGCCGTTGTTATGGCTGGTGATAAAGATACCAATTTGATCGCCGCCTCCCATTGTGGGCGTGGTGGAGCCGAGGTTTTGCCAGATCAGGCCATCGGTGGATCGGTAGGCGGTGACTTCGTCGCCGATGCGTTCTAGTCTCATCCAAATGGGAAAGGTATAAGCCCCAGCATCGTTGTGAAAACTGATCGACTCAGAATTGGGACGGTTTTGAAAGGCTAGGCCATTTTCTGGCGTCACGGCAAGCAGGGCATGGCTGGAGTTGGGTGCAAGCGAGTCGCGAATCATCAGGCCGGCTTTTGCCCAAGGAAAGGTGTTGCTCTGGTCGAGCATGCGGATGGTGATCGAGCCGTCGCCTTGGAAGGGTGCACTGTAAAAGAAAAACTCGTCCGATTGATTCCAAACATCGGAACCCGAACCACGTATGGTCTGGATGCCATTGTTCTCGCATTGCTCGCCGCCGAAGCCGACTGCGCCGATATCGTTGCCTTCGAGTAAGACACTTCCGTCGCTGGCTCCGTAAATAACCGTGAGTTCTCCACTGGTGTTGAGGTCGGAATCGTCTGCTGTCAGGCGCAGTGTGTATTTGCCTACGAGGTCGAATCGGACGCCCGTCTCGGCAGCGGAAGAGTCGTCGAAGACGACCAAGGATCCAATGGGTTTCTCAACAACGCTCCAGCTTTTAGTGAGCGGACCGACTGGCTTGCCGTCGTCGCTTACAGTGGCTTCGAGGATTAGGCCGACCCCTAGTGGCAATGCGGTTCGGGTGGGTGTGGAAATATCTATTTCAGGTGCTAGGTTTTGCTCATTGTCGAGAATGCGGGCGTCGATATCGGGCAGCGCGGCAGCGGTGAAGCGGCTATCCGCGCTATTGGCGCTGTGCTCAATACTGCCGAAGTGAAGGCCTTCTGTGAGCGCATCATCGATGGCCGAAACAGTGACAGTCTGTGGGCTGTTCCAGTTTGAGGGTGTAAACATAAGGCTCGCGGGAGCGGTTGCCAATTGGTTATCAGCTAGCATGTTGACGGATACGTTGCTCGTTGGCTCTGCAAGCAGACGCACTGTATAGCTATCTTGAGCGCCTGCTTCGGAAACGAAGGTTTCCGCGCCGCTTGCGGTGAACTGGATCAGGCTGCCGACTTCATGGACCATGAAGCCGCTCGTTTCGTTGGAAAACTCGGGCGTGCTGGCGGGTGCTAGAGTAATCGCTTCAAAACTGGCCGCACCGATTGCGCTGCCTGATAGCCGTGTGCCGAAGGGGGTACCGCTGATTTCGATATTGTGGAAGCTCACCTCGCTAAACTGGGGCGCGGGTGAGGTGTTGGCGAAGGATCCATGCAGCCGCATGCCGCTGAAGTGTGTTTGCTCGATGATGATGTCTTCGACGATGATGTTCTTCACGTCACCGAAGCCGCTTTGAAAATCAATCGCCGCCAGCTCCGCGCCAAAGATCCCGCGCGCGCCTGTGCGACGCAAAGTGTTCTCGTAGATGCGCATCGGCTCTCCATCGCTGAAGGGGTAGCCGACTTGCGTGCCGCCCGTGCCGCTGGTAAAGAAGAAGAGGGTGCTCCCGCGGATGCCCGCGCCGATGTATTGATCGGTCACAAGGTTGTGATGGATACGGTGCCCCTCGCCGCCGAAGACCGCGAGCGCACCCGCTCGCCAGCCGCACTCGACGGTGTTGTAGCGTATTCGGTTGTTTTGTGTCATGCCAATGCTCCTGTTATAGCCAGACGACCAAGAGGCGAGCGCGTCGTCGCCTGCCGCGCGGATGTGGCAATTCTCGATCACCGTATTGCGCGTGCCGCTGGCTAGGTTGATGCCGTCGGCAAAGGTGTTGCGAATACGGCAGTCGCGGATGATGAGTCCATCTGCAAATCCGTAGGGGCTATTAAGATCGCTGATCCACATCCCGGTTTCCGTGTTTTCGATCCAGACGTGCTCGATTGTGGATTGCCCGCCCCAGAGGCCTTTGATTCCATGATAACCCTCGTCGCGGTCGACTTGTGCGCCTGCGAGGTAGAGTTGGCGCAGTTCGATGTCGGTGCCATCTGCGCGGATACCGCCATCGCGCGCGCCACCCGTTTCGGAAAAGAAAAGCTCGCTCTGCCAGAAGCCCGCGCCTTCAAGGATTGTCCCCGAAGGAAGCACGAGTTCAGCCCGCACGTTGTAGCGACCTGCGGGGATGAAGACGGATTTTCCTGCACTGGCTGCGGCGTTGATGCAATTCTGGATCGCTACGGTATCGTCAGTGGTATCATCCCCTACGGCGTTCCACGGCGCGGCGGTCACATCGTAGGCATCGGCAGGGGGCGTGTGGGTGGTCGCGATCTCCGCGTCGAGGTTGTCGACCCAAACCAGTTGATCGCCCGCCTGGCGGCTTAGCTGGATGGTGTCGCCGATCTGAATCGTATCTAAAAGTAGGATACGTGAATCGGCAAATCGCTTGGCTGGGACGCGCCCTGCGGCAGGGGTGTCGTATTCTTTGCCGCCATCGAAATAGATCCAGGCTTGCGCGGAATCGATCGGGATTTGCTGGCTGCGACTGGGACTGCCATTCACAGGTAAAATCGTCAGAGTGATCGTGCCTGACTCGCCGTCGATTAAGCTGTAGCGCAGAGTCAGCGCATCGGCAGCTTCGGTTGCAGTCCATGTCGCGGCTGTGCCAAAATCGTTGAGTAGGATACAGCCACCATTGTGCGACTCTGCGGCGGGGGAGTTGCGATCCAGCGCAGCGGTGTAGGTTTGCTGGATTATCTCTGCAGGCGCGCTCAGGCTCTGCAGATTTGTCTCGTCGTAACGCGTCCACGGGAGCGTTGCGCCATGAGGGATGGCTTCGAGGCGATAGCGCTGACTCAGAAAAGTCGGATCGAGAACGGCGGTTTGTAAGTTTTGATCAGGGTGATCCTCTGCCGTGAAGTATTGGTCGACCTGCCAGGCACTGCGGATGCGGAAGAAATCGACATCCGGCTCAAAGACCCAACGGTGGCTGGTAAAAGCGTTCTCGAAGGCGGCGATTTCGAGAAGCCCATTTTGGTTCTCGATGTGGAGGCTTTGGCCACTGACGCGATTACGAATCCAATATTGATCCGGTTCGGGAGTGGCCGTGATGAACCAGTGCGTGCGGAGATCCCGATTGTCCGCGACTTCAGTATAATTGACTGTATTTTGTCCAGTCTCGTGGCTGAGGTATTTGTCCTTGAAGACGCTTTGAATACGAATGTATTTTCGATCCAGCGGATCGGTGTAGTCATTTAAGTCCAGGGCTAGACCGACATTTGTAACAATGGGTAGAACTAGAAGGATGCAGAGTCGGTAGAGGGAATGCATAGGTCATCTTAGTTATTAGCAAGAGCGCGGCATTTAGCAAAATGCCCTGAGTTTTATGTAAACTAGTATTTTTCGGTAGGGTCTCTGCTTGCAGAGACCGCCGGTTCGGTAGTGGATTCGGGATGCCTTCGCCGAAGCGTGGTCAAATCCTTAGTTTACATAAACCAGAGTCTGGTATTTTCTAAATCTTAATTATACGCATTCTAACTTACATAAATCCCCTTCTGATATGAAAGCCAGCTCTCCCAAAAACACTTTAGGCTTCACTCTGATCGAATTGCTCACAGTGATCGCAATCATCGCGGTACTCGCCGCGATCCTTATTCCTGCCGTGGGCAAAGTCCGTGCATCCGCCCATCAGGCTGATTGCGTCAATAACCTGCGACAATTAACAAATCTCTACCTCCTTCACACCCAAGAGAAGAAGGGCAAGTTGCTCGCCGCGAGCGACGGCGTGGCGAATGGCAAATACTGGCAGTTCTACCTACAAGAATTCATGGAGGCAGATTCCGAAGTGCGCCAAATGGATGGCTTTCACTGCAAGGCCTGCCTCGCTGCCAACCCCGGTCTCGATGACGGGCGCGACATCCTCCGCTCCACTTATGGTTTGAACAACTTCATCGGTCGGGGCGGCGTCAATCCTGGTGACACTTCGACTTGGGGAATCAATTTTCTGATGCAAGCGCCTGAGCCTTCGAGGACAGTGCTTTTCGCGGATCCAGCGATGGAGAGTTCGCGTAACACGATGGTGGGCATCGGCTATGAGGCGAATCTGTTTCCCGTCGCCTATCATCCCAGCGATCAGGTCAACATGTCCTTCCTCGACGGGCATGTCGAGACACGCCCTGTTTCAGAGATCCCCACCTCGGACGATGTCTATCCGAAAGGTCAACGAGGCTCTTACTTCTGGCGCGGCTGGTAAGCACTTCTTAACTCTAAGAATCATTATATGAAAAACATCTCCATACTCATCGCATCACTTAGCTTTATGACTCTGGCTTCGGCGCAGATCACAGCTTTGAATAACGGCTACCATCAATGGAATAGCAGCGAATGGACGAGCGGCATACCGACTGCCTCCTCAACTATATTTTTAAACGATAATACAAATTTAAGTATCAGCGATGGCGTGGTTGCGAAGGCCAAAGGTATACGAGCCGGCAACGTAACGACATCGACGACTTCGATTGATTTGAATGGCGGTAGCCTCGATCTAGATTTTATAATTCTGAGTAACAGCGCCACCGCTAACTCCACATTTTACCAAGACGGCGGCTCGCTCAAGATCGCGAATACTACTTACTTCGATTTCGTTCTCGGCTCGTCTGAAGGTGCCTCGACCGCAGCTTGTTTTGCCCAAGCCACCTTCTCGGGTGGCAGTGCCTCTTTCTCTGACGTCGTTTTTAATCTCTCCGCAAAACGCGACCTCAAACTCACTTTAGACGGGAGTCGTGCCGAGGTGACCGCAGCCACCCTGCGAGGCGCTCAACAAGGAACCGCACCGGTTGAACCTGCTGTTTTAGACTTTGAATTTGATCGCCGTGGCATCGCTCCGCTCACGCTCAGTGGTTCGCTTGCGCTGGGAGCTGGTGATGAGTTCATCCTGAAAATCGATGGCAGCCAGTACCGAGGAAGAGAAACTCGATTCGTGCTGATTGACGCTTCGGCACTCTCTGGCGAGTTTTCGGAGATAGTGATCGAGGGCTTCCAAGGAGGTGCTTCCGTTTATGCCGACGAGGCTAATAGTGACATCATTCTGACGATCCCCTAGTCAACCTCAGCGATTTCTAATTTGAAACCCCACCACGTAACTCGCCCCGAAGACCGTATCCCCTTTCTACAGAAGTGCGCCTACGGTACCGGTCAAATCAGTAACATCATCCTCGCGCTGGCGATCGCCAACCTCGCGCCCTTCGTGCTCACTGTCGAGCTACAGGTGGATGCCTTTCTGGTCGGCCTCGCCATGGGATTGCCTCGCCTCTGGGATGCGTTTACCGACCCCGTGGTCGGCTACATGTCGGACAATCACCGCTCGAAGTGGGGGCGACGTAAGCCCTTCCTCCTCGTCGGCGCGATCTCTGTAGCGCTCTGCCTCGCGTTGATGTGGCAGATGCCGCGTGGCTGGTCGGAGATGTCCTACTTCTGGTTCTTCCTCGGTATGTCGCTCGTCTTCTACCTTTGTTACACTGTTTACGCCACGCCCTTCGTGGCCATGGGCTATGAGCTGACGTCGGACTACCACGAACGAACCCGACTTATGGGTACGATGAACTTTATCGGTAGCCTCGCTTCCATCCCTATGGCATGGCTCTTTGCCATCACACAGTGGGATATTTTTTCTGATGGGGTGGAAGGCGCACGCTACTTGGCAGTCGGCCTAGCCATCGCCGTGGTCTTACTTGCACTAGTGCCGATCTGCTTTCTGAAAGATCCGACGAAGCATCGCTTCCAAAAGCAAACTAAAGAACAGAAAGCCATTACAGATGCCGTGCCACGGCTCTCCTTTACGGCTGGCCTTAAGACCACACTGAAGAGCCGCAGCTTTCGCTGTATTTGCTTTGCTACTTTTGCTTTCTTCCCAGGCTTGATCTTGATTCAGAATTTCAGCTCCTTCCTTGTGATTTACTACATCTACGGGGGCGATAAAGACGCCTCTTCCATTCTCATTGGTTGGTCAGGCTCGCTGGCGGCTTTTCTCGGCTTAGCATTTATCCCACTAGTCACTTGGATGGGTACCCGTCTCGGCAAGCGACAGGCCTTTATGATCTGTGCGGGGCTAGCGCTCTTTGGCACGCTGATCAAGTGGTTCTGCTATCAGCCGACGATGCCCTATATGAACCTCATACCGGGGCCGTTTATCGGGATTGGTTTTGCCGCGCTCTGGATTTTGATGGGCTCGATGATGGCCGACGTCTGCGACGAGGACGAGTTGAACACCGGCGAGCGCCGCGAGGGTACCTATAGCGCGATTTATTGGTGGATCGTGAAGCTCGGGCTATCGGCTTCTTTAGTCGTATCGGGACTGCTGCTTAATATTACAGGTTTCGATGAGGCCATAGGTGCAGCTCAATCGGATGCGACCTTCTTCTGGATGCGTGTCTGTGACATCGTCTTTCCGGCTGCCTTCATCGCGGCTTCGATCTACTTCATTTACAAATTCCCACTGACGGAAAACCGCGTTTACGAAATCAAGCAAGCGCTGGATGCCAAGAAGGCGGAAGCTCAACCTTAACTCTTAAATCCTGAATCGTAAATCGTAGGGCCTTTGCTTGCAAAGTGCCGCCATTTTGGTGTTCGCGGTGACGTGCAAGCACGCACCCTACGAATAAAAAGCTAAATTATGAAATTTTTGCTCATCGTTTTATCCATGCCCTTTGTTTTCGGTGCTGTTCACGCAGCCGACTATCAAATCGAACAAAATGTCGCCTATCGCGAAGCATCGGACGACGCTTACGTCACTGAGCGCTGTGTTCTTGATATTTCCTATCCGAAAGACGCCGAAGGCTTTGCCACTATTATTTGGTTTCATGGCGGTGGCTTAACCGAGGGCGCGAAATACATACCCAGCCAGATCTCGTCGGCAGGACATGCCGTCGTCGCGCCGAACTATCGGCTGAGCCCTAAAGTTTTTGGGCGAGAGTGCATCGGTGATGCGGCTGCAGCAGTCGCATGGGTCTTTCAAAACATTGAAAGCTACGGCGGTGATCCGGATAAGATATTTATCTCGGGGCACTCCGCTGGTGGCTACCTTGCGAGCATGGTGGGTTTGGATAAAAGCTATCTCGCGGCACATGGCATCGACGCGAATCGGATCGCGGGCTTGATCCCGTTTAGTGGCCACACCATTACGCACTTCACTATTCGCAAAGAGATGGGCAGTTTTCCGCCGCATCAAGCACTGGTTGATGAATTAGCACCACTCTTTCACGTGCGCGTAGACGCGCCACCACTCTTGCTCATTACGGGCGATCGCGAGCTAGAGCTTTGGGGACGCTACGAAGAGAATGCCTATATGATGCGGATGATGCGCGTGGCTGGCCATAAAGATACCCGCTTGATGGAGCTTGATGGTTACGGCCACGGAATGGAACTGCCAGCATTTCCTCTTTTGCTGAATGAAATCGCACGGGTGTTAGAATAGGTTGGAGTTCCGTTTAGGCGGTCAGGTTTCAGGGCTATTCAAACGCGACCGCCTAAACGGGACTTGTCCTAGCGTGCAAAAACCCGCACGTAGTCCACCTTTAATTGTGCGGGAAACTCCGCAGTGTAGTCAGGGTGCCCTGGCCAGTTACCTCCGACGGCTAGATTGATGATCATGTGGAAGGGCTGGTCGAACGGCGCTGGAAAGGCGCCACCTTCGGATTTCCATTTGGTCGCTTCGTGATAAAGGATATCGTCTACATACCAGCGAATTGATTCGACTGACCATTCGATTGCAAAGGTGTGGAAGTCGTCGGCGAAAGTGCCTTCGGGGAGAGCGTAGCTTTGTCCGCTACGTTCATTTCTTGGCCAGCCGCCTCCGTGGTGGATGGTGCCGTGAATGGTCGATGGCTCGTGCCCAACGAGTTCAGCGATATCGATCTCACCACTGGCCGCCCATCCCCCATACTTTTCATTTTCGGGCAGCATCCAGATAGCAGGCAAGAGGCCACGACCCTTCGGTAGCTGGGCACGAACTTCAAAGCGCCCGTATTTCCAAGATGCGCGACGCTTGGTGCGGATGCGCCCGCTAGAGTATTCTTTCTGCACGCCCGCGATATTGAGTGCTTCTTTGTGTGCTTCGATAATGAGATGACCGTCTTCAACTCGTACATTCTCAGGACGATCCAGGTAGTATTGCAGCTCGTTGTTGCCGCCGCCGTGGCCGTTTTCTTCAACGGCCCACTTGGTGAAATCGAGTTCTTCGCCGTTGAACTCGTCCGACCAGACAAGTGTGGACTCTCTTTTGACCGTAAATGTGTTCTGGCTTAGATTCACGATCGTATTTCCCACATAGTTATGAGCAGCGAAGTCGTGTAATGTGAGCAAGCCCTTTGCGCTAGGGAATATTTTGAGTGCGGCATCATTGGCACCGTCGATGGTTGTCGCCTTGAAGATGATTTTGGCGGCCGCGTGTGGGCCATGCACGCTAATGCCAGATGCGGCAGAGTCGCGCACCGTATTACCTTCGAAGATCAATTCGGGAGCGATGTCAGAGTTCTTTAAGTGTATCCATATGCCTCCTACGGGTTCGCCAATATAGCATTCTCCGCCTGTGCTTTGGATCTGATTGTTTCGTACTGTAATCGAGTCTGAGAAAGGTACTGATCCAAAGCCAGAGCTGACGAGTATGCCTGCGCCAGAAGTGACGGTGCCTATTAGCTTATTATTTTCTACAATGTGGCCGCCACCACCGTAGATGCCAATGGCGTTGGCGTGCCAAGGGAGTTCTACTGTGTTGCGTGAGAAACGATTGTTTAGGCAAGCTTGTTGGGAAGACCATTCGCCACTGGGCGACCATGTGGCGAGGGCATCGTCGCCGGTATTTCTGAAATGAGAATTCTCTACGACTGAGCCCGTTGTCCCGTCGCAAAAGTTGAGGCCATCAGCCATTACGTTGCGGATGCGTGAGTTCCGAAGGCTGAGTCGGCGAGTTCCGTGGTTTGTCCAGAAAGCGCATTTGAGGTGCTCGATCCAGAGACTCTCAAAGAGGGAGTCTTCGCCGAGATTACCGTTGAAGGCATTGTCGGGAGAGTTGTCGTCCCGGTAGTTTGTTTCACCAGATATGGCGAGGTCGGCGACACGGACGCGCTTACCCGTACCTTCAAACATAGGGCGACTACCTGAAAAAGTGCTGTGCCACATGCCGGCGCCTTGGATGTCTACCTGACCGAGTTCGATGCGTTCGCCGTTAAGCTTAAAATCTCCTGGTGGTATCCAGAGTATCTTCTGTGTGCTTTCTGCTTTGGCGAGGGCCCTTAAGAGCGCAGGTGTATCGTCAGTGTCATCGTTTGGCGATGCGCCAAAGTCGAGTAATGAGAGGCTGCCTACTGGCTGGGGTAATGGGTCGGGTGCCAGTTCTAGTTCAATAAAGTCGATCAAGTAATAGGGGGAGATGTCACCTTCAGTCACAGTGAATGTAATTTGGTCACCGACGTTCACTTTGGGTATTTTGACCCGAACTTCATCCCAGAACTTATGGCCTCTTCCAGCGATAGGATCGTTCGTCCATGGAAAGTTCCCATAGACCCATGCATGCTTCGAAGTCAATTGGATCGGCTCCAGTGCCTCTCCGTTGAGATATATACTCAGGCTGGTCTCAGTGCCACGCCCATCGGCACTATCGGGTATACTGAAACGCAGCACGCAGGTATTGGCGCGAGCGGATACGGTAAACTCAATGCTGTCTTGCTGTTGATCGAGCCGGACGTAGCTTCTGCCTGAGGCCTCAGAGGCGGGCGTCAGATATTGGCGTGAGGGCGCGACGATCTCAGCATTAGTTTTGGCAGCCTCGGCTTCGAGCTTCACCCAAGGCAGTGTTGCGCCATAGTCTACTCCAGCATGGGCGGACGCTGTTATCAAGTAAAGTGCAATCGTCCAGCGCATCTAGTCCAAGAGTTTTTCGCCCATTTGTGAGCGGCGGATCAACTGCATGAAATAGTCGGGCTGCTTCCATTCGCCGTTGAGATAATA
>Ga0222653_1000836_pt1 | contig 16883 bp, 15 predicted proteins | sample AntAcemetagen419_FD_179856 | JGI IMG/M metagenome (GOLD analysis project Ga0222653, IMG submission 179856) | Saline water microbial communities from Ace Lake, Antarctica - #419 | ecosystem: Environmental > Aquatic > Non-marine Saline and Alkaline > Saline | place: Antarctica: Ace Lake...
TGAGCAGTGAAGCGCAGGTTTTGACGCCGTCCGGACAGTGCTTATGGGCATTCCCCACATTGTACTGAATAGTTGCTAAATTTTAATATATTAGGTAATTCGAGTCCTTTGATTAGCGTTCAAGGGATTTTTTAATGTACCATTACAGAAAAGTGGAGGTAGTTGACTATGGGTATGAAGCCATTGTTGTTAGGAATCGCAGCAGTCTTTTTGGTCAGTAGCCAATATGTTGCTTCTAGAACAGTTTTCGATGACGTCTCGATGTTTGCAGCCTTAGGAGCGCGAGGAATTCTTGCCGGAGTTTTGCTGATGGCCTATTTTCGCAAAGATTATCTTAGAGACTACAGTGTCAAAGCCTTGCTGTGGTCTATTGCGGCAGTAGCTTTGGGGTATTTTGGAAGCAGTGTTTTAGCTATTCACAGTGCGGCGGGAATTTCTTCGGATTGGCGGATTCTACTGTCATTAACGGTCCCATTTTGGGCCTATGTATTTGCATTGATAGCTAAGCAAGAAGCAAGGAAACCAATGGCATTAGCGGGTTTAGCTTTGATTTTAGGAGCAATAGCCTTTAGAAGTTATCCCCATTTAGAGCTGAATGAACTTTTTGCGAGTTCGGACCCATCAATATATCTACTGTCTGTTCTTATGCTTGCAGGGTCATACTTTTTTATAAATAAGGCCATTGATCAAACAAGTATTGGAGCAGCTTGTATTTCTTACCTAGTTTTAGGCGGAGTGGCGTTTAGGCTATTAGCTCCAGGGCAGGAGCAAGAAATATTTAACACCTTTATGGCTTCTTCCGAAAATGTTCTCTATCTTCTTTTTGATGTGATTCTGGCGACAGGGTTGGGTTATTTTCTCACATTCAAGAGTATCAAAGAATTGGGTGTCGTTAAATTTACCAACTTATTATTTTTGGCACCATTGTTTGTAATGGGTATAGATTATTTGTGGTTTGGAGAAGGCGTAGAGTCTAGTCAGCTAATTGCTGGTGGCGTTATAACACTGGGGGTAGGTCTGTTTCAAAGGGCCTAAAAAAAGCTGTCATATTTTGTATGACAGCCCATTTATTTAGTCGCAAGTAGTTTCTTTAGCCTGAGCAATTGCCGCTCTTATAGCTGCTTTAGAACTATTGTCCCATGAACCGATGTGATTATATAGCATATGGCCAGTACAGTCGGTTACAAAAACCTGAGGAATTAGGTTTTGATTACTTAAAGCATTCCAAACTTTTTTATCAACATCTTGAACTACCGGATGATTTGGAGAATGTTTTCTAATCCAGGTAGCATAGTCACGATCAGACTTGTCTAAGCCTAAATCCATAAACTTAACCTGAGTGTCTTCTGCATACTCAGCAACCATAGCTTTTACATTGCCAACATTGGCATTACACGCGCCGCAAAAATTTGCAAATGCTTCAAAAACGAAAACGGAGTTACCAGCTTCGCCAAGATTAATTGTGGCATCGCTTGTGGGACCGTTTTTCCATGGAAATTCAGTTGTTGATGGATCGAATGATGCTTGAGCGCTCGCTAGAGTCGCAGTCAAGAATAAAATAGCCGAAATAATAATACGCATTTTTTCCCCTTAAAAATTTGTTGTAATGATATTATCCCATATTTGGGTTTTTTATAGAAGATTACGGCTGTTACTTTTTCTTATGGTTCCTATTATCAAAAGTGCAATTTCTGGACTCGCCTCATTTCGCCATGCCTTGAATGGTAAGCACAATCGATCTTTTACCCCCATGATCGCGATGTTCGTTCAAATAAATACCCTGCCAAGCTCCTAATGCTAGGCAAGAATTGCTTATGGGAATAGTCAATGAGGCTCCCATTAAGGAAGATTTTACATGGGCAGGCATATCATCTTTGCCTTCATCGACGTGCACAAAATTCAAGTTTTCAGGTACGATATAGTTAAGGGTCATTTCTAAATCGGTCCTAACATCAGGGTCTGAGTTTTCGTTGACTGTTATTGAGGCAGAGGTATGCAGAATAAAAATATTGTAACTATTCAGCACATTTGCATTACGAATTACCACGGAATGTTCACAAGTGCTGTCCGGCAAGGAAAAACCGAGCATTGCAGCGCAGCGTACTTTAGTACGTGAGCAGTAAAGCGCAGGTTTTGACGCCGTCCGGACAGTGCTTATGGGCATTCCCCACATTGTACGGAATAGTTACAAAATATTTAACAATCCGATATTAACTTGTTCTAACTCAGGGAAATTTTTAATAAGATCCTTAGTAATTAAATGGCACCCTCGTTCTTTAGCGGCCAGTGAAATCGTTTTTTGAATCCAAATCATTTTAAACCCATTTCAGTTTTAGAGAATGAAAGTAAGTAGAGAATGAAAGATAGTACAGATGTAGATCAAAATGAATTCAAATATTTCAATCGAGAAATTAGCTTGATTGATTTCTGCCAGCGTGTTGTTGAAGAAGCTGAAGATAAAAATACACCGATACTTGAAAAACTAAGATTTCTCTCAATTTGTTCAGCTAATTTGGACGAATTTTTTATGGTTCGCGTAGCGGGTCTTAGAGCCATGCAAAAAGAAGGGATTCGTCTGACCGAGTCTCCTGAACAAATGCCAGTATCAGAAGCATTGATATTAGTTAGAGAGAGAACTAAGAAACTGTACAAACGTCAGTATGAAGCGTTTCACAACGAGCTATTGCCCAAATTGAATGCTGAGGGCATTAGTTTAGCTAAAATATCAGATCTAAGTGAAAGTCAGTTCATCGAAGTAGACGAGTATTTTCATGAGCAAGTATTTCCTGTTCTAACGCCTTTATCATTTGATGCAGCCCACCCCTTTCCTTTTCTAGCTAACCTTTCGATGTATTTGGTAGCGGTTCCTAAGGGGATTGATTCAGAAGAAATCGTATTGGACAGAATAAGATTCGTTGGCGTCCCCAAAGTATTGCCAAGGATGGTGCCTTTGCAGACAAAGAAAAAGGATAAGTTTCGCTTCATTCTCTTGGAAGATCTCATAGAAGCGTTTCTTGGTGAGCTATTTTTTACAGACACGGAGATGGATGTTTTTGCCATTCGTGTCACTCGCAATCTCGATTATAATCTGTTAGAAAATCAGGTTACAGATTTGCTCAAAGCGATGCAAAAAGAGGTCATCAGTAGGGAGTACCAAGAAGTTGTGCGGATTGAATATGACGAAAAAATGCCCAAGGATCTCATTGAACATATTTCTGAAGAGCTTTTGGTTAACAAAGAATCTGCTTATGCTGTTCCTTGGCCCGTAGATATTGGCGGTTTGACAGGTATGTATAAATTACCGCTGCCTCACCTTAAGTTTCGCCCTTTCAACCCTAGATTACCGGCATCTTTTACGACTAAAGATGATATTTTTTCGATTATAAGAAAAAAAGATCTCATGGTTCACCTGCCATTCGAGAGTTTCTATGCAGTAACAGAATTTATGTCTTCAGCAGCTCATGATCCGAATGTTCTGGCGATTAAGCAAACTCTGTATAGAACTGCTGGTGATTCGCCTATTACCGAAGCGTTAATTATCGCTGCAGAGAATGGCAAGCAGGTAACCGCGATTGTTGAATTGAAAGCGCGTTTTGACGAAAAAAATAATATTACATGGGCAAGAAAGCTAGAGCGAGCAGGCATCAATGTGGTCTTTGGCTTTATTGGTATGAAAACTCATGCAAAAATGACATTGGTAGTCAGAAAAGAAAAAAACAAACTCGTAAGTTATGCCCATTTGTCTTCGGGTAATTATAATTCAAATACTGCCAAGTACTATACTGACGTAGGCCTGTTTACAGCACATCCCAAAATTACCAACGAAGTTTCGGCACTATTTAATATGGTCACTGGTTTTAATATGAACACAGATTTGCATCAGATGAGAAATCATCAATTGTTGCCATCGTTAGAACATATTTCTGTCGCACCCCTGAATATCAGAGAAACTTTTCTTCGTTATATTGCAAGAGAAATAGAATGTGCAAAAAAACATGGTAGCGGCAACATTATTTTCAAATGCAATGCTATCATTGACAAAGAAATCATTGATGCACTGTATACAGCCTCCCAAGCTGGTGTGAAGATAAAGTTAATTGTCCGAGGTATTTGCTGCTTAAGACCCAATGTGCCCGGCTTGAGTGAAAACATCGAAGTTATATCAATCTTAGATAGATTTTTAGAACATTCGAGGGTGTATTATTTTCAAGGAGCAGGTGAAGAAACTGTTTTGGTGGGAAGTTGTGACCTTATGCCTAGAAACTTGGACCGACGGGTTGAGCTCCTATTACCAATCTTAGATGAAGATATCAAAATAAGAGTTATACAGGAGTTTCTCTATCTCTATTGGGATGACAATACCAAAGCTAGGGAGCTGCAAAGTAACGGTGACTATGTTTTTAGGGTTCGCAAACCTGGGGAAATACCAAATAGAGCCCAGGAAATGCTGATTAATATAGTCCGAGAGGCGGGAATTAAATCGATTCCTTATGACAAAGCTATACGGCACAACGCTTCCAGGCAAAAGGGTCGTCCTATGGCAAAAAGTAAAAAATAGCCAATTTTTTTGATCAATATCTTTATATTGGGGCAATTTTTGATTACCCTTAATATATGAATATTACTAAAAGAAGCGCCTTCTCAAGGCTGATAAAAATCGTAGCACTGGTGGTTAGTTATTTGGTCGTAACTGATGTTGTATTTGCAACTGGTATGCTGGGAGATACAGCAGCAGTTTCGAACACCCCATCAGGTGCAACCGAAAACCCAGCGAATGCTGCCCATGTCGATCGTACTACTTTTCAATACGACCCATCCCTTTTTCAAAGCTCAAGTTTGAAGCTTAGATACCCCGGTAACAAGCCGGTTAGCTCTGATAGTTCTGGAGTTAGCTTGATGGCTATTCCTAGTTTTGTTTATAAGGTAAATCAAAAACTGGGTATAGCGGGGGCTATTATTCCCCCTCTTCCCATAGGACTTCCAATAGAAGTTAAAGAAGTTCCGCTAGTAGTACTAGGGAATCAAGCTCAAGTAGACCTAAAAGGTGAAGGGGGGCTAAATGGGTTATTATTTGCTACCGTTGGCTATCAGGTTAGCAATACGATCTCCGTGGGTGCAGCTGTGAATTTCATGTCAGCAAACTTTAAAATTGCAGTTACTCCTTCAGAGGGAGGTGATCCGCTTCTAAACTTGAATGGTACTTTGGTTTCGACCGATGTCATTGTTGGTGCTCGTTATAAGCCCAATGCAAGATTGGAGCTGGGTGTTGCCACAAGTTTATTTAGTTCTTCACAGATGGATATCGCTATTGATTCAGCGCTTACTGAAGAATCCCCGGGTGGGGGAGGAGGATCTGGTACTGCTATTAGCAATATTCTAGTGGGAATGAAGATCAAATTTTCAAAATTGCGTTTGAACTTAGATGGTAAATTTACGCGGGCCCCTGAAGGTGCGACGGATCTATCGTTGGCTGACTTACAAACTTATCCCAAAGAGGTACATAACACTTTTGGAGTTAGAGCCGGTGCTACCATTAAGATGAGTGAGAGCAATAGTGTGTTGCTCGGGTTTCGGTATGAACCGTCCGGCATTGGAGCAGGCTCTCGAGAAGATGGTTTGGCAGGATTTGGTACAATGGATGTAATTAACCTCTACCTTCCCGTTGCTGGAAAACCATTACAACCCTATTGGAAAGCTGGCGGCGGAATTCAAACACAATTCGGCAAAAAGCGCATTCGTTCAATAGAAAGAGTTAATGGAAAAAAGAAAGTTTCTACAACATATTTCAATCAATGGATTGTAGCAGGTGGTTTTACATATCAAAAATCATCTTTAGGTATTAACGAGAATGGTTCGTTACCAGGTGCTTATGTTCAGAATATTATGTCTATTCCCTTAAGAATAGTATATCGCATGTAAAATTTGATGTTTAGAAATTTATAAATTTAGCGAATTAGTCAAACTGTTTGAAGTCTTCAACCATTAAGTTGAGTTTGACATACCCAATAGCATCACCCGCGAGGGTATCCCCATCTGGATTGCCAAAAAGATCCCCCAAGTTACCTTCGATTTGAATTTCAGGTATCATTAACGGCCTTGTATTCCAGTACCATTCAAATTTTTCTATTATTAAGCCTTCTGAAGCTGTAAAGCCTTCAAACCCTGAAGTCTTCATTTCCCAGTGCATAACATTTTTAAAGGGATCTAAGCCACTTTTTTCCATTAGCGGATTAGAGTATTTGCCTTGGTGATTCAAAACTTTTAGTTTGAATTTGCCAGAACCCGTTTTGCCCGATTTATGTGTTGCCGAACTTGAAACTGTTCTTTCGAAATCTTTGAAATCATCAGGGTTATTAATGATTGGCCCCAACATTAAAGGACGAGGCGGATCAAATTTTACGCCGGCAATTTCCGAGAGTGATAGAACCTTGCCATCATGAGAAACAGGGCTATCACCACCTTTGTCGCCAAAACCGTCAAGTATACCTTTGCCACTGTCTCCCCCACCAATTCCACCAGATAACACAGAAGCTAAGTCAATATTCATATTGCCACCACAAGTAATAAATGCTTCTGGAAGTTCAATTGAGAAATTTGTCATAATTGTCAGATCAACAACACCGCGGCAAAGAACTGCCCCAGAGTCACTAGTGATTTTAATTGCATAACGTGCACTAGCGGCCTTTTTAATTGTTTCAGACTCTTGATCTAATGAGGCAGCATTGTCCCCACCGGCAAGAAGCGAGGTAGGCTTGCTTTCAAAATTACCATCATCTTTGAAAATTTTGTCTTCATTATTATCACATGAGGTCATAAAGAAGAAAATTAAGATTAAACTGTTAATTTTAAGTTTCATGATTATAGTCCTATCACCGATTTAAGAATGTCTTTCATGCCGCCACCCAACATTTTTTTTGCTTCAGATTTAATAATCCCATCAACAAATCCAATTTTATGGATTCCTATATTAAGAAAAACATCTACATAAACATCAGAGGCATGGGGTACAATTAGTATTAAGCCCTGAAAAGATTTTAGAAATGACTGTTTGTAAGTACGGTCTTCCATTGTGTAAATGGAGACGGCAAATACCCCATCTACCATTTCTCCTTTTGCTTCAATAACATTATCCACGTCTACAAGGCCTTTGCCTTTAATGCCGATTTGCATGTTAAAAGATAATTTTTCTGTATCAAATTCGGGAGCAACGATCATTTCGGTGTCTAAATCTATAATTCCGCTAGGGCCACCTTCGCCGCCAACATCGAATGTACCTTTTCCGGTACCTTCGCTTGCCTTCATTTTAGCCGCAAGAGCTGAGGCAAGTCCAATGATTGATTTGCCAAGCCATGCTTGAGATCTAATGCGAATATTTATTACATCACCATCTGCATCTGGGAGATCATCGAGTCCTTGAAAATAGAAAGCATCTGCTGATTGGAAATTAATAGCATACTTACCAGGATCGCTGCAGTCAGAAATTCGCACTCCAGAAGCTTCTAAAGTAGGACCATTTCCTGAATTGTCCAAGGTGCTGCAAACACCATTTACTTTGCCTGCCAAGGAATCACCAGACACTGTGAATATATCACTGACGTCACCGGCACTGTCCACTGGAGCTCCACAGCCGTAAAGCATTAAGCTTGCTACTGTGATAACTGATAGATTTTTAAGTATAGTACGCATTATTTTTATTTAGTCCTCATCATCATCATAGGTATTTCCCACTTCATCCTCGGAATCAAAGCTTGAGTCTTCGACTCCTTCTTGAGAAATTAGAAATGCTTCTGCCTTGACTACAATAATCTTCATTGCGAGCTTTATAAGTGGCCCCATTGCTCCGCCGGCATCACCACCTAATCCACCTCCATTAAGAAGTCCGCCTAACCCCCCTGCGCCCCCTGCACCTCCTCCTAAACCACCAGCGGCAGCCTCTTCGGCCTTAAATTCAACACGAAAATAGGGAATAGCGATAGGGTCTAAGCTGATTTTTGCTTCAAACTTGTCAAATAACATGTTTGTAAGCTTTGATTTGATGTTTGAAAACCCTGTGACTTGTGAATTGAATGTTAGGGTGTTTTTAAATGATTTCACCATATCAGGCGGAGTATAAGGTACTCCGAACTCTGTCACAGTCAACGATACCGAACCTTTTCCTTTGTCGCCGGTCTCCTTATTCCAAAGCGCAACTTCTCGTGTAACAGCTAAAGATTTAAGTTTTGATTTTTTCGTAGCTAAGAAAGAAGGGATAAGTGGACGAGAAGGTTGGAATGACACGGCTCCCATTGATTTAAATCCAATGACATTGTCTTTGATTTCGATTTCTGGGGGAGCATCCCCTCCAGCACCTTTAAGCATTTCACCTAGATCAAATTCTTGACCAAGGCAACTGATAGTGGATTTGAAATCAAACATTTGACCACCGGAAGCACCAAGAGTGGGGTCGAGTGCAATTTTGATATCACCGCCACATACTTCTAGAAATGCGGCGGTGATTTTTACTCTATATTCAGCATCGAGGAATTTCCCCTTTGCAATCTCACTTAACTCGGGAGCTTTTTTATCTCCACCGCTTTCGGAAAAATCTCCATTGCCCTCGCCTTCGCCAATTTCTGCTTTTGAAGAATTGATACCCTTTGTTGCTGTTTGATCACTACAAGACCAAAATGTAGCAGCGACTAACGCTATGTAGACTATGTTGCTATTTTTAATTTGTTGCTTCAATTTGATCATCCATTCATAACATTTATGAGTGCTGTTTAGAAAACTAGGTATTGGTTTTCTAAAATCTTGCACTTCAACTGTCGAGCTATGTTACTAATCGGTCCGAAGACACTAAAACTTTAGGAAAAAGTACGGGTATTTTCGAATCTCTGTGATTTCGGGTAATTAGCAAGAACGAAAGCTATGAAAAAGTAGTAGTTAGAATGACTTAGGGGTCTTGGGTAAGGGGGTTCTAGTCCAGCCCCCTATTTGCACTATTTCCTAAGCTTCTTCAGCAGGTTTAAAGGATTTGTCCTCAAAAGAATAGACCCGGCAAGAATCATAATGAGTCCCACCAACACCCCACTAGTAGATAGTTTTGTGAACGATGCCCAAAAACCAGTTGTCTGGTCTAAGGATGATTCCAAGAACTCGTTAGATTGAACCTGGACAATTAAGGCCAAGATCGAAGATACGATTAGAATACCCAGGGATTTTAGGCAGCGCTCCCAATCAAAGTCTAATTTAGTTTTGACTAACCCCAAGGCCAATAGCAATGAGTTCAGTGACAAAGAGCAGGTAAAGGCAATAGCCATACCCTTGATGCCCATGTCAATAAAAAGATTGAGGAAAAGAAAGTTAGAAAAAATAGAAACGATACTAACCTTCATAGGATACTTGGTGCGGTTTGTAGCAAAATAAAACGATTGAAAAACCTTGTTGAGACCATAAGCAATGAAGGCAAAACTATAGCCTTTTAAAGCTGCTGCGGATTCCAGAACATCGTTTCTTTGGAATTTTCCAGACTCGAATAACAAAGAAATAAGATCTTCAGAGTTTACTAGGTAGAAGACTAGGCAAGGAGCCATCAGCCAAAGTACCAGTTCTAAAGCATTTTGAAATTCCTTAGATACTTCGATGGAGATCTTGCCCCCAGCCCTTGCTATAGATCTCGTCATATGAGGTAGCGCGGTTACACCAATGGCTACCGCGAACAGCGCCACAGGCAAATGCAGCAATCGAAATGCCGCCAATAGCCTCGTGACTGTTCCGGGTTCAAGGCTAGCAGAAAAGTTTGTCACTATGACCTGATTCACCTGGGCCGCCGAGGCCGCAATTGTCATCGGTGCCATCAGGAAAAATATTTGTTTCATTTCAGGACTAATTCTAATTCTCGGAGGAAATATGTGTCCTGATAATAGGGATTTCCAAATGCCCAAAAGCTGGATAAGGGTCTGACCTAATGCTCCGATAAGGACGCCGATTGCCAATCCCGTTATTGCAGGGTCTCCAAAGTACTGGGTGATCCAGCTATAGTCTAAGTCTTGGAGGTGATAGGAAATAACAAGTGAACCAAAAATATATCCGCAATTATAGAGTATTGGTGCTGTAGCCGTTAGAAAAAACTTGCCCTGCTGATGCAGTGCTCCCATGATAACACTGCCGACGACCATAAAACCTAATATGGGAAACAATAAGCGAGAGAGGTTGGTAGCTGTCAGGGACAATGCGGAGCCATACCCGGAGCCAGCCATGATAGTCATGAGGTCAATGAGTTGGGGGGATAGGAGAATACCAATGACGCAGAAAATGGTTACACATAGAGTAACTAACCACAGAGTTTCCGCTAAAAGCTCTTTGGCCCTATTCGGGTTATTTACATTAACTTCCGAAAAAACTTTGGTAAACGCACTTCCTAATGAGCCCTCAGCTAACATCTCTCTAAAAAGGTTAGGAATCCGCATAGCAATTATGAAGGCATCTAGCCCCGCACTTGCACCGAATACCGAGAACATAATGCGATCACGAATGAGACCGGTTATTCTACTTAGGAATGTTCCCATGGCAAAAAATAAACTTGATTTTGCGACAGCCAAAGTAAACCCCGTAGTAAAACAACTTATGATATATCTGTGAATTCTATAATAGTATCTTGAAATTGGATGAATTTTAACTGGTAAAATTGATGAAAAGTATAATGCGAAAACGATCTTCAGTGGTTTGTATAGCCAAGGGAAAAATTCTTGTTGTTATCCTTCGAGATCCCCAAACCGAGATTGCAAACTATTTTGTTCCAGGCGGTAAAATAGAAGAAGGTGAATCTCCCAAGGATGCCGGTATCAGAGAAACGCTTGAAGAGACCGGGTATCAAATTGAGGTAGTGGGGGAGCCGCTCTTCCGCCAGTGCCCCTTTGTTTGGGCGGGACAATTGTATGACTGTCATACATGGTTTTATCTTGGCAAACTTGCCAGCGATAAACAGGATGTTGTTGATGATGCTTCATACAATTTAGGGTCCGACTGGCTCGATGTGAGTGAGATTGATAAGTATCTGGGGTTTAATGAGGAAATTTTAGAGCCAATCAAGGTGCTTCTAAAGCAGGCCCCGCCAGTCTTTGGGGCATAATGGAGATCAGTCGAGCCCTAAATTTAGATTTTAATTCCCCCAGGTTATCGTAACCATCTGTAATTTAAGCCGCTTATAATAGACCGATTTTGAGCCCTATTTCTGTCTTTCGACAATAAGTAACTTAACGGACTGAAAACTATAGGGAAAAAAAACCAATTGTAAAGTATTTGAGCATATCTGGCATAGCAACTAAATTTCATACAAGACTTCGAAAGAGAGATACACAGGATTTGCTTACAAAGCACTAAACACAGAGGTTCAGTTTTCTAGCTCTTTTCTCTTTCAGACCCTTTGATGGGTTGTCCCGTTTGTATCTTTGGATACTATCTGCCGATCTAACCTCTGTGGTGGTAAGTAAACCCTAGTCATGTGTGGCGCGGTTCAAATTCAAATTTGAACCGTGCTCCCGCCTCTCCCTACATTGATACTAATGACCTACACTAATTTATGTTTTTTGCGGGACTTTAATGCCAAGGCATCTATTAATTCAGGAACAATTCCACGAAATGGATAGGCTAATTTTGCTCTAGTAGAAACCGCTACGGTACGATCACCGTTAACAATACCGTTTTTCATGATGAGAGCACATTTTTCTGCAGTCATAGCTACATCCTCTCCCAAACGCTTTTTCATAGGGTTTCCGGAAGCATCAAGTCCTCTGTAGTGAATTTCTGTCAGAACAAAATCAGGAGCTACAATAGTAACCTGTACATCCTTGTCCTTAAGTTCCAATCGTAGTGAATCATAAAAACCATGAATTGCATGCTTGCTAGCAGCATAAACAGCATGACCCGGTACTCCAATAAAACCTGAAATACTAGAAACGGCCACTAAAGTGCCTTTTGATTTAATGATATGGGGCAAGGCGAAGTGGGTTAAATACAAAACCGAGTCAAAGTTAGCATCCATAATTTTCTTTGAAACACTAACGTCTTTTGTATCCACAAAATCAGCCCACAGTGTTATGCCGGCATTATTTATCAAGCCGTCAATTTTGCCAAATTCTTGCACCGTCTTGTCTACAACCTCTTTGCAGAAGTTCATATTCGCTAGATCACCTGCCAGACATAATGTCTTAGGACCTAATGCGGAAATTTCAAGCGCCGTACGATCGAGCTTTTCTTTGTCCCGTGCAACGAGGGTTAAATTAAGTCCTTCAGTAGCAATGAGTTTAGCAAACGCCAAGCCGATTCCGGAAGAAGCACCTGTAAGAATAATTGTTTTGTTTTGGAAGTTATTCATTTTTGTTTTCGCTCATTTATCTCGTTGTTGCTGCTTATGGAATAGTGGTAGTATGTCAGAAAACCACCTTTCCTTACAAATTTGTTTAAAAATTTAATTCTATCTATCAGAAGACTTAATGCTTATTAAACATACTAAAACACCTAAAACCTGCTAAGAAAGGTTGCACAAGGGGTCTATCGGTTTTATAACAACAACTATTGATGAATTTAAATAATGACCCAAAAGGAGAAAATCATGACTACAGAAAATCCCGTTGGATTGAATGGTGGTATTGAATTCGTAGAATTTAACTCAAGTACTCCCGGACAGCTTGATGACTTATTTAAGGCATTTGGATTCTCCAAGTTATACAAACACAAGTCAGAAAATCATGACATGTTCTGCCAAGGCAAAATTAAATTCTTAATCAATAGAGCGCCCAACTCCTTTTCAGCAGAATTCGAAAAGATCCATGGCCCTTGTGTCTCTTCTATGGGGTGGCGTGTAAATGATTCTAAAAAAGCTTATGATGCGGCAATTAAAAGAGGCGCTGTACCAGCTGAGCGCCAAGACTACTTTCTAGAAGACGGTTCAAAAGTTCCTGCGATTATGGGAATTGGCGACTCGATCATCTACTTTATGGAGCCGTCTTTCTGCGATAAATTTATGGCAAAACTAGGATTTGTGGCACATGACAAACCCGTTAAAGTTGAAGAAAAAGGCTTTCAATTAATCGACCATCTGACAAACAATGTTTATAAAGGTGAGATGGAAAAATGGGCCAACTTCTATAAAGATATTTTTGGATTTACCGAAATTCGCTACTTCGATATCAAAGGTGCTAAAACGGGCCTCATTTCTTATGCTCTTAAAGCTCCAGACAGTAGCTTCTGCATTCCTATTAACGAAGGAACTGACAGTAAGTCTCAAATTAATGAGTACCTTGATGAGTACAAAGGTGCTGGCGTACAGCATATTGCCTTACTCACTGACGATATCTTAGGTACTTTGGGCAAAATGGAAGAGACACCCATTGACTGCCTTGATATCGACGATGAATACTATGACACTGTATTTGATCGCGTTCCTAATGTTTCTCAAGATCACGCCGAAATTAAACGCCGCAACGTTCTTGTGGATGGTGATGATGAAGGCTACTTGCTCCAAATCTTCACCAAAAACGTTATTGGGCCTATTTTTGTCGAATTGATTCAAAGAGAAAATCACCATAATTTTGGTGAAGGCAACTTTGGTGCTCTCTTTCGTGCCATCGAAAGAGACCAAGAAAAACGCGGCGTTTTGTAGTTTTTTGGTGTTGGTGTGGGGAATGCTCATATGCACTGCCCGGACGGCGTCAAAGCTTGCGCTGCTTGGCTTTTCCTTGGCGGATAGCAGATCTGAGCATTCCGTGGTTATTTGATATACCTATATGTTCGATAGTGATTTAGATTTTATGTAGAAAGCCCTTTGAGATGAACTCTCAAAGGGCTTTTTTTGATTTATTTGTTTCGGAAGACGGAGATGGTTACGAAAAATCCGAGGAAGGCGGCCATGGCAAAGCCGGCAATTCCTACGACTGAGATTGAGTGAAACTCAGCACCGACTCTTGCAAAAGTAAGTATCGAAGAACCAATAATAAGTGAGGCAATAATTAGACTCACTGCTATGCGGGTCGATGCACGGTCTAATGAATGTGAAACTTGTGCGATATCTTGGCTATTTAAGTTGAGACTTAAGTCGCCTTCAAGAGCAGCGCGCAGTATGCGTCTTACTTGGTAAGGGGCATGTTTGGCTAGTTGTGCCAGGTCTCTGGCAATCATCATTCCTTGTGATTTTAGGTTGTCGGTAGAGTATATTTCTGCGCCGATTTTGCCGGAAAATTTCTTTGCTGTCGTAAGAACATCAAAGCTAGGATCGAGTTTGATACCTATGCCTTCAAATGAAGCTAGTGTTCTAACAAAAACGATGAGTTCCTGCGGCATCGGGGCACCATGACGAGCTGCTACTCCTGCCATATCCCAAAAAAGTTTACCAGCACCGAGTTCTCCAAGTGACAACCCTACAAAAGGTGCAATGGCATTGGCGACATCGTGTTCAAACGCCGCAGCATCAAAGCTAAGCTCTGGATCTGCCATTTCCATGTAGTGCAGAACGGCTCTCTCATAGTCTTCGTCTACAAGAGCGACTAACATGCCAGCTAAATTTGCTCGCATCGTTCTACTGATATGGACAACGACGCCAAAGTCTAACAAGCCAATTCTTGTGTCAGTAAGAGCTAAGATATTTCCAGGGTGTAGATCGCCATGGTAGAGGCCGTCGATGAAAACCATTTTGAGGAACGCGTTTAATCCCCGTTCGACCAATAGTTCAGGACTAATATTTTTTTCTCGAAGTTCATCAGGATCTGTTGGGGGAGTACCAATTAATTGAGACATAGTTAGAACACGGGTTGAAGTAAGCTTCCAATATACCTTTGGCAGATCAAGGTATTTTGTGCCTTCAAAATTCTTGGTGATCTTGGTTATGTTGCCCGCTTCACGCACGAAATCTAATTCCGTTAGAGTGGCTCTTTTGAACTCAGATATTACAGATTGGGGGCGAGCAAAGCGAGCTTCGGGGAGGTATTTTTCTACCAAACCTGCTAAGTCTTCCATTAACGTCAAGTCGGTATTTATTGTGCTCGTAATACCGGGTCTCTGTATTTTAATGACTACAATCTCACCGGATTTTAGCTTTGCTTCGTGAACCTGAGCGATAGAACCAGCTGCCAATGGGGTTTCATTGATATATTCAAATGCTTTTAATTTTTCTTCGCCTAATTCGTCTTTTAAAATGGCATTCATTTCAGCAAAAGGCAGTGTGGCAACCTTGCTATGTAGTTTTGCAAACTCATCACAGTATGATTTGGGAACCAAGTCCTCTCGTACAGCGAGCAGTTGTCCTAGTTTGACGAAAGCAGGGCCTAATTCTTCGAATGCAGACCGCAATCTGGCGGGAGCACCAGATATTTGACTAATATTTACTTGGCCCTCTTCAGTTTCGTTAGTATCCCCGCTTTGGCGGGAAATTTCTTTAGCCTTTTTAAGGTCGGCTGGTGTCATCCACGAGGGGGCCCCAATAGCTTCGAACAATGAATAGAGCCCATGTTTGGCAAAAACGTTGGTGACATGTGCCAAACGGCCCATATTACGAATTCTTTTTCCAAGTTTAATTCCACTACCTAGATCTGCCATAAATCATCTTTCATTTTGATTCTGTTATCACGCGGCACTTTGCCACGACTTCTTGCATTTCATTTTCGGGGTCACTATTGATTACGATACCACTCCCAGCAGCAAAATCGAAATTTTTTGCAGTTTCTTTGACGAGTGTACGAATCAAAATTGAGGAATCAAAATTGCCAGAGTGATCCCAGTAGAAAATATTTCCCATAAAGTATCTTCGCGCCTTACTTTCATAGGATTTGATTGCCTTCATGACTTCAATTTTAGGCGCTCCCGTAATAGAACCTGCTGGTGTCAAGCTATCTAGAATAGAACCCAAAGTAGTGTTTTCATCTAATTCAGACTCAATTTGAGCCACCAAATGATGAACTTTGGTGAAGGATTTGATCGTTCCAGAGTCAATGACTTTAGTTGAGCCAGAAACGGAAATTTTGGAAAGATCATTGCGCATTAAATCGACAATCATGTGGAGTTCAGCGTGATCTTTTTTGCTAGTTTGAAGGGTATTGATGTTTAAATTATCTTCGTGGCAATTCAAGCCGCGAGGGATAGTGCCTTTGATAGGGAAGGTCGAAATTTTGAGCGATTGCTCAGAGGGTTCGATTTTAACAAACCGCTCAGGACTGAACGAAGCAATTGTCAAATCTGGAAGATCAAAATATGCTGAGAACGGTTCAGCAAATTGCATCAACCGGTTCAGCGTATTCTGTCGTGAAGCATCACCGACAACTTTATAGAATCGTAATAAGTTAATTTGGTAGAAGCGGCCATTGCTAATATCTTCTAAACACTGCTTTACTAATGAAAGATATTCGGTATCAGAAATAGACGGTTCAAGCTTCCAGCCATCAGTTTCAATTTCTAACAAATTTATTTCTGGGTTATCGGCTTGCAAAGATTCTAGAAAGCTCTTTGACAGGGAAAATTGCATTTGAGAATTTAAAGGCCTCGTCAGCCAGAGTTTCTTTGCCTCCATATCAAAAGCCAATGCAGAATCAACTCTAAAAATTCTGTTAGGAGCCTCACTATTGTAAGACGCTACCCCCATATATCCCTGTGCAAACCCCTGGCCTGTACTTTGAGTTTGATGTTGTTTAATAGGCTGCGATTTTGTTTTGTGCCAATCAACTTCTTCAAAAGAAGCCGCGATATACTGAAGCTTTTCGCTGCCCCCAAGGTACAGGATAGGCAGCTCATTTGGCCACATCTGTAGTAATTTCAAGGGTGCAATGTACGGCAGTTTATTTGTCATGAGAACCTTTTAATGAAACTAAATAAATACAGCATCTTAGATAAGTTGACAGCTTGAGATGTCTGTCACA